>Ga0208079_1000226_pt1 | contig 32040 bp, 22 predicted proteins | sample NGESurdeep092012_5_FD_184474 | JGI IMG/M metagenome (GOLD analysis project Ga0208079, IMG submission 184474) | Arctic peat soil microbial communities from Barrow, Alaska - NGEE Surface sample 210-2 deep-092012 (SPAdes) | ecosystem: Environmental > Terrestrial > Soil > Wetlands > Peat ... | reverse complement strand
ATCGCATCTTCATCGAGATATGCCCACCTTGATATTACCCTTCCGTTGGGCAGCAGAGCGTTGTCACGATAATAATCAAGACATCTTTTGTAACCCTCAATATAACTCTCATCATTTATCCCGATTGCAAACTGGGCAATATATTGTTCATGCAGACAAATGGGACCATAAGGCGTATGCCAGCTGTTACCTCCGAAATGTTTTTCATCAATTACACCGATTCTTGCAATAGTATTTAATAAACTGGTTACCTGATTTTTGTTTTCCCCGGCGAACTTCCCCCTGTTATATGCTTCATTATAATCTACATAGGATAGGGTGGTGGTTTGAGTGTATTTGCCCTGCGAGGCAGTGAATGAATCCCAAACATCGGTTTTTCCCCTGACAAACCTGCTTCTTTTTTCGGTTTCATAACGGGAGGTTAATTCAATATCAGAAACAGAGATATTATAAATAAGTTTATCATCATTGGAACGGTTGTACTTCATAGCTATTTGTTTGCCAGGTACGGAAACAACTACCTTTAATGCATTTCCTGATGAACTGTTCCAGAAGACAGAGCAGTCGGAATGTACCCCGTATGTACAAAGCTTTTCATTAAAAAGGTAAAACCAGGCCAGTCCGCCATATCCGAGGAAAGCGCCATTCCAGGTATTAATATTGTTAAAGTTGAAGGAAGGAAATGCCGCCTCTTCAATGTGTAATGGTTTTGGGAAATCTCTTTCGATGTCAAATCTGATATCACTGATTACTGACTGTCCGTTAACGGCCAACGAGGAAATATTGCATTTCCCCTTGTAGTCAAGGGTAATCATTATTTTACTATTGCCAAAAACTATTTCGCTGGCAGATGGATTATTGTTAATTATTATATTCCCGGCATTGCACTTTAAAAAAGTGAAAAGAAACAATACTACTATTGCTTCCCGGGAAAATTTGTGTTCCATAATTATTTTGATTTTAGTGGCAGATAACTTGATTAAAGAATCTCTTTACAGACAATTTCCACATTGTCTGGCAGAAAAGACTTATTAATCCATTCAGATGCTTTCGCTTTGTTTTTAAATTATTCTTTAAAAAATCAATTTGTTTGTCTGTTAATTCCAACCCTTTCCCGGTTTTGACAAATCGTTCATTCTTTAGTTTTTTCTTTTTACTTTATGTTATCCCTCCAAATTTGGTCTATCAGCAAATGCCTTGGGTCAATTGCACCAAAGAACGGTTCTTTATCTACTGTAAACCTTAAGCTCTCGGCGGATTTTGTAAACTTATACATTGTTATAAAAATTGGATTTTTATTTATTGTTTTTTACTTCAATTCCCCTAAAATAAATTGTGCCTGTATCGCTGTCTTGCAAGGTGGCAATGGTGCGCATTAAGGTTGATTTTCCTGCTCCGTTGGGGCCTAACAAACCGAACATTCCGTTCGGAATGGTTAAAGAAACATTTTTTAAAGCTTGTACTCCGTTTGAATATGTTTTAGATAAATTTTCAATTTTCAGTTCCATAAATTTTGAATTAATAATTTTTTAAATGTAATAAACAAAATCACATTTTAACTTGTGGTCGACACACTCCACTTCCCTAAATTCTTAGAGAGGGAGTGTAATAAGTTATAGTTTATGAGTTCCCCCTCTTTACGAAGTAGAGATGGGGAAAAAGGGGATGAGTACATACAGCTTGGAAAGTTATCAACAAAAAATAAAAATTGTGGGGCTATGTGGAGCAAAGTGGATATTTTTTCATTACTTTTACCTTTTAATTGAAAAAAGCAAGGATGGCCACATTCATTGGTGATTACACGTGCAAAGTAGATGTCAAAGGAAGGATAATTCTTCCAATGGCATTTAAAAAGCAGATGCCTGCTGATGCACATGATCATTTCGTGGTCCGTAAGGACATCTTCGAAAACTGTCTGGTACTGTATGCCATCGAAGACTGGAACCGGCAGCTTGACAAGATAAGGAAAAGGATCAATCCCTATAACCGTGAACAAAATATGTTCCTCAGGAATTTTTTTAAAGGAACGGCAGAACTCTCGCTTGATAATAATAACCGCATCCTTGTACCAAAAAGGCTGATGGATCTTATCGGAGCCGAAAGGGATGTTGTTCTTGCAGGACAGGATGGACGTATCGAAATATGGGCAGCAGACAATTATGACAAAATTGATATGCCTTCTGATGATTTTGCCAACCTGGCTGAGAAACTGATGGGTGGAAGTATAAATGAGCCTTAAGTACAATGGTTTACCATATTCCCGCACTGCTCAAAGAGAGTATTGACGGGCTGAATATACAGCCTGACGGGATTTATGTCGACGTAACATTTGGAGGCGGCGGACATTCAAAGGAAATCCTTAGCCGTCTTAAAGCAGGCAGACTAATTGCGTTTGATCAGGATGAAGATGCAGGACTAAACATTCCATCGGATGAAAAACTTCTGTTTCTAAATCAGAATTTTAGATTTCTGAGGAACAATCTCAGATTCAATAACATTATTTCTATTGACGGACTGATAGCTGACCTGGGGGTTTCGTTTCACCAGTTTGATGTTCCTGAAAGAGGATTTACTTTCAGGCAGGATGCTCCGCTCGATATGAGAATGAATCAAACCGGAAATGTAACGGCTGCCTTCCTTCTTGAGACGATGGATGAACCTGCTCTTGCAGAGATCTTTTACAGATACGGTGAATTGTCAGATTCAAGAAGAATAGCCCGCGAAATAGTTGCTAAACGGACTGCTGACCCATTAAAAACTGTTAATGATCTGATTGCAGTGGTAGGAAAACTGGCCCCATTCCGTCAGGAACATAAATATTATGCTAAACTTTTTCAGGCATTGAGGATAGCTGTAAATCACGAGATAGATTATCTGCAGGAGATGCTTGAACAGGCCCTTTCAGTATTAAAGACCGGCGGAAGACTGGTTGTCATCAGCTACCATTCGCTTGAAGACAGGGTAGTAAAAAATTTTATGAAGACCGGCAACTTTGAAGGAGAGGAGAAGAAAGACTTTTTTGGAAATATAGAAACTCCGTTCAGGCTTATAAACAGGAAAGGAACAACTCCTGGTGATGTGGAGATCGCATTAAATAACAGGGCAAGAAGTGCACGGCTGCGGATAGCCGAAAAGATCTGAGAAATGGAAGAGGAAAAGGGAAATATCAGGGAGAATGGGTACAAGCAGATAAAACCGGGGAGCTTCATAAAGGAGCTTCTGAGCGGTAGTATGGTTTCTGAAAAGATCATACTGAAGAATCTTGGATATATTTCACTGATAACCCTTCTCACAGCAGTATACATTGGAAACAGGTTTCATGCTGAAAAAATTACCCGGGAATCGACGAAGCTTCAGAGGGAGGTTAAAGATCTGAGAGCAGAGTCGCTTTCAACATCTGCCGATCTGATGGACATCAGCAAGCGGTCGGAAGTATTCACTTTGATAAGGGAAAAGGGACTGAATCTCGAAGAGCTTAAGGCTCCGCCTTTTAAACTATTGGTCGATAAGAAGTAAAGGATATGGCAGCAAGGGATGAAATTGTATGGCGCGGAGGACTGGTATATATAGCGATTGGTTTGCTGGGTATAGCTCTTCTTGTGCGTATCCTTATCCTCCAGTATGTTCAGCGTGGCAAATGGACTGATATGGCGGAAAAATATGTTTATAAAACTGCCGAGATGCCTGCAAACAGGGGGGATATACTGACCAGCGACGGACGACTTCTTGCCAGTTCAATTCCGTATTACACGATCTATATGGACACACGAAGCAGCGGTATGGCAGCTTCCACCTGGTCAAACGGAATTGGAGGATTGTCTGCAGGTCTGGCTAAATACCTTGGCGTAAGATCAGCGGCAGCATGGCGTTCAGTAATAACAGAAGCAAGAAAAAAGGGAGACCGTTACTTCCTGATCCAGAGGAAAGTTGATTATGAGACTCTTAAAAAACTTAAAGAGCTTCCGATTTTCAGGGAAGGACAGTATAAGGGAGGCATGGTGGCACAGGCTGAAAACAGAAGAATATTGCCAAATAACGACCTGGCTTCAAGAACTATAGGTTATCTCAACCTTGGAAGCGAAGGTAATGAGGTCGGCGTGGAAGGAGCCTTTGATAAAGACCTGGCCGGTAAAAACGGTGTAGCTGTGAAACAGAGGCTTACAGGAGGCGACTGGATAATTGTTGATGGGCCAAACAGTGTTGAATCGCGTGATGGCAATGACGTTGTGACAACTCTTGATCTTGATCTTCAGGATGTCGCATCAACAGCTCTTCTGAATCAGCTGAGGAAAAATAGCGCCGACCATGGCTGTGCAGTTCTTATGGAGGTCTCAACAGGCAGAGTGAAAGCAATTGCCAATCTGGGTCTGGAGGACGATGGCGATTATCACGAATCGTATAATTATGCAATTGGTGAAAGCACTGAACCCGGTTCAACTTTTAAACTGCCGTCGCTGATGGCCGCCATTGAAGATGGTGTTATTGACACTAGTGATATAGTGGATACCGGTAACGGAACTGTTAAATATTATGATCATACTATCCGCGACACAAAAGAACATGGGGTAATTACAGTAAAACAGGTATTTGAAGAATCATCAAACGTCGGGACTTCAAAGCTTATCTATGAGCATTACAGGAATAATCCGAAGGACTTTGTGAACAGGTTATACGCCATGCGATTGAATAAACCTCTTGGTATTCAGCTTAAAGGAGAAGGAGAACCTCTGATAAGATATCCAGGAGATAAACTATGGTCAGGATTAACATTGCCGATGATGTCGCATGGATATGAAGTAGAGCTGACTCCCTTACAGATCCTTACTTTCTATAATGCTGTAGCAAATGATGGGAAAATGATGAGGCCCCTGTTTGTATCTGCTGTCATGAGAAATGGAAGTGAAATTAAAAGTTTCGACCCTGAGGTCATAATCAATTCTATAGCATCGCGCTCAACAATCAGAAAGGCAAAAAAAATGATGGAAGGTGTTGTTGAGCGGGGTACAGCAACAAACCTAAGAAACCCCAATTATAAAATAGCCGGAAAAACAGGGACAGCTCAGATAGCAAAAGACAAGTATGGTTACAGAACAGGAGCTAAAATGTCCTATTCAGCATCATTCGTTGGATATTTCCCAGCGGAAACTCCTCTTTATTCCTGCATTGTTGTAATTAATTCACCCTCTAATGGCGTTTATTTCGGAAATGTGGTTGCAGGAACTGTATTTAAGGAGATTTCAGATAAGGTTTATGCAACAAGGTTTTTCCGCAATTACAAACCCGATGAGAAAGATGCAAAAAAACCTTCTGCACCGGATGCCGGAAACGGATACAGAGCCGATATAAACGAAGTGCTTAAAAACATTGATGTCAGATACCGGCGGACCGCTGATGATGACTGGGTCTCTACACGTGAAAGTGGAGATACTGTCAGCCTTGCCGGAATTAAAATTCAACCGGGCCTCGTACCTGATGTGCGCGGAATGAGCCTGCGTGATGCAATATACCTGCTTGAAAACTCGGGTATTAGGGTAAAATATAGTGGTAAAGGAAGGGTTTTAAGACAGTCTCCCGAACACGGAGCAAGATATAGTGATGGTACTGTGGTTACACTGGATATGAATATGTAGTATGATGAAGATTGAGGACATATTAAAAGGAATTGAGATTGTTTCTTTAACAGGAGCAAAAAACAGAATTGTATCAGGAATTGAATTTGATTCACGGAAGGTGAAAAAGGATTCCATATTTATTGCTGTGAGGGGATACAAAAGTGATGGACACGATTTTATTGGATCGGCAATTATGTCGGGCGCCTCATCCATTATATGTGAAATACTTCCCGAAAAACCAGATAAAAAAATCTGTTGGATAAAAACAAAAGATTCGGCAAAAGCTCTTGGACTTGCATCATCAAACTTTTATGGAAATCCGTCATCATCACTTAAACTGATTGGTGTTACCGGGACTAACGGAAAAACCACAATCGCTACTCTTCTATACAGGATGTTTACACAGCTGGGCTATAAATGCGGATTGTTTTCCACAGTCTGTAATTATATCAATGAAAAAGAACTTGAAGCTACTCATACAACACCCGATCCGGTTCAGCTTAACAGGCTATTATCGGATATGGTTAGTGATGGCTGCGATTATGCTTTTATGGAAGTCAGTTCCCATGCCGCTGATCAGAAACGGATAGCCGGTCTGCTATATGCCGGAGGTATCTTTACGAATCTTACCCACGATCATCTCGATTATCATAAGACATTTGATAATTACCTCGATGCAAAAAAAAAATTCTTTGACTCTCTCCCAAAAACTTCATTTGCTCTGGTAAATGTGGATGACCGTAATGGCCTTGTGATGCTTCAGAATTGCCACGGACACCATTATACATTCTCGGTGAGGAAAATGGCCGATTACAGATGTAATATAATTGAACAGGGCTTTGAAGGTATGGGTTTGAAGATTCAGGGTGAAGAGGTATGGACGAGATTTATCGGCGATTTTAATGCATCTAATCTGCTCGCGGTTTATGCTGCAGCTGATCTTCTTGGCGCTTCAAGAAAAGAGATATTAACTACTCTGAGTGATCTGCATCCAGTGCCCGGGAGACTTGAAGTAATCAAATCCCCTGCAGGTATATCAGGTCTGGTAGATTACGCCCATACGCCTGATGCCCTTTTAAATGTTATTGATACAATTAATAAGATCCGTGAAGGTGATGTTCAGCTAATAACAGTTGTTGGTGCCGGGGGCGACAGGGATCGTACAAAACGTCCCAAGATGGCAGCTATATCTGCCGAAGGCAGCAACAAAGTAATACTTACATCGGATAATCCCCGCACTGAGGATCCTGAAAAGATCCTCGATGAGATGGAAGCAGGAATAACCCCCGACCTTAAAAAAAAGACCCTCAGAATAGCTGACCGGCGCGAAGCAATTAAAACCGCAGTTATGCTGGCAAACAAAGGCGATGTAGTATTGATTGCAGGCAAAGGTCATGAGACTTACCAGGAGATTATGGGGGTGAAACATCACTTTGACGACAGGGAAGAGTTGAGAAATGCATTTTTATTAAAATAAAACAGAGCGGAAATGCTTTACTATTTATTTAATTATCTTGAATCAATTAATTTCCCGGGAGCCAGGTTATTTACCTTTATTTCATTCCGTTCTGCAGCTGCAATTATCACTTCACTCTTCATTTCACTTCTTATCGGGAAAAGGATTATTCTATATCTTCAGAGAAAGCAGGTTGGCGAGGTTGTAAGAAACCTTGGACTGGAAGGACAATATCAGAAGCAGGGAACTCCATCGATGGGAGGGATAATTATTCTTGCATCAATTATTATTCCAACCCTGTTATTCGCCAGGCTCGGAAACATCTATATCATACTGATGCTTATCACAACTGTTTGGTTGGGATTGATCGGTTTTCTTGATGATTATATTAAGATATTTAAGAAGAATAAGGAAGGACTTGCCGGCAGGTTCAAAATTGCAGGTCAGATAGTTCTCGGCATTATTGTAGGGTTAACTCTGTTTTTCAGTGGCGAGGTCAGAATTGCCGAGAAAGTAGATGTTTCAAATCTTACGCTGAGAGAACGACATGAGATGATCAACACTTCAGTTCAGATACCTGATAAAGGCGAAATAACTAGGGAAAAGAAGTCAACAAAAACCACTATTCCATTTGTCAAAAATAATGAGTTCGATTATTCATGGCTGGTATCATTTATAAGCGAGGAACACAGACGTGTTTATACCTGGATTGCATTTGTGATTATAGTAATATTCATTATTACTTCAGTTTCAAATGGAGCAAACCTGACTGACGGTCTTGACGGACTTGCAACCGGTACTTCAGCAATAATAGGTGTTTCACTTGCGATCCTGGCCTATGTTTCCAGTAATATGATTTACGCAAACTATCTGAATATTATGTATATTCCTGGTTCTGAGGAGCTTGTTATTTTTGCAAGCGCCTTTATCGGAGCCACAATCGGGTTCCTGTGGTATAACTCATTTCCGGCCCAGGTATTTATGGGCGATACAGGTAGTCTGGCACTCGGAGGAATTATAGCCGTATTTGCCATAATTATAAGGAAAGAGCTATTAGTGCCGATCCTTTGCGGGATATTCCTGGTCGAAAACCTTTCGGTGGTGCTTCAGGTAGGCTGGTTTAAAAGAACAAAAAGAAAATACGGGACAGGAAGAAGAATATTCCTGATGGCACCGCTTCATCATCATTATCAGAAAAAAGGATTTCCTGAACCGAAGATCGTCACACGGTTCTGGATAGTGGCAATAATTCTGGCAGTAATTAGTATCGTGACGCTTAAGATTAGATAATAAAATGAGTAAGAAGATTGTAATACTGGGAGCAGGGGAAAGTGGTACTGGATCAGCAGTTCTTGCACAAAAGCATGGGTTTGATGTCTTTGTTTCTGATAAAGGTCAGATAAAATCAAATTATCGCGAAATTCTTGATAAACACAGTATTAAATGGGAGGAAGGGAATCACAATGAATCAGTCATATTCGAAGCAGATGAGGTTATAAAAAGTCCCGGAATCCACGAGGATGCCCCTATCATAAAGAAGATCAGGGAGAAAGGTATACCTGTTATTTCGGAAATCGAATTTGCCGGCAGGTATGCTAAAGGTATCAAAATATGTATCACCGGAAGCAATGGCAAAACTACCGTTACAAACCTCATCTATCATATCCTGAAAAAAGCAGGATTAAATGCAGCGATGACCGGCAATGTGGGTAATAGTTTTGCGATGGCAGTTGCAGAAGGATCATACGATTATTATGTTATTGAGCTCAGCAGTTTCCAGCTTGACGGTATGTATGAGTTCAAAGCCGATATTGCCATATTGTTGAATATTACTCCTGACCATCTTGACCGGTATGAATACAAACTTCAGAATTACATAGATTCCAAAATCAGGGTAACTCAAAACCAGAAAAAAGAAGATTTTCTGATTTACTGGGATGGAGATCCGATAATAAAAACTGAACTGGCACGGAAAAAATTTGAAATGACACTCCTGCCTTTTTCTGATGAAATAAAGGAAGGCATGACTGCTTATATTGAAAACGATGATTTGATAATCGATTACCAAAATAAAACAAACCTTATGACCATTCACGATTTTGCTCTCAAAGGTCGTCACAACACCTACAACTCAATGGCAGCAGCCATTGCAGGAAAGATTCTTAATATCCGCAAAGAGGTAATCAGAGAAAGTCTGGCTGATTTTCAGGGAGTTGAACATCGATTAGAGCCAGTCATCACAGTCTGTGGCATTAATTTCATTAATGATTCAAAAGCCACAAACGTGAATTCTACATGGTATGCAATTGAGTGTATGGAGGACAACATCATCTGGATAGTGGGTGGTGTTGACAAGGGAAATGATTATTCGGAACTTTTCCCGGTAGTCAAAAAGAAGGTTAAAGCTATTGTTTGTCTGGGGAAGGACAACAGGAAAATAATTGAGGCCTTTAAGGATAAGGTTGCAACTATAGTTGAAACTACTTCAATGGAAGAGGCTGTCAGGTCTTCCTATTACCTGGCAAAGAAAGGTGAAACGGTGCTTTTATCACCAGCATGTGCAAGTTTCGATCTTTTCAAAAATTATGAAGACAGGGGACGTCAGTTTAAACAGGCTGTCAGGAACCTTTAATAATTAAATTATGCAGCAGGGCTGGCTTACAAAGACATTTAAGGGTGACAGGGCAATATGGGGTCTTGTAGCACTTTTTATGTTTTATTCTCTTCTGGCAGTATATAGTTCTTCTGTAGGAGTGGCATTTATGAAGTACGGAGGAAATACTACGTACTTCCTTAAGAGCCAGTTATTAATGCTGGCATTAAGTATGGTAATAATCGTTGTAGTTCATTACCTGCCGTACAGAATTTACTTTTCCATGGCCGGATTGATCCTGATTGGTTCCGTTGGATTGCTGATACTGACTTTTGCCCTGGGCTCCAGGGTAAATGAAGCCATGCGCTCGATTACTATTCCCGGAACCGGATTCAGACTTCAGACATCGGATGTAGCCAAAGTGGCACTTGTTTTGTATCTGGCAAGATGTCTGGCCAAATACCAGAAAGAGCTGAATAATTTTATGCTGGTTTCAAAATATTTCATCCTTCCTGTTGGCATAGTTTGCGGACTAATAATGCCTGAAAACCTTTCTACAGCGCTCATGGTATTCGGAATGAGCATGATAATAATGTTTATAGGAAGAGTTCCCTTCAGGTTTCTTCTGGCTTATGTAGGGATGGGGGTTGTGGGAGTACTTCTGTTTGCATTGTTGCTGACAGTGATTAAAAAGGATAACAGGGTACAGGTATGGAAAAACCGGATCGAACAGTTTATCTCAGGCAAAGCGAATGAAGACAAAGATTATCAGTCAAACCAGGCAAAGATTGCTATCTCAACTGGTGGTTTATTTGGAAAGGCTCCGGGGAAAAGCACCCAGAGAAACATGCTTCCTCAATCGAATTCCGATTTCATTTTTGCAATTATAATTGAAGAATATGGATTGTTGTTTGGCGCCATACCTCTGATACTCGCTTATATGATACTGTTGTTCAGAGGAATAACGATAGCGAAAAAATGTGAAACTGCCTTCCCGGCCTTCCTGGTGCTGGGACTGATTGTTATGATCGTAATTCAGGCTATGCTGAATATGCTGGTCGCTGTAGGCCTTTTCCCGGTTACAGGGCAGACGCTTCCCATGGTCAGCTGGGGAAGAACTTCCGTTCTGGTGATGAGTTTTTCAATAGGAGCAATACTGAGCGTAAGCAGGGTGGTAAACGCGAGAATAAAAAAAGAAGAACTGACTGAAGAAGAAATTTCTGATGAAGGAGAAAAAATATATGAGCCAGCAAAAACATAAAAGGATTATAATCAGTGGCGGTGGTACCGGAGGGCATATCTTTCCTGCAATATCTATTGCCAATGCTCTCAGGAAAATTGATCCTGAGACTGAGATCCTTTTTGTTGGCGCGGAAGGGAGAATGGAAATGGAAAAAATTCCGGCTGCCGGCTATAAAATAGTCGGATTGCCTGTTGCCGGTTTATACAGAAGTCTGACACTGAAAAATATTTCAGTACTTCTAAAACTTTTTAAGAGCCTTAAGAAGGCAAAAAAAGTCATTAAGGAATTCGGACCCGATGTAGTTGTTGGTGTCGGAGGTTATGCAAGCGGACCGGTTCTCAGACAGGCAGGAAGAATGAGAATTCCTACTCTTATACAGGAACAGAACAGTTACGCAGGAGTGACCAATAAGCTTCTTTCAAGACGGGCATCATCAATTTGTGTTGCTTACGATGGAATGGAAAAATATTTTCCAAAAGAAAAAATTATCAGAACAGGTAACCCCGTGCGACAGAACTTCGATGATCTTGATAGTTTGAAGGAGGAGGCACTCTTAATCTTCAATCTTAAAAAGGAGGTTCCTGTGATCCTTGTTCTGGGCGGATCCCTGGGGGCAGGGACTATCAATAACACTCTTTCAGAAAACATTAATAAGCTTAAGGATTCAGATTGTCAATGGCTGTGGCAGACAGGAAAATATTACTTTGAAAATGTGAAAGCACTGGTTTCGCTTTCATTCAGCGGAAATATTTCAGTTCATGGGTTCATCAACCGGATGGAATATGCATATGCTGCTGCGGATATAATTGTCTCAAGGGCAGGGGCGGGAACCATATCTGAATTGTGCCTGGTTGGTAAACCCGTGATTCTGATTCCTTCTCCGAATGTTGCAGAAGATCATCAGACCAGGAATGCTGAGGCCTTATCATCCAGGAAGGCAGCTGTTTTAATTGCAGACGATAAGGCTGCTGAAATTCTTGTCGATGAAGCAATAAAACTGGTATCAGATAAATCGAGGAGAGAGGTACTTTCCTCGAATATATTTAAGATGGCAGACAAAGAGGCCGATGTAAGAATTGCAGAAGAAGTATTAAAACTTGCCGGAAAATGATCGAATTTAAAAATACGGAAGGGATTTATTTTGTCGGCATCGGCGGTATCGGCATGAGTGCTCTTGCTCTTTATTTTGCGGAAGGCGGTTATAAAATTGGCGGATACGACAGATCAGAATCCAGGATAACTTATTCACTCATTGAAAATGGCTGTGAGATCACTTACAAGGATGATATATCTGTTCTCCCTGAACTCTTTAAAAATATTTCGTACAAAAACAGGGTCATTATCGTCTATACTCCTGCAATTCCTGCTGAAAGCAAAATTCTTTCATTTTTCAGGAGTAACGGATATCTGATTTACAAAAGATCCGAGATCCTTGGCGAGATATCGTCAAACACCGACACGCTGGCAGTTGCCGGAACTCATGGCAAGACAACGGTATCAACCATGATAGCACATTTGTTGAAACAGTCGCACATTGATTGTTCGGCATTTCTTGGAGGGATAGCGAAAAACTACGATTCAAATCTTCTTTTAGGAGATAGCAGGTTTACGGTAATGGAGGCAGACGAATTTGACCGCTCCTTCCACAGGCTCAAACCACTAATGGCTGTAGTGACTTCACTTGATGCCGACCATTTAGATATTTACGGGGATCAGGCAACTATGATAAAGGCTTATAATGAGTTCTGCGGCAAAATAAGAAAAGGCGGCAAACTTGTTGTAAACAGCAGAATATATGATGAAATAGTTGTTCCGGAGGGCGTTGAATGTTTTACTTATGGACTTGATAATAATTCTGATTACAGGGCCATCGATATAAAGAGAACCAAAGACTACTATAGTTTCAATATTAAAACACCTTCAATAACTATTGAGGATCTGCACTTTGCATTCCCGGGTATAATTAACATCGAGAATTTCACGGCAGCAATTGCCATTGCTCTTATGTGTGGAGTTAATGAGCATGAGATTCGTAAAGCTGTTCTGCTTTTCCAGGGTGTAAGACGAAGGTTTGATATAAGGATTAATATTCCGGGTCTTACTTTTATTGATGATTATGCTCATCATCCTGAAGAGATCAGGGCATGCATAACCTGTGTCAAAGAATTTTTTGCCGGTCGTAAAATTACCGGGATCTTTCAGCCACACTTGTTCTCACGGACTCGTGATCATGCAGATGGTTTTGCCGCGATCCTGGATGAGCTGGATGAAGCTATACTACTTCCGATTTATCCGGCACGCGAAAAACCAATTGAGGGAATTACCTCAGAACTGATTTTCAATAAAATGAAATCGGGGAAAAAGAGACTTATGTCAAAAGAAGATATTCCGGGCAAACTCGATATAAAAAAGCTTGATGTTTTGCTGACGATAGGAGCAGGCGATATTGATACCCTGGTTGGTCCTATTGAAGAAAAGATTAAGGAGGAATTTGTGCAATGAAGAAATTGCTGAAAATATTGTTGATTATCCCGGTGTTGTACCTTATTATAATACCTGTATTTCTTGCCAGATCAGTGAATTCGAGGTCGTGTGGCGGAGTGGTAATCGATATTAGTGACTCGTCTGATTATCATTTTGTTACAAAAAAGCAATTATTGAACCTGGCATACGGGAATAGCAACAGGATTGCTGGCAAACCGGTAAGAGAGGTTTCAGCTTCAGCAATTGAAAGCAGAATTAATGGTTTGAGAGAACTAAAAAAGGCAGAAGTATATATTACTATTGATGGGTTGGTGCACATCTATGTTGAACAGCGTACTCCGATAATGAGGGTAATGCCTGGAGATGGCGGAGATTTTTTTGTAGATGAAGACGGTGTTGTGGTGAGGATGAGAAACCTTTATAATCCGCGATTGCATATAGTTGAAGGGAATGTAAATATAAGTTCATCCATGCTTAACGGAATCAGTGTCATTGATACAAGCATTAAGCACTCAATACTTAAAGATATTTATCCCCTGGTGAATTATATAAATGATGACAAATTCTGGGCGGCCCAGATTGATCAGATCTACATTGACAGTAACGATGAAATTGACCTGATACCACGAGCCGGGAATCAACTGATTCACATCGGAAGTGTCGAAAACTATGAGGGGAAACTCAGAAACCTTGAAGCTTTCTATGATGAAGTATTGCCTGAGGTAGGATGGAATAAATATTCAGTCATTAATCTTGAATTCAAAGATCAGATAGTTTGTAAAAAAAGAGATAATCAGAAATAACCATAATTAAGCTATGAACAAAAAGGAACAGTATGTAGCAGCCATCGACATCGGAACCACAAAAATTGTGGCAATTGTCGGTAAGAAAAACGAGAACGGAAAAATTGAAATTCTCGGACTTAGTAAAGCTCTTTCAAAAGGGGTGAAAAGAGGCGTTGTTCTTAATATCGAAGAGACAGTTAATGCTATTCAGACCACCGTTGAGGATGTGCAGAGAAGATCCGGCATTCTATTCTCAGAGGTCTTTGTTGGTATTGCGGGGCAGCATATAAAAAGTATGAAAAACCGCGGCTATATAATGCGCGAGGCATATGATGATGAAATCAAAAAGGAGGAGGTCTTTAAACTTATTGAAGATATGCATAAGATACATATCGACATAGGAGAAGAGATTATTCATGTAATCCCTCAGAATTTCATTGTTGATAATGAGACAGGAGTCAAAAGCCCAATCGGGATGTGCGGCAGACGTCTGGAGGCAAACTTCCATATTGTGATCGGACAGGTCGCTGCTGCGAAAAACATCGAAAAATGTATCAGGAAAGCAAATCTGATCGTGAAAGACATGATCCTGGAACCACTGGCATCTTCCGATGCCGTGCTTACGGATGATGAAAAAGAGGCCGGAGTTGTTCTGGTGGATATTGGTGGTGGTACAACTGATGTTGCAGTCTACTACGACAATATTATTCGTCATACGGCAGTAATACCTTTTGGAGGAAACGTAGTTACAAAAGACATCAAAGAAGGTTGCGCAATTCTTCAGCGACATGCTGAACAGCTCAAAATTCAGTATGGATCAGCGCTTGGGGATATTGCGCCTGAGGACAAGGTTGTTTCAATACCCGGAATCAGCGGGAGGGAACCGAAAGAGATATCTTTCAAAAGTCTTGCCTATATAATCCAGTCAAGAATGGAAGAGATTATTGATGCGGTAAATTTCGAAATACAGAATTCAGGATATGCTGATAAGCTTGCAGCTGGTGTTGTAATAACCGGAGGAGGCGCTATGCTGAAGCATCTTCCCCAGCTTATGAAGTTCAAGACAGCTATGGATGTTAGAATAGGTCTGCCCAATGAGCATCTTGCCGGATCTGCGAAAAATGAAATTAACCAGCCTATGTATGCAACAAGTGTAGGTCTGATAATGCGCGGCTTTGAATATCTTGAAACCTACAAAAAGACATTTAATGCCGGCAATTCGGAGGAGTATGTCAAACCCAAAAGTGTAGCTGTTGAGCAAAATGAGGAGGATGAGGAAGAAACATTTGCACCTCCTGTTCAGCAAGAGGAAAAAATTTCTCTTACTGAAAAAATCAAGACCATGCTTTCAAAAATGTTTGAAGTTGAAGATCAGCCTATTAATAAATAATTATGGCTATACAAAAATATGCTGTTCATAATCAATTAAATAACCATACTATGTCAGACGATATAATGAACTTTGATCTGCCCGTAGAAAGATCGTCGATTATAAAAGTTCTTGGAATAGGAGGGGGCGGTAACAATGCCGTCAATCACATGTTTGAAAAGGGTATCACGGATGTGAATTTTGTAATTTGTAATACTGACCATCAGGCTTTATTGAAAAGCCAGGTACCTATAAAGGTCCAGATCGGAGAATCACTTACTGAAGGCAGAGGTGCCGGAAGTAAACCTGAAATTGGCCGACAGGCAGCTCTGGAGAACATAAACGATGTAATGGAAGCACTTTCAGGAAATACAAAGATGGTCTTTATTACAACCGGGATGGGTGGGGGTACAGGTACCGGCGCCACACCAGTAATTGCAAAAGCCTGCAAAGAAGCCGGATTGCTTACCATTGCTGTTGTTACTATCCCTTTTAAATCTGAAGGAAAGGTACGTATACGGCAAGCTATAGACGGTGTGACGGAACTCAAGGATTATGTTGATTCCCTTCTTGTTATCAATAACGAGAAACTGCGAGAGATATATGGTAATCAGCCAGTTTCAACAGCTTTTGCGAAGGCTGATGATATTCTGACTACTGCAGTTAAAGGAATTGCAGAGATCATTACCGTAACCGGTTATATAAATGTCGATTTTGCAGATGTGGAAACAGTAATGAAAAACTCAGGAGTTTCCATAATGGGCATGGGAAAGGCAGCAGGGGAGAACAGGGCTATAAAGGCTATTGAAGATGCGCTCTCCTCACCACTTCTTAATTCAAATGACGTTACCGGTGCAAAGAGTATTCTTATAAACATTTCTTCTGGGATAGGGGAACATGAGATAACAATGGATGAGCTTGGCGAGATAACCGATTACATGTATGATGCCGCCTCTGATGATGCATTGATCATCAGAGGATTATCGAAAGACGAAAATCTCAATGATGAAATTAGCGTGACTGTTATCGCTACCGGATTTGAATCGAATAGTATTTTTCAGCCATATAAACATAAAAAGCCGAGTAAGGTCGAATTGCTGACAAACAAAAATGCTATTCCTTCCAGGATTATACCTGAAACCGGCGATGATGTTTTCTCAGTTCATGAGAAGGGAAAGAAGTCAATTATAACCGATTTTGAAGAAGAATCCCAAGGGGTAATTAATTTCAGTCTTGAACATAATCATGAAATGGAGGAGATCAGAAGCAGACGCCCTGTAGAAAATGAGGAAGCCAGTGAAAAACCTGAGGCAACACTAAGAAAAGTGAAACATATGCAGAATATGCTTAAAAGGGAGGGACTTTCAAACAAGACTATGAAGGAGAATATTGATACTTTTGAGGATGTGCCGGCATACGTAAGAAGAAACCTTTCGCTCGCCAGCCCGGAAAGCGGAGCAGAAAGCAAATTGTCGAAGTTTACCTTAACATCTGATGATAATGATGAGCCTGTTTTACGGGAGAACAATGCTTATCTGAATGATAATGTGGATTAGTTTACCTTAAGAAGATCTGTTGATTTAATTTGGGCAAGTCAAGAAGGAGATCCCTCGCTGGCGCTCGGGATGACAATGTATTTGAGGAATACAGGGGGCAGAAGTGGCGATTCGCAGATGAATTGCTGACTTAACGATAATTTGTTATGCGAACCGCCACTTCTGCCCCTCCATACCACCTAATTGCCATGTCATTCCGAGCGCCAGCGAGGAATCTCCCTCTAACAACAAAAAGAATTGGTGATTTTATTTTAATTAGATCTTCAAATAGGTAATTAGGATGTAGACCCAGTGATGAAAATTAAATTCTACTATGTCTATATTTTACCTAGCATGGTGAGGAATCTCCGGCATGTCAAAAACAACTTTTTGGTTTCTTATTCGTTAACAAGAATCTCTTTCATATTTTCTATATTTGCACCTGATGATCAGATACCTTTCTATAATACTGCTTCTTGCTATTTCACCGGGTTTGTTTGCCCAGAAGCAGTCTTTCGTACGGACGGGTTCAAATTCACTTAAACCGGATTCTATAAAAAAGCCAAAGATATTGAAGGAATGGGCCCTTTCTGCTGATTACTCTGAAGAGATTCCTATTGCTTTTGATACGGTCTTTTCATTATTTAACAGGTTCAAGATTGCCGACAAATACTCTCCGGTAAATGCCACCCTGGGAAATTACGGTCTGCCATTTTATCAGCTCAGTTTTTTTGACAGGATAACTGATCCTGATAAATTCCTTTATACACAATATTATCCGTTCATGCATATTCCGTCCAATGCCATTTTCATGAATACCCAGGTTCCGTTTACCGAACTTGACTGGAGTTTTGCCGGTCCTATAGAGACATCGGAGCAAACATTCAGGGTTAGGCACTCTCAGAATATAAACAGATTTTTTAACATAGGACTTATTTACGATATTGTTTATAGTCTGGGGCAGTATAATTACCAGAGATCGGAGGATAAAACATTTACACTTTATTCTTCTTATACCGCAGCTAAATATAAGCTATACATATCTGTTGGATTAAATAATATAAAATCCTTTGAAAACGGAGGGATAAAGGATGAGACACAGCTCAATCAATCGAGTACACTTCAGATTCCTACATGGCTGGGTGGAGCAGATGTAGCAATTAGTGTCCTTAAGAACCGCAATCTTTTGCTCGTCCAACGCTACACTTTCAGCAGCAATCCAGTTATAAAAAATGACAGTACCTCTCATAAACGTTCCGGATTTTTTGGATTAAGCGGTACATTTTCACATATTTTTTTCATTGAAAGCAACGGCAGAACTTACAAGGATGCTTATCCATTGTCGGGATTTTATGATACCGCATCCATATACATAAGTAAAAGACTAACCAGCGACTCCCTGTATTCACGAAGTATTAAGAACACAATCAGGTTCGATTTTTCAACTGATGAAACCCGTAAGTTCAGACTTGGAGGGGGAGTAGGTATAAGAAATGAATTATTCCGGTATAGTCAGATTGTGCCCACTTATATTTTACCAATGGTTGACTCAACTTCTTCAGCCATATCTGTCTGGACCAGGAGCACAAACGTATTGATCGGGAGATTATATAACAACATTGGAGATAAGTTCCGTTGGCTGGCAACAGGGGAATTGTATTTTACAGGTTACAGGGCCGGAGATTTTAATCTCAATGGGGAGATCTCCAAATCATTCGACTGGAAAAAGGGGAGAGCATTATGGTTGCTGACCGGTTCAATGATGAACAGACAACCATCGTTCTGGTACCAGCAATGGGGCGGTAATAATTTTGAATGGAATAAAAATTTAAGCAAAGAGTTCAGGATCGACGTTGGATCAACATTCAGGTACCCAGCAAGGAAGACAGAACTAAAATTCAATTATGCTATAATCAAGAATTATACTGACTTTGATACTACAGCACATCCTTCACAATATTCTGCTGGACTATCAGTAGCCTCCATAACTTTGAAAAACGAACTGAGAGCTTGGAAATTCCATCTTGCCAGTGATGTCATTATTCAGAAGAGCACAAATTCAAACATTCTTGACCTTCCATTGGCTACGGTTAGGGAAGCAGCTTATTTTGAGCACCTCTTCAAATTTGCAAAAACAGGTGGAAGACTCAATTTTCAACTGGGAGCTGATGTAACTTATTATACTGTATATCATCCTTATTCATACATGCCGGCTACAGGAAGGTTTTACCGTCAGGATAAGGTAATTGCCGGTGATTACCCCTACGTAAATCTGTTTTTAAATTTCAAGGTGAAAAGGACCAGAGCCTTTATTATGTTAGATCACGCTAATTACGGATTGTCAGGCTCCAAATATGATATGGTGCCTTCTTATCCAATGAATACCAGGATGTTAAGATATGGTCTGTCCTGGACATTTTACGATTAAAATAATTGTTGTACCTTTGCACCCATATTCAAAAGCAGATGTTTAATTTAAAAGGGTATCTTTGGTAAACAGGTTAATATTTCTATTCGCGTTTCTTGCAACAGTTTTTATCTCTTGTTCAGATCTGCACCACTCTTCCAAAAATCTTGATAAAGTAATCGTGTGTGACCTCGATTCTATTAGAAAAAGAGGAAAGTTAATTGCTGTCACTGACTTTAATTCTACAGATTATTTTATTTACAAGGGGGAGCCGATGGGATTTAATTATGAACTTCTTAAGTCATTCTCCGATAATATCGGAATCGATCTGGAGATTATTACTGAAAACCATCCTGATAAGGCTCTCAGAATGCTTAATAGCGGTGAAGCAGATCTCCTTGCATATAATATTACTTTCAGTTCATCGGGGGAAAAAGATGTGCGTTTTACAGCTCCGTTTGGTGAAACAAGAAAGGTGCTTGTTCAGAGAAAACCACGAAACTGGGATACAATGAGTCCTGAGGCATTGGAAAAGATTCTGATCAGAAGTCAGCAGGGATTAGCAAGGAAAACAGTTTATGTGCAGGCGGGATCATCACATGCAGAACAAGTTATTTCACAGGCAAAGGAAATTGGCGATTCAATTAACATTATTGAGGTACCCTTTGAATCAGAAAAACTTATTCAGCATGTAGCCAGTGGAGAAATTGATTACACTGTCTGTAATGAAAATCTGGCTAACGTAAATGCTACCTATTATCCCAATATTGACGTGAGTACTCCGGTAAGCTTTTCACAAAATATAGCATGGGGATTAAGAAAGAACAATTCAGATGTTCTGTTGTCGGAGCTTAACCGGTGGATTATGTCGTATAAGGAGACAGAATCATATGCCCTTCTCTATGCAAAGTATTTCAGGAACCCAGGCTCCCTAATAATTGTCCGAAGTGATTTTTACGCTATTAATACCGGTAAAGTCTCACCATATGATGATATGATAAGAAAATTCAGTGCCAATATCAACTGGGACTGGAGGTTACTTGCGTCCTTAATATGTCAGGAATCACATTTCAATAAGAATGTGGAATCATATTCAGGAGCTTTCGGTTTGATGCAGGTAATGCCGGAGACCGGGAAAAATTTCGGGATTGATATTACCTCTTCACCTGAAAATAACCTGAAAGCAGGAATTTCTTACATAAACTGGCTGTACTCTATATTTAATCCCAGGATACCTGATATCAAGGAAAGGATCAATTTTATACTGGCAGCTTATAATGCCGGTCCGGGACCAGTACTTGTTGCAATGAAACTTGCTGAGAAAAACGGGATGAATCCTTTAAAATGGGATGGGAATGTAGAGTTCTGGCTCTTAAAGAAACCGGACACTCAGTATTATAATGATATTGAGGCTAAAAACGGATATTACATAGGAGTTGAGTCGGTGAATTTTGTAAACCAGGTACTTGCAAGGTTTGAACATTATAAGAATATTATTCCGGAACAAAAAACCACCCCTTCTGAGAATGATCAGTAATTCATGCAGGATCATTGATTTGTTCTCTTCGATATTTTACCCCTAAATCCCCCAAGGGGGACTTTGAAATCCTTTTTTTCCAGCCCCCCCCTTGGGGGGGATGGGGGGTAATAACAAAAAGGGGGAAAACTATTCCTTATAGAACAGCATTTCCTTTGGAAGCGGTGCTGGCTGCATATTTTTAGTTCCGGTTACCCATCCTAAAGTAACAGATTGATCACCTGTTTTTTCAAAATAGTCAATTCTTACAGGGTAATATCCCGGATTAAGCGGAACAAGTTTTACTACAGGCATATCAGCAGAGTGCAAACCATCATTATCAAAAAGTAACTGATTGTTTAAATATGTTTTGGAACCGTCATCCGAGGTAATCCATAAATAATAAAGATCTTTCTTTGTAATGTGCAGATATCCTTCAAATTGAACTCCAAAACTATCCTTCTTCAGAGCAAAACTCAGATCAAGTTTATCGGTTGTACCTGTCTTTTTTGGAGTGAGTTTTGAAAAATCCGGAACCGAATCCCATACTCCCTCATAATAAGTATACTTAATGCCTGGTTTAAGGTTTTCAGCCGATGTCTGGCCGTTCATATATTCACCTTCGGAGAAGACCCGTGTGACACTCGGAGCATTTTTATAATTTGATGCAATACTCTTCACTTTTAAAGTGCATGGTTTATTTATTATGATTCTTTGTTTGCATAAAGGCGAGTTAACTGTTGGTTCGGTGCCATCAGTAGTATACCTGAGGTTAGGATTAATATTTTGTACCAAGGCAAATGTCTTAGCCCCCTTTGGTAAGATTCCAGCCATTGGAAATACTGTGAAATTGCCACCACTATCGAAAATATAACGCAAGCCATCATAGACACTCTTAAATGGCACGGAGCCATGATCTTCATTGGGATATGCCACAATTTTCCATTTTAATCCTGCCGGAGCAGAGGTTTTTAAAACTTTTTTCATTGATGTGATACCCATACCTTTCATTCCCCCGCCGTCACGTCCTGATATGAAAATTGGTTTATTCCAGGTCTTGTTTTTCTGAAATTCGATCTGTGCACTTTTCACCTGCATCTCTTTCTTATACCAGAAACTGGGATCTATGGCAATATAAGCATCAAAGAGATCAGGATCATTCAGAAGAGCGTGCATTACAAATACTCCGCCATATGAATGGCCAATAAGTACATTAAACGGTTCGGTCTTGAAGTTTTTATTAATATAGGGGATGAGTTCTGTTTTAAAGAACTTAAGAAAATTATCTGCTCCGCCACCGGTTGAAGCTGCCAGGCTGGAATCGGGAAGAAAATCATGATTCCTGTCAATGTTGAATATACCTACGACAATAGCTTTTGGCATTTTGTTATTAAGAAAGAGAAATCTTGCAGTAGGGACAGTATGTTGATCACGTCCGTCTGCGTCGAGAACATAGAGAACAGGGAATTTTACGTCTTTTGCGTCGTATCCTTACGGTTTTGCTTAAGAGCATCTGACTGAAAAGAGTCTTTTTTCATTGTGTATCCGTCCTGTGAGGGGGGACTTTGAAATCCATCTCTTTTCTTAGCCCCCCCTTGGGAGGGATGGGGGGTAAAACAAACAAGGGGATGACTATTCATATCTCAATGCCTCCACCGGATTCCTTGTTGCAGTTTTCCAACTTTGCAGGCTTACTGTGATCATGGCTATTGATAATGTAATTATACCTCCCGCCAGGTAAATCCAGTACGGAATTGTAATCCTGAAAGCAAAGTTAAGTAACCAGTTTTTCATTATCAGGATTGAGACAGGAGTTGCAATCACAAGTGCAATAATAATCAGAACAACTATTTCTTTTGAAAATTGATAAACTATGTTTTCTATCCGCGCTCCGAATATTTTTCTTATACCTACATCCTTTACCTTTTTTGAAGCCGTGAAAGAGGCCAGTCCCCATAATCCCAGGACAGAGATAAAAAATGCCAGTCCGGTAAAAATGCTGACAATTTTCCCAAAAAGTCTGTCGGATTTATACTGGCTGTCAAAGTAACTATCGAGGAAAAAATAGTCAAAGCTGGCATCCGGGAAATAGGTACTCCATTGTTTGTGAATCATTTCCAATGTTTTATCATATTTATTATCAGTTGTTTTAATAGCTATAAATCGTGGTGGAACCCAGCTTATCCGTCCGTTTTTCAGAAGCATAATCGGGGTGTATGCATTACCCAGACCGCGTTGATGCCAGTTTTTCAAAACACCAATAATTGTTACCGGATCACGCTCTCCTTCGAGCATTACTTTTTTGCCGATAGCCGTCTCGGAATTATTCAACCCTAAATACAACATTGCTGATTCATTAATGACAAGACTTTCACGTTCATTTCCAAATCCTTTCTGAAATGATCTTCCTGCCAGCAGACTTAAACTAAAAGTATTTATGTAATCTTCATCGACAGAAAGTATTTCATAAAGACGTTGTTTATCCTGACTACTGCCCTGTAAACTGTTTGATGCAAAAAACGCAACTTCCATTCCCGGAACAGCTCCGGCAATTGTCACAGAACTAATACCTGGTTCCTGTTTCAGATTTTCAGCAAGCATTGTGACGCGTTGATTAAGATCCTGTCTGCTTACAGGGAATTTTATTACGATTGTCTGTTTAATGTTTACTCCTAAATCCTGTTGTTGCATAAACTTCAATTGTTTATAAACAATAAACATACCGCATATAAGAAAAAGAGAGGCGGCAAACTGAAAAATTACAAGTATCCGGCGGGTTGTACCGGCTGACTCGAAATTATAATAATTCCCTTTGAGTATTGATACAGGTTTAACACGCGACATAATAAATGCCGGATAAAATCCCGAGAGGAGAATTCCTGCAATCAATATTATTACTGTAGAGATCCAGAATACCGGCTGTTTTAGAATAACCAGGTCTATCTTTTCGCTGATTATCTGATTAAAAACAGGTTTTAACAGTAATATCAGAACAACAGCCAGTAAAATTGAAAACAGATTTACAATCCACGATTCCAGTAAAAATTGTCCTATCAGCTGGTGTCTGAAAGCACCCGATACTTTTCGTATTCCGATATCCTTCGCCCTCTCCATCGACCTTGCTGTAGTAAGGTTAATGTAGTTAATCCAGGCAGTCAGCAGGATGACAATTGCAATAAATATCAGTGTGATCAGCGATTTTTTATTTCCCTTTATTTCCCTCTCATATTGTTTCTGAGGGTTAAGATGGATATCTTTCAACGGTACAAGATTGACTGCCCATGTTTTATTTTTAAGAGCGTTCATAGTCTTGTATTTTTCAGCCATTGCAGGGAACTGTGATTCGATTTCTTTAGGATTTTTACCAGGTACCAGCAGGAGATAGGTATAAGCTTCATGGAGGTACCAGAAGTCCTTCATCCAGACCGGAAGCGTCTCATATGATATCAGGTAATTGAAACGGATGTGAGAGTTTTTTGGAAAATTTCTTAGAATACCTGTTACCTCACAATTATAAAATGTAGTACCCTTGGCGAAAGTTAAAACTTTCCCGATAGGATTCTCATCTTTAAAAAAGCGTAAGGCAATGTCTTCTGTAATAACGACCGTGTTTGGTCTCACCAGTTGGTCGTTGATAGCTCCTGTTTTCAGTTTAAAATCAAAAACAGAGAAAAATGACGGACCAGTATAGGCGATTCCGTTTTCACGACTTCGTATCTCTTTATAAGAGACAGTCTGTTCAGAATTCTGAACACCAATACGCACAAAATTTTCAACTCCGGTCATTTCCCGGTTTATAGCACTGCCATAACCAAATGTACTTGTAGCCCAATCATCAGTTAAGATATTACCCTCATAGAAACGGCTTTCAACACGGTAGATCCGACCACGTTTACTGTGCATATTGTCGTAGCTGAATTCAAAACTTACGTAATTTATTATGAGAATCGAAACCGAGAGTCCAATTGCAAGTCCAAGGACGTTAATAATTGAGAAAACTTTGTTTTTTAACTGGTTTCTCAGGGCTAATGTAAGATTGTGTCTGAACATACATAAGGATTATGTGGAGTTTGAAGATATTAATAATTGAATTAAATGGTTACAAAAACATCAAATTATTCATACCTCAGTGCTTCCACCGGATTCCTTGTTGCTGCTCTCCAGCTTATCCAACTCACTGTTAATAAAGCTATACCCAGAGCCAGTAACCCGGCTAAAGCAAATAACCACCAGCTAAGTTCAGTCTTGTATGCAAAGTTTTCAAGCCATTTATGCATGGCAAACCAGGCAATGGGAGTTGCAATGATAAATGCAATAGCAATCCAACTGACAAAGCTTTTATTCAGCATTGTTAATATTTCAGATATCATGGCACCATTAATTTTCCTGATACCTATTTCCTTAACACGGTGTTGCATGCTAAAAGCCGCCATAGCAAAGATCCCGAGCGAGGAGAGAATGATTGAGATAATTGCGAATAGCGATAGTGCATGGGTGTGGGCATATTCTCCTGCATATACTTTTCGATAACTGTCGGTTATGTATTCGTATTCAAACGGGAATTCAGGATTTATTTTTTGCCATGTTGAAGCAATGGTGTTTAAGGCTTCCCCTCTTTGAACGGGATTGATGCTTATTATGAAACAATAGTTGAACAACTTTCGGGGAGCGATTGCCAGAGGTTTTTCAGGGCTATGAAGGTCGGTGTAATGGAAATCAGGAACCACTCCTACAATTTCGCCTTCGGGGAAAAGGTCCGGCAAAAAGAAATTAAGGCGGAAACGCTTTCCGATAGCATCATCCGGTTTATTTATTCCAAGTAGTCTGAGTGCACTTTGGTTAAGAATATATTTTTCCCGGTAGTTACCTACTTTCTTTTCTAGCTCTGCCAACTTTTGTTTATCGGCATTTTGGCTTTGCCGGAGATTGCTTAAATCAACTGCATCAGATTCCCACTGCTGCGACGGAGTATAACCAAGCTCAGTAGTTCCGGCGAGCGGATGAATTCCTAGTGAACTAAAAAAATTGGAATCGGTTGTGAAGATATTTATCGATTGTCCTTCTTTTTTCTCGACGCCCTCCATTTCGAAGGCTACAGCGTCTAAAATATCACTGCCAGGATCTTCCATTGCTGCTGTTACGTTGGTTATCGAAGAATTCTTAAGCAATTCAGTTTTAAACAGATCATACCGTTGAACCGATTGCCAGGGATTATCGGCAATTACTACCATGTTTGCATTTTGCGAAGCAGGATGCTTGCTATTTATGAAATTAATTTGCCGGTTCAGTACGAGTGTACTTGCTATTGCAACTATAGCCAGTGTAAATTGAACTACAAGCGGAATAGAATACAGACTATCTTGTTTTCTTGTCATTTTAATGTCTGACACGATTTTTGAAGAATAAAGTGGGAACAGAGCCAAAAGAGCAATGGAAACAATAAAACCAAGGCAAATTATGGCAATTCCAAAGATCCTGCCAGACTGCAAGACAGAAATCTTAAGAGATTCTCCCAGCCAGTCAGCAATAAACAATCCCATTAAAATTGAAAAAACAGAAAGGAGTAATGATTCTTGAATAATTTCCCATCCTACAGTCCACTTCGACGCTCCGTTTATTAATTTTATTTTCACTGATTTCATTCTGGCGATTAATTGTACACGGCTCAGATTAAGGTAATTAATAAGGGCAACGAATAGAATTAGTGCAGTACAACTCAGAAGAAGGATTATTGAACGGATGTCTCCGTTTTTCTCCATCTCACGTGTTTTCTGGCTATACAGATGAATGTCTGCAAGCTTTTGCAGATATAATATTGGTACAGAATCATTTGTTTTTTTTTCAGTTTCCCAGTTATGCTGAATTGTACTTCTGAGAGCATCAACGTCCACCCCTTTTTTCATTAATAAGTATGTATAGGCCCATGACGTGAGGTCATTGTCACCTGTAAAAGATGTTAATAGTTCGGCATGGAAGTGAGAATTTACAGGGAAATCTTCCATTACCCCATCGATGGTATAAACCCTTGGATTAAGATCTTGCTGATGCAAGATGGTTATCTGTCTGCCTACAACATCGATACTTCCAAAATATTTCAAAGCCAGTCTGCGACAGATAAATGCTCTTCCAGGTTGCGAAAAGGCATTTTCAGGACTCCCTGACAAAATTTTAAAATCAAAAATTTTAAAAAACGAGTTATCAGTTGAATACGCGTTTCTCGAGTAAAACTTTTGTTCCCCGATTTTGATAATTGCATTTCTAAAAGGCACAATTCGTACCATGTTTTCAATGGCCGGATAATCGGGCAACATTTTATGAATATCTCCATATACCCTTGCGGGGTGTATTGAAATAGCACCACGATTTGTATCGATTGTCATACGGTAGATCCTCCCGGCTTTTGAATGGAATTTATCGTAACTTAATTGTTGGCTGGCGTATATAAAAATGATCAGCACGCAGGAAAATGCAGCACTCAGTCCAACGGCATTAATCAAAAACCATTGCCAATTCTGTTTTAACCTTCTGATAATCTTCATATATATGATATTATATGATAACTTATGATTCAATTCTATATTCTTCTTTCTTCCCCTTATTTTTTACCCCCAAACCCCCAATGGGGGCTTAAAGACGACTGTTTACAAAGTTTTTATTTTACTTTAGTGACATTTAAATCTCTTTAGTTTCTCACCCCCAAACCCCCCAAGGGGGGCTTCAAGGCGTTTTTTTACAATGTTTTTATTTTCGTTCTAATTACATTCAAATCTCCTTATTTTCTCACCCCCAAACCCCCCAAGGGGGGCTTTAAGACGTTTGTTTACATCATTCTTATTTTATTCTAATAGCATTTAAATCTCTTTAGTTTCTCACCCCCAATTTCCCCAAAGGGGGACTTTGAATTCCATCTCTTTTCTTAGCCCTCCCTTGGGGGGGATGGGGGTAAAAACCCGGGGGTTAATGGTGTCCTCATTCATACCTCAGCGCCTCCACCGGATTCCTCGTTGCTACCCGCCAGCTCTGCCAGTTCACTGTTATTAATGCAATACCAAAAGCTATAATTCCTGCTAATAAGAAAATCCACCAGCTGAGTTCTGTTTTGTAAACAAAATTCTGAAGCCATCTATTCATTGCGTACCATGCAATCGGTGCAGCAATTATAAAGGCCACTATAACCCAAAGGATGAATTCTTTATTCAACAAAATCAAAATCTCCGAACTTTTTGCTCCAGTCACTCTGCGGATCCCAATCTCTTTTGTCCGGCGATCGATAGAGAAGACCGCCATCCCCAGAATTCCTAATACAGAAATTATTATCGCCAGTAATGCAAAGGCAACTGTGATGTTTTTGAGACGGGTTTCCCCCTGGTATTTTTCATTGAGCAAATCATCAAAGAATCTGTAAGAAAATTCCCTGTTTTCCCTGTTTCTCATGTACGTATTGCGGATGAAATTTAGTGTTTCGGAAATATTCCCCGGTGCAATGCGGACATTCATTGTTCCTATTGCTTCAGGATTATTTGACATAACTAACGGTTCTATGGGGAAATGAAGCGACCTGAAATGAAAGTCTTTCACTACTCCTACAATTACTTTATCGCCAAGCCTTTGTCCAATCGGATCCTCAAATCCCAGTTGTTTTTCTGCTGTCTGATTAATGACTATTGGCATTGACACTGTATATTCTTTTTCTTCTTTTCTGCTCTTGCCAGCGTTTTCACCTTCTTTCCAATAACCAGAATAATCCATCTGCAAAAACTGACCTTTTATTACCACCAGTTTATAAGTTTTGGCAAAATCTTCATCCACAAAATAATAATTTACCTGAAGCGTATCAACACGACCCTGGTGGCTAAGAGACAGACCTCCGTTGAAACCGACATCAATGGGTGCATAAGTGCTTGCCGAAACACTCAGGACCTTCGGATTTCTCAATAGTTCCTGTTTAAACTCCTTATTGTCGTACCATAAACCTGTCGGTATAACAACGACATTTTTGTTATTAATTCCCAGATCTTTGTTGTGAATATAGTTTAATTGTTTGATAAACAGAGATGTAGAAATGATGAAGAAAATTGCTATTGTAAACTGGACTGTAACAAGAACTCTTATAAAGTAGCTCCTAGATCCGGTGATGGAGCCACCCCTGAAAATTCCAATGGGATTAAATGAAGAAAGGTAAAAGGAAGGATATATACCGGCAATAATACCTACCAGAAAGGTCAGTATGAAAAGGTTGAGGATTAATCCGGGAGTGAAATTAAAAGTCAGCTCCTGTGATGAAAGTGTATTAAACCAGGGCAGGATGAACCAGACAACAATGAGAGCAATAACAGTGGCAGTGAAAGTCTGAAAAACAGATTCTGTCAGAAACTGACGGAAGATGCTGATTCTGCTTCCACCTGTCACTTTCCTGATGCCAATTTCAACCGACCGTTCCGACGCCCTGGCAACCGAAAGAGCCGAGAAGTTAACTGAAGCCATTAGTACGATCAGTAATGCAAGTCCCGAAAAAATCCATACATACTTGTAACTTCCAGGGTGTTTATCATAAAAGTCATTTTGATAATCAGAATAGAGATGGATATCTGCCAGTGGCTGGAACATAAGTTTGTCGCTGATTTTTGTATACCTGCTTAAATGATTTGATATAGCAGAGAGAAACTGGTCATTGATCTGTGCCTCTTTTCCCAGTTTAATGTATACCCTCACAAATCCCTTATCGCCCCAGTTATTTGAATAGTCCAGAAGTTGGCTGTTCGTTTCAGAAAGCATATACCCGAAGTCAATGTGGCTTTGTTCAGGAATATGGATCACTCCGCCCACAGTATAGACCTCTTTGGAGTACTTGTCGCTGATAAGTACTTTCCCCAAAGCAGGTTTATTCCCAAATATTTTCTTTGCGGTTCTTTCTGAGAGAATAATATTATCAGGTTTATCAAAAGCGCTTTTGGCGGATCCTTCAATAAATCTGAAACCTCCGAAAATCTTAAAAAAATCATTGTTTGTCCAGCATCTTCTTGCTTCAAATTTTTCACCTCCGGTTTCAAGATGTAAAGGTGAGTCCTCTGAGTCATAGCTGATATAAGTAGCATATTCTATCTGGGGATAATCCATCTTCATTGTCTTTGGAACCGGACGGTAACACATAGGAGATTTCAATATTTTATCACCTTCCTTTGAAAGTGTAAGCACACGATAAATTCGCTTCCAATCGGGATGGAATTTTTCGTAGCTCAGTTCATTATATACCCAGAGGTAAATGAGTAAACTAGCTGCTATGCTAAAGGTAAAACCTGTAAAAGTGATAATAGAATAAATCGGTTTTCTTGTAAGGTTCCTTAGAGCTATTTTGATAAAGTTGTTCATAACGGGGAATGTTTCTTGTTCTTCGTTTCGCGTTAATCATTTCGCGTTTAGCGTTCAGCGTTCAGCGTTTCTTTCTTTCCTCACGCCTCACGACTCATTTTACAATAACCACTACCATATCAGTCGGCCTTAATCCCGATGCCATTGAAATCTGCTTTTGCTTATTCTCTTTTGAAATGGCGGATTTTCTAAAATTATCGGAATTTATATAATTCTTCAATACTCTTCCCGATACAAGCTTCATCATTTCGCCCTGAGGTGTAATGAATTCGGGCCAGAAAGGCATGCCACCATCAAGATCATTCTCTAAGCCTTCAGGCAAAAGTGTAAAACCGGGTAGGTGATATAATTTGCTTTCCTTTTTATCGAAAAATGCATTATAATACTTTAAAGTATTTTTCTTTCGGGTGACAGGGTCATTATAAAATTGCTTATATCTGATGAATAAATAGTTGTTTGTCTCATAAAGGGATTTAAGCAAATACCTGCCCGATAAATCAACTTCCGGATTAAGACCATCCATGAAGTTAACTTTGAAATCTCCAAAATCAATAATATAAACAGGTAAGAGCCTCTCGGGAGAGATCAGTCTAAAGACAGTATCGTTGTATTCCTGTTTGATTGTTAACAATCCGTCAAAATAGTAGTTAGATAATTCACCAGAGTTCCTGTAGCTAGAATGTGTGAAGTTTACAATACGGTCATAATCTGTAAACTGGCAAAGAGTGTCACCCTTGTCATTATAAGTCACAAGCAATGATCCCGATCTTCCTGCATTCCATTTCTGGTTAATCCCAGCCCATGTGCCTATTCCCAGACCAAATATATTGTCAAAATTCTCAGGGAAAATTTTATTTGTATTAAGCAATGTATCACCCATGATAGTGCCTGGTCCGGGTATTTCAGTTTGGGACTTAACCGACAGGTTTTTATTGATTCCGGATTTGAATTTCATTGCCTGACTATTTCCTTTAGGACCATCCTGGAATGAATAGTAAAGATTTCCATTTGAAATTGATACAGGGAAATTGGGAAGTACACCAAAAAAATCTTTACCTCCATACATAACACCGCTCCCATAAAATCTTATTCCAGTTTTATTTTTCCAGATTGTTTCAATGAATTCACCTTGCATGTTGAATTTTGTCAATCCAAATAATCCTTGAAATATAATTTGTTCTCCATCGGATCTGATATATGAATTCAGATCATTATGAGAAAAGTAAGGATCATAAAGCAGGGCTGTATCGGGAGGTGTCTGAAGTTTTACATACCGTATCGAAGATGCTACATCTGACAGTTTGAGTTTCCGGGTATTATTAACCGTTCCCATTATGTCAATCTTAACAGGTGGTCTCTGAGAATCAACTGACCTGATCTCTTTTCTCCTAAAGCTGCCTGTGGGTTTGCTCTTTGATTCAGAAGATTCCTTTTCAAATGCAGTTTTTTCTGCTTCTTTCTTTGACTTTTCCTGGGAAAGGATTTCTTTTGCCAATTCTTTTTCGTTGGTCTTAAGACGATTTTGATGACAAGAGAGAAGCACCGTAAGCATTAATAAAATCATTACTTGATGAGATAATTTTTTCATTTTCCTGAGTTTTTACCCCTAAATCCCCCAAGGGGGACTTTGAAGACGTTCATTGACTTGAATTTATATCTTTTTAATAACAT
>Ga0208079_1000225_pt1 | contig 32129 bp, 28 predicted proteins | sample NGESurdeep092012_5_FD_184474 | JGI IMG/M metagenome (GOLD analysis project Ga0208079, IMG submission 184474) | Arctic peat soil microbial communities from Barrow, Alaska - NGEE Surface sample 210-2 deep-092012 (SPAdes) | ecosystem: Environmental > Terrestrial > Soil > Wetlands > Peat ... | reverse complement strand
TCACCGGTGGCCACGGACGGGTTGGTGGTGGCCGAATAGACCTGCCCAATCCCGCCGGTGGCCAGGACGACGGCTCGGGCATGGGCTGCGCCAAGACCGTCCATCTGACCCTCACCGATGACGTGAAGCGTCACGCCGCACACGCGAGAGTCCTCGTCCTGCAACAGATCCACAACCAGCGCGTGCTCGAGCACCTCGATGCCCGGATCTTCCTTGACCGCGATAAGCGCCGCGCCCAGCGATGCGATCAGCGCCCGGGAAATCTCTTTGCCGGTCGCGTCCCCGCCGGCATGGGCGATCCGGTCCCGGCCGTGACCGCCCTCTCGCGTTAGTGAGATCTCGCCATCGGGGTCACGGTCGAACTGTGTCCCGAGAGTCACGAGCTCACGAACCCGCGCTGGCCCCTCAGAGACCAGGACGCGCACGGCCTCTTCGTCGCAAACGCCAGCGCCAGCGACCAGGGTGTCGCCAAGATGCTCCTCCGCCGAGTCCCCGGGATCCAGGGCGGCGGCGATTCCACCCTGAGCCCACTGCGTCGATCCCTCGGAGAGCACGGTCTTGGTGACCAGCAGCACGCGGTCTACCCGCTGGCGCAGACGCAGCGCAGCGGTGAGACCGGCGATGCCCGAACCGACGACGATGACATCGGCCGAGATCACCCACCCCGGTTCCGGCGCCGTGAGGCGGGTGGGGATGCGAAGGGTCATTTCGCACCTCGAGGCATGCCAGATGCTTCGAGCCTGAACCCGTCGGGGACGAGCCCCGGGTCGCCGCCGATGTCGACGATGCGGTTGTGCTGGTCGACGAACACCACGCGGGGCACGAAAGTCCGGTCCTCGGCCTTGTCCATCTGGGCGCAAGCGATGATGATCGCGATGTCGCCAGGCTCAATCAGGTGGGCGGCGGCGCCGTTGATGCAGATCTGCCCGGACCCAGCCTCGCCCTCGATCGCGTACGTCGTCAGTCGGTTGCCGTTGGTGACGTCGACGATGTCCACCCGCTCACCGGGCAGCAGCCGAGCGGCCTCCAACAGCGCACGGTCGATCGTCACCGAGCCGACGTAGTCCCGGTCGGCCTGGGTGACTGTCACACGGTGGAGCTTGGCGGGGAGCATGTTGTGTTGCACAGGTATGTCCTTCAGCTTGCAGGGCTCGTGAGGTCGTGGCCATGCCCGGCGTCCTCGGAGAAGACCTCGAGCGCCCCGCCGCCTGGTCCGACATTGACGGGGACGTTGTCGATCAGCCGGGTGGTCCCCACCCGGCCTGCGACGGCGAGCAACGCCTCGCCGCGGTACCACTCGGGCACGTCCTCCAAAGTCGAAGGATCCACGAGCACGAGATAGTCGATGAGGGCCAGGGGCTCCCTGACCAGCACTGCCCGCGCGGCGCGGCGTACGGCCGAGGGCCCCTCGACGGCGGCGTCAGCGCCGGCTCGCAGCGCCCGGGACAGGCACAAAGCCGTCTCCCTGTCCGACTCGGCGAGGTACATGTTGCGGCTGCTCAGCGCCAACCCATCAGCTTCCCTGACCGTCGCCACCGAGACGACCTCGACCGGGAAGTCCAGGTCGCGGGCCATCCGCCGGATGAGTAACAGCTGCTGGGCATCCTTCTGACCGAAATATGCCTGGTCGGCGCCGGTCAGGTGGAGCATCTTGCCCACCACCGTCAGGACACCGTCGAAGTGGCCCGGCCGGGCCTGGCCCTCAAGCACGTTCCCGAGTGGCCCGGCAGAGACACGAACCCCCGGATCGCCATCGGGATAGACGACACTCGGGGTCGGCATGAAGACCACGTCGACCCCTTCGCGCCGACAGATCTCCAAATCGGCCTCGTTCGTACGAGGGTAGCGTGCGAGATCCTCACGGGGACCGAACTGCAACGGATTGAGGAAGATCGTCACGATGACGTGCCGCGCTCTGGCCCTCGCCTGACGGATCAGGGTCGCGTGCCCCTCGTGAAGGGCACCCATTGTCATGACCACGCCGATGTCGCCATCACCCAGCCCCGCGCAAGCGGCCCTGAGGTGGGCACGAGACCGCGCGACCACCGACCCCACGCCAGCCACATCGGTCGCATTCGTCGTACCGACTGTGATGTCTGTGGTGTCTGCGTTGTCAAAGATCTCGGTCACAGGCGTTCCTCCGGAGCGGCAAGAATGTCAAGCAGGGGCTCGGCGTCGGCCGCCGTCAGCCGTCCACTGGCGAGCGCTCGTTCTGCGGTCGCCCGGGCCAGTGCGACATAGGTCGGCCGGATATCTGGGGTCTGCTGGTTCAGTTGTGCCAGGTGCGCAGCAACCGTACCCGCATCACCTCTGGCAACCGGTCCGGTGAGAGCACCGTCACCGAGCCGGAGCGCGTTGTCGAGCGCGGCGTGCAGGAGAGGCGCGATGAGCCGCTGGGGGTCCTGGACCCCGGCCGAGCCCACGACCTGCATCGCTTGCGCCACCAGGGTCACCAGGTGGTTGGCACCGTGAGCAAGGCCCGCGTGGTACATCGGCCGGTCCTGTTCCTGGATCCACACCGGCTCGGCGCCCATCTCCAGCACGAGGGCTTCAGCGACGGCCCGCAAAGCCTCCGGTGCGGTGATGCCGAAGCAGCAGTCGGCAAGCCGCAGCAGGTCCATCGACGTGCCTGTGAAGGTCATCACCGGGTGCAGGGCCAACCCCAGGATGTGATGACCAGCCGCGGCCTCGAAGATCGCCGTGCCATAACGCCCGGACGTATGCACCACGAGCTGCCCGGCCTGCCAGGAGCCTGTGGCAGTCAGGCCGGCGATCAGAGAGGGCAGGGCGTCGTCCGGGACCGTCAGCAGGACCAGCTCGGCCCTCGCGATAACCTCCTCGACTGCCGTGATGGGTATGCCGGGCAGCAACGCCTCGGCGCGCGCACGTGACTGCTCGCTCACAGCCGAGACGGCCACGAGACGGTGGCCGGCACGGTGGAGGGCCGCACCGAGGACGGCACCGACCCGGCCGGTGCCGACGATGCCGACGTCGAGCCGGGCAGGTCTTTGCGTGCTTGGGGGCAGGTCACTCACGCCCGAAACGCTAGCGCGTCCCCTGAACACGTAGCGTTTGGCCCGTGACGTGGACTCGGTGGCAGCAGGCGTGGGATCGGGCTCTCTACGGCGAGAGCGGCTTCTATAGGCAGGCGGCCGGGCCGGCCGGCCACTTCTCGACCGCGACTCAGGGAGTGCCACAGATCGGCGCGCAGCTGGCCCGGGCACTGCTGACGCTGATGGACCAGGAGGGCCTCGGCACGTTGGTGGACATGGGTTGCGGCCGCGGCGAGCTGCTCCAGCAGGTCCACCGGCTGAACCCGCAGGTCCGCTGCATCGGCGTCGATATCATTGCCCGACCTCAGCTCAGCAAACCCATCGGCTGGCTTCAGTCCCCCGGCGGGGAGCAGCTGCCGGACGCGCTCGATGCCCTGAGGGACACCCTGGTCTTCGCCAACGAGTGGCTTGATGTGGTGCCGTGCCCGATTGCCGAGCTGGACGAGGATGGCGAGCTGCGCGAGGTCCTCGTCAACGCCTCGACCGGAGATGAACGACTCGGGGATCCGGTGTCAGGCACCAATCGCCTGTGGTGCCAGCGGTTCTGGCCGGCTGACTCGCTGAAGACCGGGGACCGTGTCGAGATCGGGCGGACAAGAGACACCGCGTGGGACAACCTGATTTCCCGTGTCGGGTCCGGTCTGGCAATCGCGGTCGACTATGGCCACACGATCGACTCCCGCCCTGCACCGGGCACCCTGACCGGCTTCAGACAGGGACGCCAGGTGCTGCCCGTTCCCGATGGGTCCTGTGACTTGACTGCGCATGTGGCCATGGACTCCCTCGCCCACGACGAGCTCCTGGACCAGCGAGGTGCGTTGCTGCGGCTCGGGGTCAGCGGCCAGATCCCACCGCGTGATCTGGCACGAAGCAACCCCTCGGCATACCTGAAGGGCTTGAGCACCGCTTCGGCGGCCGCAGCACTGACGGCTCGGGGAGGACTCGGCGACTTCCTGTGGGCCTTCAGCCACGCTGAATGAGAGGATGAATCTCGCCATGTCGATCATCGCTGTCGGTCTGTCTCGAAGGTGTACGGGGGCCACCACTCCCCGCGCGATCATTCCGCGCGCCATAACCGGACTCTGCCTTGCCTGGGCAGTCACCCTGCTGGGCGGCTGCGGTGGTGGGTCCTCCACGGGGCCGGATTCGGTGGTGACTGTGACGACCACCCCGACCGTCACGGCCCGCGCCACCCCGCGGTCCGTCGCCACCACGGCGGCGGGCACAGCAAAGAGTGATGTCGTCGGCCGCAAGTTCGACCTGGGAACGATTGTCAGGGTGCAGAACGACGGCGGTGTGCCCGTCGTCATCCTTGACCGCTGGACGGCACGAGGGGTTCCGGACTCCACATTGGCCGCCAGCGGTGTGCCGATCCACGTGCACTCGGATGCGCCCTACCAGAACTTCAACAACAAGATCACCTACCGCATCCCCGTTGCCCCAGGGGCGATATTCACCTACCGGCACTGTGTCGCCATCGACCAGCCCCCAGTGGTGAGATCGTCGACTTTGGGCGAGTTCGCCCGGCTGCCGGACGCCGAAAGAGTCGTGCTGCTGACCATCGACGCCAAAGGGCAAGCAGTCAAAGCCCAGAACGACCCCGCCTGCTGATCGGTTGGCCCTTCGTTGACCAGTTGGCGCGCATGACAGACTGCCGACATGACCACGTCGCAACTACTCCCCGCCGGGTCGCAAGAGCTCACCGTCGGAATGGGCGCCAGCGGGCTCGAAACGGCCGACATGGTGCTCAACATCGGCCCCCAGCACCCTGCGACTCACGGCGTCCTTCGTCTGCGGCTGGTCGTTGACGGCGAGCGCATCGTCACCGCCGAGCCGATCGTGGGCTACATGCACCGTGGTGCCGAAAAGCTGTTCGAGGTGCGCGACTACCGGCAGATCATGGCGCTGGCCAACCGCCACGACTGGCTGTCGGGGTTCGCCAACGAGCTCGGAGTCGTCCTGGGGGTCGAGGCTATGCTCGGCATGGAGGTACCCGAACGAGCCACCTGGACCCGCACGCTGATCGCCGAGCTCACCCGGGTTCTGAGCCACCTGATGTTCCTCGGCTCGTACCCCCTTGAGCTGGGTGCCATCACTCCGATCTTCTACTCGTTCCGAGAGCGCGAAGAGCTACAGGCCGTGCTGGAAGAGGCCACGGGCGGGCGCCTGCACCTCATGTTCAACCAGGTGGGCGGCCTCAAGGCCGACCTTCCCGCCGGCTGGCTGGGGCGGGTCGACTCGGCGATCCAGGCCGTCAGGGGCCGCATGCCCGACCTCGAGAGCCTCATCGTCGGGAACGAGATCATCCACGCCCGAGCCCGCGGGGTGGGTACTCTCAGCCCGGAAACCATTAGGGCATACGGTGTTTCAGGCCCCATCGCCCGCGCTTCGGGTGTTGATATGGACCTGCGACGCGATGAGCCGTACTTGGCCTACGGCGATCTCTTCGTCGAAGGTGGCCCAGGTCGAGTCGTCACGCGCACGGAGGGCGACGCCCTCGCGCGACTCGAGTGCCTGTTGGAACAGGTCCACGTGAGCCTCGAGCTTGCCGAGCACTGCCTGGGCGTCCTCGGATCACTCCCGCAGGGGCCGGTCAACGTCAAGCTGCCAAAGATAGTGAAGGTGCCCGAAGGTCATCGCTACACCCAGACGGAGAACCCGCTGGGTTTCAACGGCTACTACCTGGTATCGCGCGGGGAGAAGACCCCGTGGCGGTTGAAGCTGCGCAGCGCATCCTTCAACAACGTCTCCGTGCTGTCAGCAGTGTTGCCGGGCTGCCTCATTTCCGACATGGTCTCAATCTTGGGATCGATGTTCTTCGTCGTGGGAGACGTCGACAAGTAGCTTCCCTGCTTGGGCTTGCCCCGGTGTTCGTGCTTGCTCAGTGCTGATGCGAGCCGTCGGGCATTTCCTCGCCGTCACTGTCGCGATCACCATCGGAGTCACGGTGGTTCTTATCGATCCGGCACATCGCCTGGACCACCAACCCGGCCACCACCATCAGGACTCCACCGGCGGCCAACACCGCCAGCCTCCACACGAGAGAGCGAATCGAAGCGATATCAAAGTTCGGTAGGACCACCAGTATCTGCGCAAGGTACCAGCCGGCGACAAATGCCCCGGTCAGGGCCGATGCCTGAGCCAGGACCACGGTGCGCATTGCACGGATGGGGTTGAGCGGTTTCTTAGCCCCTCCACGCAGGAAGCGACGGACCGGCAGTCCGGCGAAAAGGACACCACACGCCATGAACACCAGAACGATGAACGCGCCCCAGGGTGCGGGGGGCATGGCACCACCATGCTCAGTCCAGATGCGAAGAACCAGGTACCCAAAAGCGGTGGCGACCAGTCCGAGAAGGAGCACGAGCCGGATGGTGACGCCTCGGCCACCGGTCACCATGAAGGACTCCACTCCGGTCCGGGCCGTATGCCGGCAGGGTCGGCACCCTCGGCTCGCTCGAGCAGCTCACTGACCGGAACCAGTGCCTCGCCAACCCGAAGCTCCGCCTGGGCATCGACGGCAGACCACGGGGCAAGGACGAACGCCCGCTCATGGGCGCGGGGATGGGGCAGCATCAGCTCGGGGTCCTTGCTGACCAGGTCCGAGTCCGACCCGACATCTCCGTACTGAATGAGATCAAGGTCCAGACTCCTTGCACCCCAACGGGTTTCGCGAATGCGCCCGTGATCAGCCTCGAGCCTGTGGAGCTCCGTGAGCAAGGCGAAGGCCGCCAATCGGGTTCTTGCGAGGACGACAGCGTTGAGGTAGACAGGCTGTTCGGGACCGCCCACCGGGTCACTCTCGAACAACTCGGAGACCGCGGTGATCCGCACTCCATCGACGTCGGCCAGCTCCCGAACAACAGCCTCGAGCGTCGCCTGCACAGCGCCGAGGTTGGCGCCAAGGGCGATCACGACCGGCTCGTCACGACAGCGCTCGACCACCACCTGGACGTCACCGAACGGCACTGCGATCGGGGCCTGAGGCTTATGAACCGTGACCTCGACGGCCTGCACCAGCGGTCGCCGCAAGGCAGCCGCCGCGATCCGCTCCGCCAGCGTCTCGATCAGGTCCAGCGGGGGCCCGGTTATCAGCGCCACGATGTCGGAAGCAACCTCGGCGTAGCTGACCGTGTGCCCCAGGAGATCGGTGCGACCGGCACGCCGCAGGTCGACCTCGAGCATCACATCGACGACGAAATCCTGTCCGTTCGCCTTCTCCCCGTCCAGCACGCCGTGGAAGCCACGGGCCGAGATCCCTTGCAGGACTATGCGATCCGTCATCGAGCAGCCTCAACGGCGGCGACCACGCGTAGGGCGCCAACACTTGACGCAACATCATGGACACGCACCCCCCAGGCTCCCGCGAGTCCGGCGATCACCGTGGTCGCGGCGGTTTCGACGTCGCGCTGGGCGGGAGGTCGGAACACCTCACCGTCATGGACGCCCAGAGCGCCCAGGAACGTCTTGCGCGAGGTTCCGACGAGCACCGGAAACCCGAGTGACTGCAACGCGTCCAGATGGGCAAGCAACGACCAGTTGTGCCCGGGCAGCTTGGCGAAACCGAACCCCGGATCCAGGATCAGCTGCTGCGGACCCACTCCCCGGGCGCACAGGTCGGACACGCGTTCGCCCAGCGCCTGGCATACGTCAGCGACCACATCGTCATATGATGCGTGGTCCTGCATTGTGTCGCTGTGGCCGCGCCAGTGCATGACCACGAACGGCACCCCCGCGGCGGCCACCACCAGCGCCATCTCCGGGTCGGCCAGACCCCCACTAACGTCGTTCACGATGGAGGCACCCGCCTCCACAGCCTGCGCAGCCACCGATGCCCTCATGGTGTCCACCGAGACCCGGGCCCCGGCCTGGGACAGCTCACGGATCACCGGGATGACGCGGCGCAGCTCCTCTTCCTCGTTCGGCCGGTCGGCACCTGGGCGGGTGGACTCACCGCCCACGTCCAGGATGTCAGCGCCCTGCTCCAGCAGGTCCAGTCCGTGGGCCACCGCCGCACCAGTGGTGAACCACTTGCCTCCGTCGCTGAATGAGTCGGGGGTGACGTTGACGACGCCCATCACCAGCGTGCTCATGATCACGCCCCGCTGAACCGCCGCAGATGCGGCCAAGTGAGGAACGCCTCGGCCTCAAGTGCGGCCACCGAGATCCGAGGCAGGTCGCGGGTGGACGGATAGACAACAAAACGCGGCACCCAGGTCGGCCGGAACTTGGCGTTGAACCGATACAGACTTTCGATCTGGAACCAGCGGGAGGCAAATAACAACACTTTGCGCCCCGCTCGCAGGAAGGGTCCGGCACCCAGCCGCTCCCCCCGTTCGAGGGTCGACCGGAAGACCGCAAAGTTGAGGGAGACATAGTTGACGCCAAGCTCGGGACAGGACCTCAACGCGTCCACGATGAGCAGCTCGTTGACGCCGGCCTCTGCGGTTCGGTCGCGGCGCATGAGATCCAGGGACATCCCGTCGGGGCCCCATGGGACGAACTGCAGGAACGCTCTCATGACGCCGTCCTGACGTGCCACCACGAAGACGCAATCCGGGTCAACGGGGTCGACCAGCCGGCCCAGCGCCATCGAGAAACCACGCTCAGTCTCGGTTCCCCGCCAGGCGTCTGCATCAACCAGAGCCCGCCGCCGCTCCCTCTCTGAGACGGTGCCCGCCCGCAGGACCTCGGTGGTGTAGCCGGCCCGTTCGATCCGTTTCACCATCTGCCGGACGTTGCGCATCGGCCGGCCTTCAAGAGAGAACGCCGCCACGTCCACCACGGCCTCGTCGCCGAGCTCCAGTGCGCTGAAGCCGGTCTCCCTGCACCAGATGACGCCGGCCCGCTCCGAGCAACCGATCACGGCGGGCGTCCAGGCGTGCAGCTCGGCCTCGGTCAGGAAGCTGCTGATCGCACCCGGCCACGCTTCGGGGTCCCCGAGCGGGTCACCGCTGGCCAGCATCACCCCAGATACGACGCGGTAGGCGATCGCCGCCTTGCCGGACTCGGACCAGACCACGCTCTTGTCGCGACGCAGGTTGAAGTAGCCCAGAGAGTCCGGGCTGCTTTGGAGCAGGGAGCGCATGGATGCCTCGTCAGCATCGGTCAGCTCCGGGCGCGGCTCCGGGGCCCGGAGAGCGAGGTAGATGGTCGTCAGGGCTGTCATCAGGCCCAGCGCTGACAGTACGAAGTCATTCAGGTCGTTGATGCGGTCAGGGAAGAAGGTCAATGGGCCATTGAGTCCCACCAGATCGAAAAGAACCTCGTGGACGATCGTCACCAGGCTCGGTGGCCCTCCCACCACGTGATGACGCAGCACGAACAGCATGAGCACACCCACGACGAAGCTCGCCACCGCCAGAACGAAGAACACCCGCACCGCCCGCCAACGGGTCCTCGGGTCACCCAATGCCCGGAACTCTTCCCGGTAGACGATCAGCGCGACCAGCACGGCCAGCGACAGGACGAGCGGGACGAGCTCGAACTTGACCGTGTGAGCAACGACGCTGAAGGCCAGCAGCGCCATCGCCGCCCTCCACGCCCGGCGCTTGCGTCGCCGCAGGGCATGAGCCAGCAGCAGCAGGAGCATGCCGGACACGACCGTCGCCGCGGATGCTGCTGCGACGGCACCCGGCAACAGATCTGTCAGTGGGAGCAGCCGATGCCGCCAGCCAGGTCGCAGACCAGTGAGGATATCGGCGAGACCGACCAGGTAGGTGAACGCGCCGATGACCCTTGGAGCGCGCGGACGGCGCTTGGTGAACCCAGCGCGAAGGGAGGAGACCTGTGAGGACGTGCGCGAAGGAGCGCGATCACTCACCGGATACCGCCCAGCACCAGTCCCATCGCCTCGGCGCGAGTCGCAGGATCACGCATCTGGCCTCGCACGGCCGAGGTGACGGTTCGTGAACCGGGCCTATGGACTCCGCGCATGGACATGCACAGGTGCTCGCACTCGATGACCACCAAGACTCCCAACGGCTTGAGGTGCTCAACCATCGCATCGGCAATCTGCGAGGTCATCCGCTCCTGGACCTGAGGGCGTCGCGCATAGACGTCCACCAGCCGGGCCAGCTTGGACAACCCGGTCACCCGTCCGTCACGGCCCGGGATGTAGCCCACGTGAGCGACACCGTGGAATGGCACGAGATGGTGCTCACAGGTGCTGTAAACCTCGATGTCGCGCACGAGGATGAGCTCTTCGTGACCAATCTCGAAGGTCGTCGTGAGAACGTCCTCAGGATTCTGCCGCATGCCTGCGAAGATCTCGACGTAGGACCTCGCCACCCGGGCAGGAGTCTGCGAGAGCCCGTCGCGATCGGGGTCCTCACCGATCGCCAGCAGGAGCTCACGGACCGCGCGCTCAACACGCTCCTGGTCAATGCGAGCTGGGGTCAGCATGACCGTCCTCAGGAAGCTCGATCACGACCGTCGCGGAATTCTCCTCGGGAAGCTCGATCACAGCCGTTGCGGGGTGGTTCTTGTCGGGAACAGTGTCCTGGGGCCGGGGGCCATCGGACATCGCAGCGTGCTCTGCAGGTGTCATCACGGGCGGCAGGTCGCTGACGTGGCGACGTTCGCTGGAGAGCCACACCGGGCGTGGCGGGCGCTTGATCACGTTCGCGAAGATGTCGGTGAGCTGAGTCTTGGCCAGGGTCTCCTTCTCGAGCAGCTCGAGCACCAGGTGGTCGAGCACGTCACGGTTGTCATTCAGCGCGTGCCAAGCCTCATCGTGGGCGGCCTCGATCAGACGACGGATCTCCTCGTCGACCACGCCGGCCACGGCCTCGGAATAGTCGCGCTGATGACCCATGTCCCGACCGAGGAAGACCTCGCCGCTGCCATCCTGGCCGAGCTTGATGGCACCGATGCGCTCACTCATTCCGAACTGCGTCACCATCCGCCGGGCCAACATGGTCGCCTTCTCGATGTCGTTGCCCGCACCGGTCGTCGGGTCGTGGAAGATCATCTCCTCCGCAACTCGACCGCCCAGGGCATAGGCCAGCTGGTCAAGCATCTCGTTGCGCGTCGTGGAGTACTTGTCGTCCAGTGGCATCACCATCGTGTAACCCAGCGACCGGCCGCGGGGCAGGATCGTGATCTTGGTAACCGGATCGGTGTTGAGCATCGACGAGGCGACGAGCGCGTGTCCACCCTCGTGGTAGGCGGTGATCTTCTTCTCTCTGGCGCTCATGATCCGGGTGCGCTTCTGGGGTCCGGCAACCACCCGGTCAATGGCCTCGTCCAACGACAGGTCATCGATCAGCTTGGCGTTGCCACGGGCCGTAAGCAGCGCCGCCTCGTTAAGGACGTTGGCAAGGTCGGCGCCGGTGAAGCCGGGCGTGCGACGGGCCACCGCGAGGAGATCCACGCCGGTGGCCAGCGGCTTGCCCTTGCCATGCACCTGCAGGATGTTGTGACGGCCGATCATGTCGGGTGCATCAACCGCAATCTGGCGGTCGAAGCGCCCCGGGCGCAGCAGCGCGGGGTCCAGGATGTCAGGACGGTTGGTTGCCGCAATCAGGATGACGTTGGTCTTGACGTCAAATCCGTCCATCTCAACGAGCAGCTGGTTGAGCGTCTGCTCACGTTCGTCGTGACCGCCACCGAGGCCGGCACCACGGTGACGACCGACGGCGTCGATCTCGTCGACGAACACGATCGCCGGGGCGTTGGCCTTGGCCTGTTCGAACAGATCCCGAACCCGAGAGGCACCCACACCGACGAACATCTCGACGAAGTCCGAACCGGAGATGGAGTAGAACGGCACGCCCGCCTCGCCCGCAACGGCGCGCGCCAGCAGGGTCTTGCCGGTACCGGGAGGGCCATAGAGCAGGACGCCCTTGGGGATCTTGGCACCGACCGCAAGGAACTTGGCCGGCTCGGCGAGAAACTCCTTGATCTCCAGCAGCTCCTCGACGGCCTCATCCACCCCGGCGACATCGGCGAAAGTGACCTTGGGAGTGTCCTTGTTCGCCAGTTTGGCCTTGCTCTTGCCGAATTGCATGACCTTGGAACCGCCGCCTTGCATCTGGCTCATCAGGAACCAGAACAGGCCGAGGATGATGATCAGGGGAAGGATCGTGGCCAGGATACTGACGAACCAGTTCGTCTGGGGTGGCTCGTCGGTGTAGCCCTTGGGTGGCTGATGGGTGGTGAGCGAACTCACCAGGCTCGGGCCGCGCGAGACGACGTAGTAGGACATCACCTTGGTAGCGCCCTTGACGTTGCCACCGTCGGAGTACGTCTTGCCGGCCTTGAGGGTGAGGTCGATCTGGTCGTCACCGACGAACTTGGCCGATTCGACCGCTCCAGTCTTGATCAGGTTCTGTGAGGCTGAGGTGTCGATGCGGACGAAGCCGTCTGAGCTGGCAAGAGAGAGCCACAGCAGGCCGATGCCGAAGATGAGCACCACCCAGATGATCGGGGTGCGAAGGATGCGCTTGTAGTCCATGTATATCTTGCGGGGCTTGGCGCCCCGTCCCTCCTGCTCGTTCGGCACTTGTCAGTTCAGCCACGTCAGTTCAGCGCTGCCTACCGCAGTCTTCAGCGAGCACGATGACGGACATAATGACCGTACACCGCGCAGGGGTGGCAGAATTCGCTACCAGTCCAAGGCCCGACATGGTGCCAAACGCCTGACCAGGTGCCGACGTTCCGGCCTCAGGTGTAGACGTGGGGCGCCAGGGTGCCCACGTCGCGCAGGTTGCGGTACTTCTCGGCGTAGTCCAGACCGTAGCCGACGACAAACTCGTTGGGGATGTCAAAGCCCACGTACTTCACGTCAACCGTGACCTTTGCGGCTTCAGGCTTGCGTAGCAACGTGACGATCTCCACCGACGCAGGTGACCGGGACTCGAGGTTGGACCGGATCCAGCTCAGGGTCAGACCGGAGTCGACGATGTCCTCGACGATCAGCACGTGCTTGCCCGTGATGTCCGTGTCGAGGTCCTTGAGAATCCGCACGACCCCGGAGCTCTTGGTGCCCGAGCCATAGGACGAGATAGCCATCCAGTCCATCGGAGCGGTGCCGGGCAGGGCCCGCATGAGGTCAGACATCACCATCACCGCACCCTTCAGCACGCCTACCAGCAACAGGTCCTTGCCTTCGTAGTCACGCCAGATGTCGATGGCCAGCTGAGCAAGCCGGAGCCGGATCTCCTCCTCGGTCACGAGCACGCGTTCAAGGTCAGCTCCCATGTCGGCAGCGTCCACAACAACTCCTTGAATATCTGTTAGGCGAGTCTGCATCGGTGACGAGCGGAGTCTGCGCCCCTGCCACGTCTGTGCCTATTCAACCCGACGGACCGCCGCGAGAAGCACGCGCCCATCGGTGCGGCTGCCCTGAACGTGGCCCGGCAGATCGATCGGGCCCTGCCCCCGCCAGCAGGTGACAAGGGTGTCGAGCGAGTCGATGTGGGTGGAGATCAGCGCGCTGGGCGAACACCCGGCCTCCAGTGCGAGAAGGCGCCAGACACGGGTTCGGACTGCCGTCGGCAGCTTGGCTAACATCGCCGCCTCGATCTGGTCCGGACCGAGGTCGCGGCGGGCCTGGGCTGCAAGATCGTCAAGCGCATCGGCGTCCTCACGGAGCAGATCGGCCGAACGCGCCAGTGCCGCAACGGTTCCCGGGCCGAGCTCGGTCTCCAGCACCGGCAGCAGCCCACGTGCGCGAACCCGGCCGTATGCCGGGTCGCTGTTGTGCGGATCCACCCACACCGTGAGGCCGGCCGCTTTGCAGGCCGCGACCGTGGTGGACCTGGCCACACCCAGAAGGGGGCGGACATACGGTCCGCGACGGGCCGGCATGCCAGACAGGGATCGGGCCCCAGAACCTCGGGCCAGGCCCAGCAGGACCTGCTCGGCCTGGTCGTCGCGGGTGTGGCCCAGCAGGATGGCCACCGCCCCAACCCGTTCGACAACATCCTCAAAAGCGCCGTATCGCGCATCCCTGGCCCGCGACTCAGGGCCAGAGCCGGAGCCAAGACCTGAGCCTGACGCTCCGACCTGGACCCTGACGACCTCAACCGGATCCAGACCCAGGCGCCGGCACTGGTCGGCGGCCTGTTCGGCCGCTGCCAGAGATCCTTCCTGCAGGTCGTGATCCACAATCACGGCCCCCGCCGACAGGTCGGCACGGGGAGCCTCGAAGGCAACGGCCGCCGCGAGCGCCAGGGAGTCCGCGCCACCACTGCAGGCCACGAGAACCAGCCGTCCGGGGTCGATCTGTGCGAGCGCGCGGCGCACGGCGACCCGGGTGGCCGCAATGGCGCGATGAGGTCCGGTCACGGGTAGCTGCCGATCAGCCGTGCACGCGCTGGACCCAGGCCGGCGGGTTCTCGATCTCTTCGGGCAGCGGCAGGGTCTCCGGCGAGGTCCACACGGCGTTGAAACTGTCGATGCCAACCTTGGCTGTGACCTCACGAACGAAGACGGCCCCGTCGCGATACTGACGCATCTTGGCCTCGAGCCCCAGTAACCGGCGCAGGATCTTGTCGACGCCGGTGACGTTCTGACGCCGTTGCTGGAACTTGGCCCGGATGTGCTCGACGCTGGGCACGATTGCCGGCCCGACGTCGTCCATGACCACGTCGGCGTGACCCTCCAACAGCGACATGATCGCAGTGACCTTGGCGATCTCGGCACGCTGCTCAGCCGTCGCGAAGATATCGGTAAGGCCGTTGCCTCCGCTCCCGAGGGCGGCGGGCAGGTTGTGCGCGATCTGGCGGATCTGTTCGCCAAGCTGCTCGGGGTCAGGCGCCAGGTCCTGGGAAAGCTGACGGGCCGAGTCGATGACATGCTGGCGCAACCATGGCACGGCCGTGAACTGCACCCGGTGGGTCTCCTCGTGCATACAGATCCAGAGCCGGAAGTCCGCCGGGTTGACGCCAAGCTCGGTCTCGGTGTGCAGGACGTTGGGCGCCACGAGCAGCAGACGGGGTGTGCCGTCGGGCGCGAGATCGTACTGGCCCAGGATCCGGCTGGCGAGGAACGCGGTGAACATGCCGACTTCAGCGCCCGTGACCTTGCCGCCGACACCCAGCATCAGGGGCGAGCCAGGGGCCGGGGTCTTGCGCTTGGCGAGCATGGTCGCGATGACCGGCTCAAGCATGGAACGCAGGGAGTCGACGTTGGCGTCGATCCAGCCCGGACGGTCCACGATGAGGACAGCACTGCCGCGCTCGGAGTGCATCCGGGCTGTCTCGGCGACCGGGCCACGGGATCGCTCTGCTGCAGAACGCAAGGAGGCAACAACCTCAGCGGCCTGACCGGGCAGGACCCTGGGACCAGCCTGGACCAGAAGCCGTCCAGTGGCCTTGGCGAACCCCCAGTCGACAAAGCCGCTGGTCTGGATCGCGTTCGATGGCTGCGAGGCCGTTTCCGTCGACGTCATGCCCCACATCTTCCTCGGCAGCGTCCCCGCGCTCAACCCACGTGTTTCCGGAATACGCCGGGATGCTGGAGACTGACGGACGAGGATCAGCCAATCGCGATCGAAGGGTACCGCTGTGGAGTACGACATCACGATCGAGATTCCCAAGGGACACCGCAACAAGTATGAGGTGGACCACGCCACCGGTCGCATCCGGCTCGACCGGTTGCTATTCACCTCCACCCGTTACCCGGCCGACTATGGCTACGTCGAGAACACCCTGGGCGAGGACGGGGACCCCCTGGATGCGTTGGTCCTGCTCGAGGAGCCGACATTTCCCGGATGCCTGGTCGGCGCGCGCCCAATCGGCCTTTTCCACATGACCGACGAGGCCGGCGGAGACGACAAGATCCTGATGGTGCCCGCACACGACCCCCGGGTCGCCCACATCGTCGACCTCGAGGACGTCAGCGCGTTCGACCGGCTCGAGATCCAGCATTTTTTCGAGACGTACAAGGACCTCGAGCCGGGCAAGTCAGTCGAAGGCGCCCACTGGGGTGGCCGGGCCGAGGCCGAGAAGGTCATCCAGGAAGCCATCGACCGGGCCGCAGCCATCGGCATGACCACGGCTCGCTGGAGCGGCCCGGGCCACTGAAACCCGGGACCGACGGGATGGAGCGCCGTCGGGAAGGCTACGTCTTGACCTCAGATCCCGGTCGCGTCGATGTCGATCGGGTTCATGCCTGGTTGTCGGATCAGTCCTACTGGGCCACGGGACGTGAACGAGCAGTGGTCGAACGTTCAATCGCCGGATCACGCCCGTACTCCGTGTTCGCCGAGGGCCGACAGGCGGCCTTCGCCCGTGTTGTCACCGACGCGGCCACGTTCGCGTGGATCTGTGACGTGTTCGTCGTTGAACATCACCGCGGACGTGGGCTAGGTACCTGGCTGGTGAAGAGCATCGTTGAGGACCTTGCGGCCGACGGTGTACCGCGTCTGCGTCTCGCCACCAGAGATGCGCACGAGGTCTACCGGCGCTGCGGCTTCACCGCCATGGAGGGCGCCGATCGCTGGATGGAGATCGATCTGCGACCTGCCCGCGCGGCTGTGCCGAGCTAGCCCAACCCGGCGTTCAGAAGACGACCCGCATTCAGGAGACATGGGCGCCCCGGCTCCCTTCAGCCGAGCGGACCGGCGGGTCACTTTGCTGCGCGGCGCGAGCCTTACGCCGGAAGCGCAGGATCTGAACGAGACCGATCACCCACACGATGTACTGCACTGACATGGCCACCCGGAACGAGTCCACCGTATAGGTCGAGGGGCCACCAGGCGCGACCTGGTCGAGCACGATGCCGATGAGGGCGACGGTGCTCAGAGACGCGACGAAGCCACCGACATTGACGATCCCGCTCGCGCTGCCCAGACGGGTCGGCGGATTGAAGGTCCGCGCCAGGTCGAACCCGACCATCGAGCCCGGGCCACCTACGGCAAGCACCACCACGAGGACGACCAGCAGCCACAGCGGCGCCCGCCCCGGCCAGAGAAGCACGACGGCCCAGATCGCCATGATCGCGCCCACGATCCATAGGACCAGGGTGGATCGGGAATACGGCCAACGGGTGACGAACGCACCGATCAGCGGGCTGGTCGCGACAGCGGTGACGGTCATGACAATAAGCAGGTCACTGGCCGCACCCGGGGTCAGTCCCTGTCCCGAGACGAGGAAGGGAAACCCCCACAAAAGGGCGAAGACGGTGGCACCGAACTGCACCGTGAAGTGCGACCAGAGACCGAGGCGGGTTCCGGGCTCGTCCCACGCCAGCTTCAGCGCCCGGCCGACCGCCCGCATCTTCAGCTGGTCGCGACGGTGCTCCTGGTAGGGCGAGTCCCGCACAACGACGATCAGCACGATGCCCAGAAGGACTCCGACACTGGCCGCCGTGGCGAACGACCTCGTCCACCCCACACTGTGCAACGCTGCCGTCAGTGGCGCCGTTGCGGCGACCGCGCCAACCTGTCCGACAACGCCGGTCATCTGGGTGACCATGGCGGTCCGCGCCGGCGGGAACCATAGGGCAACCAGCTGCACGAGGCTGATGAAGACCATCGCGTCGCCCATGCCGACAAAGACCCGGGCCGCCACCCCGGCACCGAACGTGGTGGCGAAGGCAAAGGCGAACTGACCACCGGTCATCAGTACCACGCCGGTAACCAGCAGCTTCTTCGCACCGACCCGGTCCAGAACGACCCCCACCGGGATCTGCATGGCCGCGTACACGAGCAGCTGAACCATGGTGAAGGTCGCGAGCTGAGCTGAGCTGATGTGAAAGCGCTCGGCCGCGATGAGGCCGGCCACACCCAGCGAGGTGCGGTGGAAGACCGCCAGGATGTAGACGGAGATGGCGGCTGACAGCACCATCCAGGCTCGCCGGCCACCAAGGCGGTAGCGCAACGTCGGGTCGGTGGGGATCGGTTGGACGTGGTGCGGCGGCGTCATCAGACCCTCAGCTCGAATGTATCTACTTATCTTAGGTTCATCGCCTCAGATCAGAGATTCATCATCATCGGCGCAAGGGCGCCGAGGCCCTTGCACGTCGCTGCACCCTCACAAATGCCTCGTCCTCCCCGAGAGTTCATCCCGGTCGCCGAGCGAACCGGGCTGATCACCGCGCTCACCCTCACATCCTGGACACTGCCCCGACACGGTCCCGCACCTGGATCAAGTGCGGCCGGCCTCTCCCGATTGCAGTCAACCTGTCCGTCGGTAACCTGTACGACTAACACTTCGCCGAGCTGGTCACTGACCTTCATGGCTGCACATCACGTCCCGGTGCGGCTACTCGAGCTTGAAGCGACCGAATTAGCGATCATGATCGATCCGCAACAGCCGCACCAGATACTGGAGTAGTTCTCCGCCCTTGAGGTCCGGATCTTTCTGGATGACTTCGCGTCGGATACGGCCAGTCTGAGCCCGTTCAAGGCTCTGCCCATCAGCGAGATCAAGATCGACCGCTCGTTCGTCAAGACGATGGCGCAGGACCGCAACGACTCCCTGATCGTGCAGAGCGTCATCTCCCTGGGCCACGACCGCGGCCTGTCCCTGGTGGCCGAGGGGGTCTGGACCCAACAAGGCCTGACCGCGCTCGCGGGCTTCGGGTGCGACGTCGCCCAGAGTTATCACATCAGCGAGCCCATCCCCGTCGCCGTTTTCGATATTTGGATGCCCTCGACAGTTGGAGTGTGACCTTGCAGCGACCGACGATGAAGCATGACCGCAAAGAGCTCGGCAAGAAAGCAGGCCATCTAGCCTCGACACCCGAAGACGTCGGGCGCCGCACGTGCGCAGAGACAGGCCACGAAGTGGAACTGCTTCTGGACGACCCATTGAAGCCCGGATCCCCTGGAGCAGGCGCAATCCGTCAGCACATCAACGAAGGTACTGACGAAACCGCAAGCCGCAGGTCATCGGCAATGTCCACAGACCTGTTCGAATCGCGACCAGGCACGCCTGACAAACCGGATCGCACTTCTCTTGTGGGTTGAAACCATCTTCGGGCGGTTTGGGGTGCTTCTCCCCTTTTGACACATTCGCTTGAGACCGTGATCCCAACCGGCCGCCGGGGTTGAGCCCGCACGTGACCCCGCCGTGGGTGCGTCTTGTCTCGTCTGGAAGGGCCTGGCTCGATCTGGTGGAAGCTCACTCGCGGCCGGGCTCATCTCTCGCCATGCGCAGCGCGGTCGCGGAGTCGATGCCAGCGTTCGACGACGCTGGCGGTCTCGGTGTCGATGTAGTCGAAGAAACTCTTCATGTCGCTCAGGCGCGCCCCGGCGGACGTGTCGGGTCCGCCGGTCGCCTGGATACCCTGGTTGGCTACGTCGGCAAGCTTCCGGTAAGCCGGTTGCTTGGCGCCGCCAGCTGCGTACCACATGTCGTTGGGCAGGCGATATACGTCGCGGCGGGCGCCCGGCACAGCCTCCCGTTCGACCAGACCCCCATGCATCAGGTACCGGACCGCGTTGGAGACGGCCGCAGGGCTGACCTGTAGTCCGGCAGCCAGGTCGGCCGCGGTCAGGCCCCGTTCCTCCGTTGCCATCAGCAGCATCAACACCCTTGCCGGCATTCGGGTGAAGCCCATGTCGGCCAGGATGGCTGCCGCCTGCTCGACGAATCGCGCCACGGCCTGCTCGTCGCGGGGCATAGTTCGCCGGGATGCCGCCGAGCCACGTTCCTGCCGAGTCAATCTGCTCGCCTTCACCTGAGTCTGTTGCTTCACAAGATCATGAAGCAACTGTAGCGTGTTCAGCATGACGAATGTGGTGGAGATGACCGGGGTAGTCAAGCGTTTCGGGCCCGTGACCGCGCTGGACGGGTTGGACCTTACCGTGGCTGCGGGCGAGGTCCATGGCTTCCTTGGCCCCAACGGAGCGGGCAAGTCGACGACGCTTCGGCTCCTGCTGGGCATGCTGCGCTCCGACGGCGGCTCCATGCGGGTGCTCGGGATGGACCCCTGGGGCAGCGTGGCATCGCTGCATCGCCGGTTGGCGTACGTCCCCGGTGATGTGGCGCTGTGGCCGAACCTGACCGGCGGTGAGGTGATCGACCTGCTCGGCCGGTTGCAGGGCGGGCAGGACCAGGCCCGCCGGGACTCCCTGCTGGGGATGTTCGACCTAGACCCGACCAAGAAGGCCCGCGCCTACTCGAAGGGAAACCGGCAGAAGGTGGCCCTCATCGCCGCCCTGGCAACCGACGCCGAGGTGTTCCTGCTGGACGAGCCCACCAGCGGGCTCGACCCCCTGATGGAGGACGCCTTCCGCGGATGCGTTCGTGAACTTCGCGACCAGGGGCGCACCGTGCTGCTGAGCAGCCACATCCTCAGCGAGGCGGAGGCGCTGTCCGACCGGGTCAGCATCATCCGCGCTGGCAAGGTGGTGGAGAGCGGTCCGCTCGAGGCGTTGCGGCACCTGACCCGGACCTCGGTGACCGCCGACGTCACGACCGTGCCGCAGCACCTGGATCTCCTGCCCGGGGTCCACGACGTGGTCGTGGCCGGCCACCGGGTCAGTTCCCAGGTGGAACCGTCCGGGCTGGCCCCGCTGATGCAGGCGCTCACCGCCGCAGGCCTGCACACCTTGACCAGCCAGCCCCCAACCTTGGAGGACCTGTTCCTGCGGCACTATGGCGTTGCCAACGGCGAAGTACCCGCTGACGCGGCCACCTCGGGCGCAGGGCGGTCCGACCATGCTTGAGACGCTGGCCGGAACCGGCTCCCTGATCCGGCTGGGAGTGCGCCGGGACCGCTTGTTGCTGTCATTGTGGGTCCTCGCGTTTGCCGTGATGGCAGGTTCCAGCGCCTCGGCCGGAGCCGGCCTGTTCCCCGACATGGCCAGTCGCGTCGAGGCGGCACGCACCATCAATGCCACCGCTTCCATGGTGGCGCTGTTCGGGCGCGTCTATGACCCCACTTCGCTGGGTGCCTTGTCCCTGATCAAGTACACCGCGTTCATGACTGCCTGCCTGGCGGCACTCATGGTCTTCGTGATGATCCGGCACACCCGCGCCGATGAGGAGAGCGGGCGCCTGGAACTGCTCAGCGGCGGGCGACTGGGGCGCAACGCATCGCTGGCTGCAGCGCTGGTGATCACCTTCGGTGCCAGCATCGCCCTCGGGCTGCTTACTGCAGCAGCCTTGGCCGCCAGCGGGCTGCCGGCAGCCGGTTCGCTGGCTTTCGGGCTGGGCTGGGCCACCACCGGAATGGCGTTCAGCGCCATAGCAGGTGTGACAGCCCAGCTCACCACCAGTTCCCGTACCGCCACGGGGCTGGGAATCGTCGTCATCGCGGTCACCTACGTGCTACGTGCGGTCGGCGATCTGGCCCAGCCGGGGCCTTCCGCGTTGTCCTGGCTGTCACCGATCGGCTGGAATCAGCAGATTCGGGCCTACGCCGGGGACCAATGGTGGGTGCTGCTTCTGCCACTGACGCTGTGCGTCGTTGTGGTTCCGGCAGCCTTCGTGCTGCGGGCCCGCCGTGACCTTGGTGCCGGACTTCGCGAAGAGCGTCCCGGCCCGGCAAGCGGAGCTCTGAGCGGGGTCTGGGACCTGGCCGTGCGGCTGCAGAACCGGGCACTGGCTGCCTGGGCGGTCTCGTTCGTCATCTTCGGCTTCGTGATCGGCTCGCTCGAGAACAACGTCAGCCAATTCCTGACGTCACCGAACGCACAGGACCTGATCAAGAAGCTCGGTGGCGCCCAGGCCCTGACCGACGCCTTCCTGGCCGCCGAGATCGCCATCATGGGGATCATTGCCGCCGCCTACGGCCTGGCCGCGGTCAACCACCTACGCAGCGAGGAGGCAGCAGGGCACACCGAGGCCCTTCTGGGAACCGCGACGACCCGCACCCGCTGGGCGTCCAGCCACTTCGGCGCTGCCCTGGCCGGAGTAGCCCTGCTCATGTTGCTCGGTGGGCTGTCGATCGGCATCGGTGCGGCCCTGGCCCTGCACGACGGTAGCCAGGTCGGCCGGGTCACCGTGGCGTCCATGGCCCAGGTCCCCGCGGCCTGGGTCATCTCCAGCGCTGTGCTGACCGTGTTCGGCTGGGCCCCCCGGCTCACCGCGTGGCTCTGGGGCCTGTTGGCCGTGTTCGTCGCGCTCGGCGAGTTCGGGGTGCTGTGGCACGCGCCGCAGTGGCTGATGGACCTTTCCCCGTTCCAGCACTCCCCCCTGCTGCCCGTCGGCTCCGGCGCAGTCCTCTCGCTGGTGGCCCTCACCCTCACCGCTGCCGTACTTGCGGCTCTTGGCTACCTCGGATGGCGCCGGCGCGACCTGACTGCCTGATCCGCCCCTGGCCAAGATCATCCGACAGCTCGGCGGCGAACCGGGGCTGCCTAGGCGTTCCGTATCCTGACATGGCCAATCGTCACAGAGCCGAGTCTGCGTATCAGTCCAGCGAAAAGGATCAGCCACCCCTGCCAGGCAACCGTCACGTCTGGGGCGCGATGCGACTCGAGCAGCTGGCGCAGGTACGTGGTCAACAGGTCGTCTCTCATCCGGAACTCGCTCCCGGGGTACAGCTCCTCCTTGAACGGGACGAAGCAGTAGGAACAGTCCGGGTTGCCCATCTTCGTGGCGTATCTCTTCTTCGCCTACCTGATGGTGTTGTTCTCGGTCATCGCAGACATCTTCCGCAATCGGGATTCCAGCGGACCGGCCAAGGCTTGTTGGATCGTCCTTCTCAACGTCCTGCCGAGCCTCACCGTCATTGTCTACGTCATCATGCATAGCTCGGCCATGGCAGAGCGTTCCGCCGAGCGTACTCGGGAAGTTCGGGCGCAGCAGGAGTCTTACATCAAGGACGTTGCCGGCAAATAATCACCTTCCGAACAGGTCACCCAGGCGAAGGCTCTCCTGGATTCCGGGGCCATCTCGCAGGCCGAGTACGAGTCGATGAAGGCCAAGGCACTCAGCTGAGCGCACTGACCTGCCCGAAGACCTCGGATGACCGGCGCGGCCCACCCCCCTTGTAGGGTGAGCTGCCGCTATACGTTGGCGAGCGCTCCACATCGCCTCAGGGAGAATCACATGGGTATCGACGGCGTCATCACTGCCATCATTGTGGGCGCCATCATCGGCGGCCTCGGCCGTTTGGTCATACGCGGCAAACAACAGATCTCACTGCTGATGACCATCGTCATCGGCATCGTCGCCGCCTTGATCGGCACCTTCATCGCCGTGCGGCTGGGCGTCGCCAACACCCCAGGCATCGACTGGATCGAGCTCTTCATCCAGGTGGGCCTTGCCGCCGTCGGCGTGACCCTGTACACCGGCGGGGGGCGCAGCCGGGGGGGTTCGCGACGCCGGTGAACCACACGCAGACAGTGCCCACCGCCACCTACCGGCTCCAGGTCACCGCGGAGTTCAGCCTTTTTGATGCTGCCGCGGTGACCGGTTACCTGGCCGAGCTCGGGGTTGGCGCTGTTTACGTCTCCCCCCTGCTGCGATCGACCACCGGGTCCAGCCATGGGTATGACGTGGTCGATCACCGACTCGTCGATCCTGACCGCGGCGGCGACGCTGGGCTCGCCACGCTTTCCGAAGCGTGCCAGGCGGCCGGGCTGGGCCTGGTCGTCGACATCGTGCCCAATCACATGGGTGTGGCCGTTCCGGCGGAGAACCACGCCTGGTGGGACGTGCTGCGCCTGGGCCGGAAGTCGCCGTTCGCCCGCTGGTTCGACATCGACTGGCAGATCAACGACGGCAGGATCCTGATCCCGGTGCTCGGTGACGACGCCGACCCGTCCACCGATCTCATGGTCGAGAGCGGCCAGCTTCACTACTTCGAACACCGTTATCCGATCGCGCCCGGGACAGGCGAGGGCAGCACCGCCGACGTCCACGACCGGCAGCACTACCAGCTGGTCAGCTTCCGTTTCGCGGACACCTCGCAGAACTACCGCCGGTTCTTCGCGAATACCGAGCTCGCCAGTCTGCGGGTCGAGGACCCAGCGGTGTTCGATGCAACCCACGCCGAGATCCGGCGCTGGGTGTCCGACTACGGAGTGACGGGCCTTCGTATCGATCACCCGGACGGCCTGGTCGACCCGGGCGGATATCTCGACCGGTTGGCCTCCGCCGTTCCGGGCTGCTGGATAACGGTGGAGAAGATCACCGAGCCGGGCGAGCGGCTCCCCCCGGCGTGGTCGGTGGCCGGGATGACCGGCTACGACGCGCTGTGCGAGGTCAACGCACTGCTGCTGGATCCCGCCGCTGAAGGCACCATGACCCGGTTGTACGTCGAGCTGACCGACGACGACCGCGACTTCGAACAGCAGATTGCCGACGGCAAACAGATGGTGGTCACCACCATCATGCAAGCCGAGGTACGCCGGCTGGCCCGGCTCGCCCCCGAGATCGACGACGCGGTGGGTGCCCTCGCCGAGCTCGCGATCGCGTTTCCGGTGTACCGCTCCTATCTGCCCTTTGGCGCGGAACACCTCACCGAAGCCGTCCGAAGGGCCACCGTTCGCCAACCGCGGCTGACGGCGCCCATCGAGGCGATACTCCCCCGGCTGTCCGACCCGTCTGACGAGCTGTGCATCCGCTTCCAGCAGCTGACGGGCGCGATCATGGCCAAGGGTGTCGAGGACACCGCGTACTACCGTTACACCCGTTTCATCGGGCTGAACGAGGTCGGCGCGTACCCGGGAACCTTCGGCATCGAGATCGCCGAGTTCCACGTTGCTCAGCAACGCCGGGCCGAGGTATCGCCGACGGGGATGACCACCCTGTCCACCCACGACACCAAACGGGGCGAGGACATCCGCGCCCGCCTTGCGGTGCTGGCCGAGCTGTCCGATGAGTGGGGCGAAACGGCACGACGGCTGATGGCTTTGGCGCCGGTACCTAACGCCGCGTTCGGATATCTGCTCTGGCAGACCGCCGTCACGCTGCCGGCAATTGCGCTGCCACCAGTGCCGGGACGGATGTCGGCGGCCACCGGCGGGACGGATGACCCGCGGCGGGCCCGACTCCATGCATATGCCGAGAAGGCAATGCGGGAGGCGGCGGACGGCACCGGCTGGGTCGACCGGGACGAGCAGTTCGAGACAGCGGTGCACGCCGCGGTCGACGCCGCCTATGACAACCCCGAGATGCAGGCGCTGATCACATCCCTGTCCGCCCGGATCGAGCCGCACGGCTGGGTGAACTCGCTGTCCCAAAAGGTCATCCAGCTGACCATGCCCGGCGTGCCGGACGTCTACCAGGGCAGCGAGCTGTGGGAGGACTCCCTGGTCGACCCGGACAACCGCCGGCCCGTGGACTTCGCCAACCGGCGCGCCGCCCTGACCGCCCTGGCCGCGCCTCCAGCCCTGAACGACACCGCTTTGGCCAAGCTCTGGGTGGTCAGCCGCGCACTGCGAGCGCGCCGGGAACGCCCCGAGCTGTTCACCGGCTACACACCGTTGATGGTCGATGGTCCGAGGCGGCAGAACCTGGTCGCCTTCGACCGCGGTGGCGCGATCACCCTCGCGACCCGGCTGCCGGCTGGTCTGTCCGTGGCTGGTGGCTGGGGCGGCACCACGCTGCACCTGCCACCGGGCCGGTACCACGACGTGTTCACCGGCTCAAGCTGTGCCGGTGAGCTGTTGGTGGCCGATGCTCTCAGCCAGTACCCGGTAGCCCTGTTACTGACTGAGAAGTCCTGATGCCCGAAGTGAGTGTCTGGGCGCCCAGCGCCGCTCGGGTCCGCGTCACGATCGCCGAACCGGGAGAACACCTGGAAGACCCGACAGTGAGCATGGACCTGGAACCGGCCAGCGACGGGTGGTGGCGAGCAGACGTGGCGAAGGCTCTGCCGGACCGGGAATACGGATTCCTGCTGGATGACGACGAGCAAGTACTGCCCGACCCGCGATCCCGGCGGCAGCCACACGGCGTGCATCAGCCGAGCCGGTTCTACGCCGACGACTTCGCCTGGACCGACGCCAACTGGCCCGGCCACAACCTTCCCGACTCGGTGATCTACGAACTGCACATCGGCACCTTCACCCAGGCTGGCACCTTCGACGCCGCCATTCAACGACTCGACCACCTGGTCGAACTGGGTGTAACGCACGTGGAGATCCTGCCGGTCAACGACTTCAACGGCGAATGGAACTGGGGTTACGACGGCGTGCTTTGGTATGCCGTGCACGAGGCCTATGGCGGCCCGGATGGTCTGAAGAGGCTCGTCGATGCGTGCCATGGCGCAGGCCTGGCAGTCGTGCTGGACGTCGTGTACAACCACCTCGGCGCCTCCGGCAACTATCTGCAGCGCTTCGGCCCATACCTCAAGACCGGCCGCAACACGTGGGGCGACCTGGTCAACCTCGACGGCGAGTGGGCCGGGCCGGTCCGCGACTACATTCTCGACAACGCAGAGATGTGGCTCTCAGAGTTCCATGTCGACGCACTCCGCCTGGACGCTGTGCACGCGCTGCGAGACACCTCAGACGTCCACCTGTTGGCCGAGCTGTCCGCCCGGGTCAAGGCCCTTTCGGCTGAGCTGGGCCGACCTCTGGTCCTCATCGCCGAGTCCGACCTGAACGACCCGATCATGTTCACCGACCGTGCCAAGGGTGGGTTCGGGCTGGACGGTCAATGGGACGACGACGTACATCACTCGTTGCACGCGCTGTTGTCCGGGGAGAGGCAGGCCTACTACAGCGACTTCGGGTCACTGTCGGTGCTGGCCAAGGTGCTGACCACGGCGTTTTTCCATGACGGGACCTACTCCAGATTCCGCGGCCGCAACCACGGCAAGCCGGTGGACACCGAACACAACCCCGGGTACCGGTTCGTCGTATGCCTTCAGAACCACGACCAGGTCGGCAATCGGGCCGCTGGTGACCGGCTCCCCCGGATCGCCCCACCCGGCATGCTGAAAGTTGGCGCCACCCTTCTGCTGACCTCACCGTTCACACCGTTGCTCTGGATGGGTGAGGAGTGGGCCGCCAGCACGCCGTGGCCCTTCTTCACCTCACACCGGGAGCCGGAGATGGCCGTGGCCACCGCCACCGGGCGGATCGAGGAGTTCGCTGGCCACGGCTGGGATATCAACGACGTCGTCAACCCGCAGGATCCGGCTGCCTTCATGGGCGCCAAGCTGCGTTGGCCCGAACGCGAAGAGCCCGAGCACGCAGTCATCCTGGCCCTCTATCGCGAGCTGCTGCGGTTACGTCGTGAGCACCCGGATCTGGCTGATCCCCGCCTCGACCGGGTCAAGGTCGACTTCGACGATGACGCGCAGTGGCTCATCGTGCACCGTGGCGCGTTCGACGTGCTGGCCAACCTGGCCGACCACGCTCAGCCGTTACCCTCTGCCTCAGGCGACGTGCTCTTCAGCACTGAGCCTGATCTGCATGCCAACGGCCTCCAGATCACGCTGCCGGCACGGACGGCCTGCATTATCCGGACGTAGGTCCGAGGTCGCGCAGCTCCGCATTACGTCGCCTTGACATCACCTTTCGGTCTTTCGGGTTTCCGGCGTAGGCGCAGCAGTACAACTCGGAATATGTAGTCAAGCGCCGGCAGCAGGATGAAGGCGGCCACGACGAACCACTCCCACGCCAGCTGACCGGCCTGCCAGCTATGAGTGAGCCCGCCCAGCCAGTCGAACCACCATGACCGTATCCAGGGGATGAACGCGGCAAACAGGAACAGGGCGACCACGACCACCCCCAGGACCATGGCCAAGCTCTTCCAGGTTCTCTGCAGACTGAGCAGGCTCACCAGGACGAAGATCAGCCCTCCTACGAGGGAGGCCAGACCCACGGTCTGCAGGAAAGCGTTGCCTGTGTTGGCGAGAACCACACCAGCCATCGCCGTGACAGCGCCAGCGGCCACGTTCCAGGGCCGCGGCAGGTCATTGGCACCCTTGGTGACCCACCAGGCCGACCGAGTGGCGTAGCGCAACCACCCCAGCGCGGGCTTCACCTGACTGGGCAGATCACCGGCGGCGGAGGCGGCGTTGACGGTCACTGCCGCAGTCTTGACCAGCGTGTTGGTCAACAGCTGACTTCCGAGCTCGGTATGGAACGTCTCGTCCGGAATCCTGCAGCTGCGGAACAGGCCCTGAACGCGGAGCATGGCTTGCACCGACGATGGGCTTCTGTCGAACGGTGCGTTCTTGTCGAAGATGGCGACGGGTGGTGGTGCAACAAGGCGGCCTGGACCGGCCGGGTTCGATGGCTGGAGGTTGACCCCGGGGAACTGCGCGAGAAAGGCCTTGGCCAGGGTCCCGTCAGCACCTGCGACCACGTCGTCAACAGCTGCCTGGGCAACGACAGGCAGCTCGTCAGCAGCAATGATCGACTGGATGCCGCGGGCGAGAACCAGCGCAGTCGTGGGCATGCTGACCGGCAGCGAGTCCTCCGCTCCGAGACCTTTGGCTTTGGCCTCATCAATCGGGTCCAGGTTTCCGTCCAGGCCGAGAAAGGCAAGCTCCTTGTCCAGGGAGTCGCGCAGGGGTACGACGTCCGCGAGCAGAAAGGCTGCCTCCTTGTCGTCAGGACCTCCGGGGCAGACCCAGCCGAGTCGTTTGAAGGTTTCCGCGACCTTCGCAGCGAAGTTGACGCGGCTGCCCGGGTCCGTGTCCACGTCCATGTCCATGAGCAGACGGAGCCGCCCCGGGTCGAGCAGCGCGTGGACCAGCCAGCCGGCCCCGTCGACGCGGCCCCACATCCAGTCGTTGGCCCGCCACGACCTCTTGTAGAAGGCACCAAAGTTGTGGACCTGAATGCCGGTGAGCTTCTTCCCCGCCATATCTCGAAAGGGGTTCAGAAGGCTGCGGGTGTCGGCGCTCACTTGAACAAGGTCGACGCGCTGGTCGACAGAGGGAGGCTCGGCCAGCAGGCCTCTTTCTGCGACGTGCAGTGAGAGCAGCCGACCGCAGACCTGCCCGACGCTGACGCCATTCGGGAGGAGATAGGCGGTCAGACAACGGATCGAGGATCTGTCGTCGTCCCACGCCTCGGCCAGGTCAGCCGGGAGGCGGGCCTTCGAGGGCAGGTCGAGTTCGCGCAGCGTCGATGCCGCGTCCTGCAGAGCCTTGGCGAGCGTCTTCCACTGCGTGGTGAGGGTAGGCGCCCCGGGCCCGGCCAAGGCCCACCGCTCGGCCAGCCTGCCGATCCAGTCGGCGAGATCCTCGCCGGTGACGTCGCCATCAAACGAGGGCGGGGCCGTCCGGAACTGGTCGCCGACGAATTGGACCGCCGACGAGGTACGGCTGGCCCGGCCGCGGCAGTCGTGCAGGCTCTTGCGCACATCGTTAAGAATCCTGGCCTGTTCTTCTTTCGGCTCCAGCCGGAAAGCGACAGCAACCACCTGCAACCCGATGCCGACCGCGGCTTCGAGCGCCGTGGTTCGAAAACTGCATAGCTCGTCGAAGAATCTGTGCTCGAGAGCGTCAGCCGGTGCCCCCTCACCGTCGGGCTCAAGGGATGGAAGCTACTTGGGTATCTTGCTCATCAGCTTCTCGGCGGCGCGATCTATGAGCAACGTGTCCGTCCCGGTCGCCCAGATGGTCGGCCGGTCCTGCTCGGTCTGGGCGAGACGACGCGTCGCCTCCCGGACCAAGGCCGCCGCGTCCGTCTGCACGCGCCGTCTCCGGTAGTCGGCCATGAGCCCGTCATCGACAAGTGGTGTCCGTCCGAGGTTGGTGCCCATCCTTGCCAGCGAGACGCGCGTGCCACGGGTCCGCACGACCGCCTCGTTGTGCCGCTCCAGATCCTCGAGCTCTGCGCTGATCGTCTGAGAGGTGATCGCGCCCACGACCCTGTTCAACATGGCTCCGAGCAGCGGGGGCTTGGTCTTGTCGACCTTCAGCTGTTCGACCTCGACCTCACCAGTCGGGGCGACATAGAGCATGAGCCGCCGGACATCGTCGCCCGCCGCGCGCTCAAAGATCGCGCGTAGCGCCGGCGCCAGCGGCTTGTTGAGAAGGACGCCACCGTCGGTGAGCCAGTGCGAGGACACCGCGTCCGCGTACGGGCTCGAGTCGGGGTGGAGGTTGTCCTGCTGAGCCTCGTCAGCGATAGGCATCCTCGAAAGCTCGAACGCCCCCGGGAAGCTGGCGGTGGACCGAGCTGCCAACGCCAACGGCGTCTGAGACTGGCCCGGCTTCCAGAAGTCCCCGTCGAAACGAAACAGCAGCCTGTGTTCGGTGTCTCTGACCCGCGAGCCGAGCGCGTCAGTGAACCGCGTCGTTTCACCATCGACCATCGTAGAGGTGAGGATGACGGTGATGTCCTTGTTGATGCCCCCACGGCTCCCCGTGGCGATCCCGTTGAGGGCCTTGTCGAGCCCCTTCAGCATGACCTCATCGCCTTGAAGCACCGAAGATGGCCGGTCCTCGTCCGGATCGCGCAGGAGCTTGCTGAAAGAACCCGTCTCCAGCCAGACATCGCGCAGGTCACCCAACGTCGACTGAAAGCCCTCGGCCACGCCGAGGCACGCTGCGTTGATCCCGCCCGCGCTCGTGCCCGTGAGCACGTCGACGCTGACATTGATTCGGAGAAGGTCAAGGAGCTCCCCGTAGCATGCACGGATGGCCTCAGCCTGGTCTCCCTCCTGGGCTGGGTCGATCCCGCTCGACTTACGGGATGCCTGGACCACGTGAGAGATCTCGCGGGCCACTCCGCCCATCCAGATCGCCAAGCTCACCCCACCGACCATGGTGACTGCTAGCCGTACCTCCTGAATACCGGGCCCTGATTCTTCATCAACACCGCTCATCTCTCGATCACCCCTCCGGTGGCGTGATCCCATGTTCGAGGGTGATGTCGGTGGCAGGCAAGAGTTAAGACGGCGTCAAGAATCGCCATTTGCCCGAACTGAGGTCTCTGCAGTGAGATTATGGAGTTGTTAGGAACTGATGTGTGAGTGGAAGTGATCATGGCGTCCAAGGAATGTGCCAAGGGCTGCAAGGCTTGTCGAGCGTGTGAGCAATACCGCCGAAGGCACCCGGAGCAGTTCGGCCAAACACAGAAGACTAACCAGGCGAGCGATCAGGGTTTGTGACCGTCCCGAACCCTGATCGTCCAAGGTCCCGAACCCTGATCATCCAAGCGCGAGCGTTCGAGAATGTATGGGAGCGAGCCGGGTCGGCCACCGCAACGTCACGGTCCATGCCGGTCTCGTCGAAGAAATTGCACATCGCCTCGGTCGCGCTGGGTCCGCGGGGATCCGTGTAGGAGCCTGCGCTGGCACCCCCTGACCAGGCATGCCCAAGGTCCGACACGACCCAGTACTGGAGCACCGGTCGGCCTGCGTTGTCGTTCCAGCAACGCACCATGTAGGACAGCCCGCCGGGCGCCCGGCGGGCGTCGGTGGCGTCCGGCCGGGCGAAGTCCAACCCTGGTCCGTCGACATTGGCGAGCCGTGAGGTGGTCAGCCACTGGCGCACCAACTTGTCACCGTTACCCGCCCAGACGGTCCGGTCCGCGTCGCCCTGAACCACGATGACGGGCACGACCCGCACGCGCGGTCCCATTGCGGCATGGGCGAGCCGACCCTGTCGCTCCGGATCCGGCCCACCACTCTTCATCGCCAGGAGCGCTGTCATGGGGCTGCGCGCGGCGCCGAACTGCGGGGCTGAATGGATCCCGACCGAGGCGTAGACGTCCGGGTAGGTGGCGGCGAGGATCCCAGCCATGGCACCACCAGCCGACAGACCCATTACGTGCACCCGGTTGCGGTCCAGTGTCGCCCCGCCACGCCCGCTGAGGACCAGCTCGGTTATCCGCGCGATCGCCGCCGGCTCTCCGGACCCTCGGGTCTGGTGCCGTGGCTGGAACCAGTTCCAGCAAAGTCGCGGATTGTCCTTGGCGCTCTGCTCGGGGTAAACGACGACGAAGCCCGCCCGATCGGCGTACGCATTGACCTCGGTGCCGAGTGCCGCCTCCTTCACCGACTGGTTGCAGCCGTGCAGTACGACGACGAGCGGGACGGCTGTGCCGGGACGCAGGCCCGTCGGCGTGTACACGGCGTACGAGCGACTCCCGGTGGGGTCATTGTCGACGAACTGGTCCCACCTGCCCACCTTGACGCTCATCGGGGGGTGCCGAGGGCGCCGCCGGGTAGCGAGCCTCAATGACGTCCAGCGTCGCCCGCCCAGCGATGACATGCAAAACCTCCCAGTTGCCACTGGCACCCGATCGATACGTCC
>Ga0208079_1000223_pt1 | contig 32247 bp, 30 predicted proteins | sample NGESurdeep092012_5_FD_184474 | JGI IMG/M metagenome (GOLD analysis project Ga0208079, IMG submission 184474) | Arctic peat soil microbial communities from Barrow, Alaska - NGEE Surface sample 210-2 deep-092012 (SPAdes) | ecosystem: Environmental > Terrestrial > Soil > Wetlands > Peat ... | reverse complement strand
CACGGCCTTTCATCGATAGCTTGGATTTTGCCCAAAATGGGAAGCATATAAGCGGTGAATTGCCGGTTGCCGATCTGCCGCGTTTGCTGGAGATACTGGAAAATACCCAGGGAGTTTTGCATTACACAGTGCAAGGCGCTGTGGATAAGCAAGGCACACATTTTCTGGCTGTGGGTGTGGTTGGGCAATGTCGATTACGTTGCCAGCGTTGCCTGAATGGCCTGGATTATCCGGTGCGGCTTGAAACGCGCTTATTACTCCGCGATCAGGCAAGCCTGGACGCGTTGGACGATGATGTTGCAGGCGGGAAGGAAGAAGAGTTCGATAGCATCCTGGCGGATACGCATTTGAATGTGCTGGATATGCTGGAAGAAGAGATTTTGTTAAGCCTGCCAATCGCACCCAAACACGAGTTGGGTGCTTGTCAGGCGACAGATGGCGAAAATGCTCACAGGGAAGAAAAAAGCCCTTTTGCGGTTTTGGCGAAATTGAAGCGTAATTAAACAGTTTTTTTAGGAGTAGTTATCATGGCAGTTCAGCAGAATAAAAAATCCCCATCCAAGCGTGGCATGCACCGCGCCCATGATTTTTTGACCAACCCGGCGACAGCGGTTGAACCGACCACGGGCGAAAACCATTTGCGTCACCACATCAGTCCAACCGGTTTTTACCGTGGCAAGAAGGTAGTCAAGACCAAGGGCGAATAGCACCTTAAGTTACGCAGCCGATCATTACGGTCGGCTGCGTTTTCTTTTTTGTAAGTCTTAGCCAAGGATCGCTTAGTGGATGTCACATTAGCCATAGATGCGATGGGCGGCGACCACGGCACTACGGTCACCATACCCGCTGCAGTTGATTATCTGAACCAGTTCCCCGACGATACCATCATTCTGGTGGGTATCCCCGATGCCATTGAAAGCGAGCTGCGTGCGCAGGGTGTAAAGCCAAGCGTGCATTTGCGCATTCATCCGGCCAGCGAAGTGGTGGGCATGGATGAGCAGCCGCAATCCGCACTACGCGGTAAAAAAGATTCCTCGATGCGGGTCAGCATCAATCTGGTCAAGAGCGGTGAGGCATTCGCTTGCGTCAGTGCGGGGAACACCGGTGCGCTGATGGCAACGGCACGCTATGTGCTGAAAACCATCCCGGGCATCGACCGCCCCGCGATCGCATCTTATCTACCGACCAAAAAAGGCCAAGTCTGTATGCTGGATTTGGGGGCCAACACCGATTGCAGCGCCGAACATCTGCTGCAATTCGCCATGATGGGTTCCACGCTGGTCACCGCTTTGGAGCATAAGCCCAATCCTACAGTTGGCCTGCTGAATATCGGCAGTGAAGACATCAAGGGCAACGAGGTGGTCAAACAGGCCGCTGAGTTGCTGCGTGCCAGCGATTTGAATTTTTACGGTAACGTCGAGGGTGACGATATCTTCAAAGGCGTCACTGATGTAGTGGTGTGTGATGGGTTCGTCGGCAATGTTGCGCTGAAAACCGCAGAGGGCGTGGCGAAAATGATGGGCGGTTTTCTTCGCGAAGGCTTCAGTCAAAACATGCTCACTAAATTCGCTGCGTTGGTATCAATGCCGGTACTTAATGCATTCAAGCACAGGTTGGATCATCGGCGTTACAACGGTGCGAGTTTTCTCGGTTTGAAAGGCATCGTTGTAAAGAGCCACGGTTCGGCGGATATATTCGCGTTTCGCTGTGCCATAGAGCGCGCGGCAGAAGAAGCACGCGGCGGAATGTTGCAGCACATCAGCGAGCATATAGAAAAGTGGCACCACCAGCGTCAAAATACTGAGCAAGGAGCGGCCTGATGCATTCAAGAATTATTGGCACCGGCAGTTATTTGCCCGTCAAGGTGTTGACCAATTTCGACCTGGAAAAAATTGTAGATACTTCGCACGACTGGATCATGTCGCGTAGTGGCATCGTCGAGCGACATATCGCAGCTGACAACGAGTTCACCAGCGACCTTGCCCTGCAAGCCAGCCTCAGGGCCATCGAAGCTGCGGATATCAGCGTGGATGAAATCGATCTGGTGATCGTCGCGACCACCACACCGGATCAGGTTTTCCCCAGCACCGCCTGCATCCTGCAAGACAAGCTCGGCATAAAAAACCACAGCGCGGCATTCGACATGCAAGCGGTTTGCGGTGGTTTTGTGTATGCGATGAATACCGCTGATCTGTACATACGCGGAGGACAAGCCAAGACAGCGCTGGTAGTCGGCGCGGAAGTGCTATCGCGCATATTGGACTGGAATGATCGCACCACTTGCGTATTGTTCGGTGACGGAGCGGGAGCAGTAGTGTTGCGCGCTTCTGAAACGCCCGGCATCGTCGCAGCGAAGTTGCACGCCGATGGCAGTCATCGCGGCATGTTGAAAGCAGAAGGTAATATTCGCAACGGGGAAGTGCAAGGTGATCCATTCATCAAGATGGAAGGCCCGGCGGTGTTCAAGTTTGCCGTCAAAGTGCTGAGCGAAGTGGTCGAGGAAGTTCTGGCAGAAAATAATCTGCAAGGTTCGGACATTGCCTGGCTGGTGCCGCATCAGGCCAACATCCGTATCATGGAAGCCACCGCCAGGAAACTGGGATTGAGCATGGACAACGTGATCGTTACGGTCGCCACTCACGGCAATACCTCGGCGGCATCGATCCCATTGGCATTGGATACTGCGGTGCGTGACGGGCGCATCAAGGCTGGCCAGCATATTATATTGGAGGCCGTGGGTGGCGGGTTCACCTGGGGTGCAGTTTTAATCAAGTGGTAGGTTTTAGAGATGACTAAATTCGCTTTCGTATTTCCCGGCCAAGGTTCGCAATCGCGCGGCATGATGAATGGCTACGCTGACTTTGCCGCGGTGCGTGACACCTTCACCGAAGCCTCTGATGTGTTGAAACAAGACCTGTGGCAACTGGTCGCGGAAGGCAGCGATGCCGATCTGAACCTCACTGTGAACACGCAGCCCATCATGCTTACCGCCGGCGTGGCGGTGTATCGCGCCTGGCAGTCACAGAATGGTGCAAAACCAACCATGATGGCCGGACACAGCCTGGGTGAATACACCGCGCTGGTCGCTGCGGGTGCGTTGCGCTTTGCCGATGCGCTGCCGCTGGTGCGCTATCGTGCGCAGTGCATGCAGCAAGCCGTGCCGGAGGGAGTGGGTGGCATCGCGGCGATACTCGGACTGGATGACGATGTGGTGCGTGCCGTATGTAGCGAAGGCGCGCAAGGCGAAGTGCTGGAAGCGGTGAATTACAATTCTCCCGGACAAGTGGTGATCGCCGGGAATCGCGCGGCAGTGGAGCGTGGCATGGAACTGGCCAAAACCAGGGGCGCGAAGCGCGCGATCATGCTGCCGATGAGCGTGCCGTCGCATTGCATTTTACTGAAGGACGCGGCGGAGCAGTTGCGCGACTATCTCGTCAATGTCGCGGTGCATGCTCCGGCCATTCCGGTGCTGCATAATGCCGATGTGAAAAGCCATGCAGATGGAGCCTCGATCAAAGATGCACTGGTGCGTCAATTGTATTCGCCGGTACGCTGGGTCGAAACCGTGCTGGAATTCGGCAAACAGGGCATCACCCACAACGTGGAATGTGCGCCGGGGAAAGTATTGGTAGGCTTGAACAAACGTATCGATACCAACCAGCAAGCATCCGCCATTAACGACGGCGCAGCACTAAAACTGGCGCTGACTACATTTGTACAGGAAGCTTCAACATGACACTGCAAGGACAAATCGCCTTAGTGACCGGAGCCAGTCGCGGCATCGGCCAAGCCATCGCGCTGGAACTGGGCAAGCAGGGAGCGACCGTGATCGGAACGGCCACCAGCGACAAAGGCGCTCAAGCGATCAGCGCTTATCTCGATGCGGCTGGTATCAAGGGCATCGGCATGACGTTGAACGTCAACGACCTAGCACAAACCGAACAAGTACTGGGCGAGCTGCGCAAACAGTTCGGCGAAATCTCAATACTGGTGAATAACGCCGGCATCACCCGCGACAACCTGCTTGCGCGTATGACCGACGAAGAGTGGGACGACGTGCTGGCGACCAATCTTAAATCGGTGTTCCGTCTGAGCCGCGCGGTGTTGCGCGCCATGATGAAAGCCAGGGGCGGGCGCATCATCAGCATCTCCTCGGTAGTTGGCAGTATGGGCAATCCCGGACAGGCTAACTATGCCGCTTCCAAGGCGGGCATGATCGGATTCACCAAATCTCTCGCGCAGGAGATCGGCAGCCGCAACATCACCGTGAACTGCGTCGCCCCGGGCTTTATCGATACCGACATGACTCATGCCTTGGGCGAAGAACAACGAGCCAAACTGATCGAACACGTGCCGCTGAAGCGTCTCGGCCAGCCTGCCGACATCGCTGCTGCCGTAGCCTTTCTGGCGGGTCCTGGCGCAGCTTACATCACGGGTGTTACCTTGCATGTGAATGGCGGGTTGTACATGGAGTAGGATGGCTGTTGTAATTATTTTGGGGAAGTCATGCTGAAATTCGATTTCTCCGTGAAGACACGGGATGGGCAAAAAGTCGAGAGCGTCCATGATTCATGGCAAGGATTTGCCGGATGCAGAACGCAAGTTGCGCCAGATGTACCACCATTGCGAAGTGACACAATGCAGGACAATTAACCTCGATAAAACAGATGGCCAGTCATTGGATATAGAAGAGGTGCTGTCGCTGATTGTTAAACATGACTGAGGGGGTATTCCAAGTGCATGTGACGACTATGGCAGGTTTTGGAACCCTCACAGGTTGCAGGATCGCCTTACTACTTTATAAATCCGTCAGCCAGTAATTCGTCCAGCAGCGCGTTGTAATCCTGCGCTCCGCGGCTGTCGGGGGCGTGCTCGAAGATGTTTTTGTTCAATGCCGGACTTTCCGCCAGGCTGACGTTTTCTGCGATGATGGTTTGGCACACTTCCGCACCAAATTCTGTTTGCGCATTGTTCAAGATAATCTTCGCCATGCCTCTTCGCGTATCAAAACGGGTGATCAGATAACGGCGATTTACGCGGCGCTTCAGGACTTGCTCCAGCGCATGCAGCGTTTTCCTGATCTTTATGGCGCCATTCATGGATAAGTAGTCGGCCGAGATCGGAACGATGACACCATCGCAGGCGAATATAGCATTGAGATAAAGCACCCCAACCAACGGGCTGCAGTCTATTATTCAGGGGGTGTTCCCGGCTCTGTCTTTTTCCGCCAGTAAACTGGTGTTCAGCTTGTTGATTGCGTTGTAACCCTTGCCATGCAACGCGTCCACTTTGGACAGTTCGACGTGTGACGGGATGACACTGATTCCGCTGGCGGATTCGCGTATCAGCTCGCGCAATGGGCGATTGCGCTGAAACAGGCTGTAAATACTGTCATCGCCGGAATGGGCGGTGTGCCGGTAACGGCGCTGATTGAGCCTGCGGATCAAGGTCGAACCAATGGGTTGCCGGCCACGACGAGCCAGCGCAGCAGCCAGATTAAGAACCGTAGTGGTTTTTCCTACTCCGCCCTTCTGGTTAAATACAGCGACTATAGTCATTGTTCAGTGAGAGTCGGAGTTGATTCCCACATTGCTGTTGGAACTATGCTGTTGGAACTATTCTAGCAGACAGACTAGACTATCTTGTCCTGCGGACTTAAAAGTCATTAAAGAAATAAGTACCTGTTATTATAGTTCACCCCCAACCAAAATTTATATTGAAATAGGATCGCAAATGGCCAAAACAAATTACACGTTCGAAAAGCGTCAAAAAGAGATCGCCAAGAAAAAGAAGCAGGAAGAAAAGCGTCAGCGAAAAATCGCTCCTCAGGGCGAGCAGCCGCAGAATGACCAGACTCCGCCGCCCGCTGAAGAGATGACATCGGTCTGATTCTCCAATCTGCCTTCCTCTCCAAAGGACAGGCTGATCCGGCCAGGAATATACTTAAAATAACCTGGCCGTACCCAATACAAATTGTTTGGACAAGTTGTTTGGAATTTTGGGCAAATTTGATACAATGCCACTGCTTTTTCGAATTTTAATCATGGTGGGAGGATAAAGATGTCTATTGAACAACGCGTTAAAAAGATCGTTGCCGAGCAATTGGGCGTAAACGAAACTGAAGTCAAGAACGAATCTTCTTTTGTCAACGATTTGGGTGCCGACTCTTTGGATACCGTTGAACTGGTGATGGCTCTTGAAGAAGAGTTCGAATGCGACATTCCGGACGAAGATGCAGAAAAGATCACCACCGTACAACAAGCCATTGACTATGTCCTGGCGCATCAAAAGTAATCCTCTTCTTTTTCTGTTTGCCTATCCCATTCTTTTTGTCCATCCTTTTTGTATGGCGGAGTAAATTTGTCTAAGCGTAGAGTCGTCATTACCGGGCTGGGGATTATCTCCCCGGTCGGGATAGGGGTTTCCTCGGTCTGGCAGAATATCGTCGCGGGAAAGTCCGGCATTACCAAAATCACCCACTTTGATGCCGGCGCAATGGCCGCGCAGATCGCTGGTGAAGTGAAGGATTTCGATGTCACGCAATTTCTTTCCGCCAAGGATGCTCGCCGCATGGACAGGTTTATCCATTTCGGCCTAGTGGCCGGAATGGAGGCGTTCAAGGACTCCGGGCTGGAAGTATCCGAGCAGAACGCCGAGCGTATCGGCGTGAACATCGGTTCCGGCATCGGCGGCCTGCCGATGATCGAGGACACGCATAACGATTACCTCGCCGGAGGGCCGCGCAAAATCTCGCCGTTCTTTATCCCCGGCACCATCATCAACATGATTTCCGGCAACCTGTCCGTGATGTACGGGTTGAAGGGCCCGAATCTGGCGATGGTTTCTGCCTGCACAACCGGCACGCATTGCATCGGCGAATCGGCGCGCATCATCGAGTATGGCGATGCGGATGTGATGATTGCAGGCGGCTCTGAAGCGACCTTGTGCGCGCTGGCAGTGGGCGGATTTTCTTCCGCACGCGCGCTCAGCACACGCAACGATGATCCGGCTACAGCCAGCCGCCCTTGGGACAAGGATAGGGATGGTTTCGTAATGGGGGAAGGCGCGGGCGTACTGGTACTGGAAGAGTATGAACATGCCAAGGCGCGCGGAGCCAGGATATACGCTGAACTGACCGGTTATGGCATGAGCGGCGACGCCTACCATATTACTTCGCCGAATAGCGATGGGCCGAAGCGCAGCATGCTGAACGCGTTGCGTAACGCCGGGCTGAATCCGAGTGATGTGCAGTACGTCAACGCGCACGGCACCTCGACTCCGCTGGGTGACAAGAATGAAACTGAAGCGATCAAGCTGGCGTTTGGCGATCATGCCAAGAAGCTGGTGGTGAATTCCACCAAGTCGATGACTGGTCATCTGTTGGGCGGCGCGGGCGGGGTAGAGTCGGTGTTTTGCGCGTTGGCGGTGCATCATCAAATTTCGCCGCCAACCATCAATATTTTCGAACAAGACCCGGAATGCGACCTGGACTACTGTGCGAATGTGGCACGCGACATGAAGATCGATGTCGCGATGAACAACAACTTCGGTTTCGGTGGAACCAACGGCACGCTGGTATTCCGCAAGGTTTAGCATTCCAGTTTACGATGCTGGTCAATGGCAAACAGGGCAATTTGATCAGCATCCGCGATCGCGGTCTGCTTTACGGCGACGGGGTGTTTCGCACCCTCCGTTCATTACATGGCAAGGCGCAGCACTGGCCGTTGCACTATCAAAAACTCCAGCAAGATTGCGCCGCGCTAGGTATCCCTTGCCCGGATTTTGCCTTGCTTTCCGCAGAGCTAAACGGTTTGCTGCTGCAATATCCCGACGGAGTAGTAAAACTGATCGTCACAAGGGGCCAAGGAACACGCGGCTACGCACCTCCAGCCCGTGTTGATCCGACCCACATATGGGATATCACTCCTCTGCCTGATTATCCTGCCCACTGGGGGATACGCGGGATCAAGGTGCGTTTGTGCCAATTTCGCCTCAGTCAGCAGCCGCGCCTGGCCGGAATCAAGCACCTCAACCGCCTGGAAAATGTGCTGGCGACTGCCGAGTGGAACAATACCGACCCGAATGGCGCGGATGTTGTCGAAGGGCTGTTGATGGATCCGGAAGGCAATGTCATTGAGGGCACACGCAGTAATATATTTTTGGTCTCCCGTGGGAAACTGATTACTCCGGATTTGTCGCGTTGCGGCGTGGCGGGAGTGCAACGCGATCGCGTGACGGCTTGGGCGGCACAACACAACATGGAGCTGCAAGTGCGTGATGTCGGACTGGATGAAGTGTTGCATGCCGATGAATTGTTTGTGGTGAACAGCATCATCGGCATGTGGCCGATACGCGAACTGGATCAACAATACTGGAGCGAATTTCCCATCGCCGCGAAAATTCGCCACGAACTTAACGAACAGGACGCGTGATGCGACGGATATTCAACTTGATCATTTTTCTGGTATTGCTCGCCACGGCGGGGTTCGGCTATTACGTCACCCGTCCGCTGTCGTTGCCAACCACACCATTTGTGTTCGATCTGAAGCAGGGTCACAGCCTGAAGGGCACCGCGCGGGAATTCCAGCAGGCCGGCCTGCTGGAACAAGACTGGCCGTTCGTCTGGCTGGTACGGCTGTTCGGTAAATCAACACAGCTCAAGGCGGGCAATTACGTGCTTGAGCATCCGGTGTCGCCGCTGGAACTGTTGCAGATCATCAGCAAAGGCGAGGTCAGCCAGCGGCAGGTGAGCGTGATCGAAGGCTGGACGTTCAAGCAATTACGCGAAGCACTGAATGCCAACCCTGATATAGCTCATGCCACGGCGAACCTGACCGATACGGAAATCTTGCAGCGTATCGGCGCGAAGGAAAATCATCCCGAGGGCTTGTTCTTTCCAGATACCTATTACTTTGCGACGGGCAGCAGCGACTTGGTGATATTCAAGCGCGCCTATCAGACCATGCAAAAACATTTGCAGCAAGTTTGGCTTGCGCGCGCGCCTGATTTACCCTTGCAGACCCCTTACCAGGCCCTGATCCTGGCCTCCATCGTCGAGAAAGAAACCGGTGTGCCGAGCGACCGGAGTATGATTGCGGGCGTGTTCGTGAACCGCTTGCGCAAGGGCATGTTGCTGCAAACCGATCCCACCGTGATTTATGGCATGGGCAACAAGTTCGACGGCAACCTGCGCAAGCGCGATCTACTCAAGGACACTGCCTACAACACATACACGCGCCGCGGACTGACACCCACGCCGATCGCTTTACCGGGCGTGGCGGCTTTGCAGGCTGCCATGCATCCGGCACAGACCGACGCGTTATATTTCGTGTCGCGCGGCGATGGCAGCTCGCAATTTTCCAGCACCTTGACCGCGCATAACCGCGCGGTGGATCAATACCAAAAATCAGCGAGCGCGCGCCGATGAGTTTCGCCCGAAAAACGGAATCATGAGCAAGTTTATTACCTTTGAGGGTGTCGATGGTGCCGGTAAAAGCACCCATCTGGCGTGGTTTGCAGATGCGCTGCGGCAGCGCGGTCTCGATGTGGTGGTCACCCGCGAACCGGGCGGTACGCCGCTGGGAGAACAATTGCGCGAGATATTATTGAACCAGCCCATGAGCATCGGCACCGAAGCGCTGCTGATGTTTGCGGCGCGTCTGGAGCATATCGAGCAAGTCATCAAGCCGGCGTTGCGCGCCGGCAAGTGGGTGATTTCGGACCGTTTCAGCGATGCCAGCTTTGCCTATCAGGGCGGCGGCAGGGGCATGGATTGGGAAAAGTTGCACCAGTTGGAGCAATGGGTGCATCCCGATCTGCAGCCTGACCTGACCCTGTTTTTCGACGTTCCGGTCGAAGTCGCGCGGCAACGCCTGTCTAATAATGTTTCGCTGGATCGCTTCGAGCAGGAGCAGTCCGATTTCTTCGAGCGGGTGCGGGCCGGATACCATAGGCGAGTCCAGGAAAATCCGCAGCGATATGCTGTGATCGATGCGGCGCAGACCCTCGATTCAGTTAAACACGAACTTGAAGTAATTATCTCAATACTTTGATATGAAAGTTATTTATCCTTGGCAGGAAAACGACTGGGCGCGCTTGCAGGAGTTGCGCAAGCGTCCGGCGCATGGTCTGTTGTTCAAGGGAACCAAGGGCATCGGCAAGCTCGAGCTGGCGATCAATTTTGCCCAAAGTCTGTTGTGCCAACATCCGGACGAGTCCGGTTTCGCATGCGGGAAATGTCCTTCCTGCCACTGGTTCGAGCAGGGCTCGCACCCTGATTATCGCTTGCTGCAACCCGAAGCTTTAAGCCAGGATGGTGAAGAAAGCGAGGATTCTAAGTCTGTATCTGGCAAAAAACCCAGCAAGCAGATTTCCGTCGATCAAATACGCGGCTTGGCCGATTTTTTCGGCATGTCCGCGCATCAAGGAGGCAGGCGCGTGATCGTCATTCATCCTGCCGAGGCAATGAACCCCAATGCCGCGAATGCCTTGCTCAAGAACCTTGAAGAACCGCCTCAGGGGCTGCTGTTCATCCTGGTTTCGCACAAACCGCAGCAATTGCTGCCGACTATTTTGAGCCGTTGTTTGTCCTTCGCGCTGCCGGCTCCCGATGCGGCGAGTGCCACGCGCTGGCTGACAGAGCAGGGCGTAAAAAATCCCGCCGAAGCCCTCGCAGCTTCTGGTTTTGCACCACTACAGGCCGTTCAACTGGACGAGCAACTGGGCAGCGAAGAACGCGACAAGTTGCTGCGCGCGGTGCGTCTACCCGCTGCACTGGATGTGTTTGCGCTGGCCGAAGCGCTGCAAAAGACCGAGCAGGTGCTGGTCGTGCAGTGGCTGCAACAATGGTGTTACGACCTAAGTTCGATGAAGCTGGCAGGCAAGCTGCGCTATCACCCTGGAGAAGAAGCCACCATCAAAAAGCTGGTTGAATCTGTCGCGCCATTGAATTTGGCACGCTTGCAAAAATACCTGCAAACGGCGAAACGCGAGGCACAACACACTCTCAATCCCAAGTTATTTTTTGAATCGTTACTGCTGGCGTATTGCCAACTGATGCTCGAATAATTCCGATACTAGATCAATAGTGCGTTTTCGTAGTGCGGGCTGCGCCCGCCGGATCAGGTTGTCGGACACAGCCCGACCTACAAATTACTTTACCTTTGAAGTGGAAATAGAATAACCATGCCATTCGTCGATTCTCACTGCCATATCAATTTCCCAGAACTCGCCGCGAACATCGACGATGTCCTGTCACAAATGCGCGACAACGAAGTGATCAGCGCACTTTGCGTATCGGTCAACCTGGCCGATTTTCCGCAGGTCTTGGCGCTTGCCGAGCAGCATCCGCACATCTACGCTTCGGTGGGCGTGCATCCCGATCACGAAGGTGTCGAAGAACCTGATGTCGCCCGCCTGGTCGGATTGGCGCAGCATCCCAAAGTCGTCGCCATCGGCGAGACCGGCCTGGACTATTTTCGCCTCAAGGGCGACCTGGAGTGGCAGCGCGCGCGCTTTCGTACCCACATCCGCGCGGCACGCGGGAGCGGCAAACCGCTCATCATCCATACCCGAGAAGCAGCGGCGGACACGCTGCGCATCATGGAGGAAGAAAAAGCTGCCGAAGCGAGCGGCGTGATGCATTGCTTCACCGAAACATGGGAAGTGGCCGAAGCCGCGCTGGCGATGGGTTTCTATATCTCATTTTCCGGCATCGTCACGTTCAAGAATGCGAAGCAGCTCAAGGAAGTCGCCCAGCGCGTGCCTCTGGAACGCATCCTGATCGAAACCGACGCGCCCTATCTGGCTCCCGTGCCGCATCGCGGCAAGCTCAACCAGCCGGCTTATGTGAAGCACGTCGCCGAGGAGATTGCCATGTTGCGCGGCATCAGCCTGGAAGAAGTGGGACGGAGCACCACGGAGAATTTTAAACGCCTATTCAAGCTGTAAAAGATTGTCCAGTAATATTTGCGAGCGAAATTATTGACAGGAATTCGAATATCCCTATAATGCGCAACTCGTTTTGCGGGAGTAGCTCAGTTGGTAGAGCGCAACCTTGCCAAGGTTGAGGTCGAGAGTTCGAGACTCTTCTCCCGCTCCAAATCTGAGGGAAAGCATTCTGGCTTTCCCTCAATCATTTCAAGCTGTTGATTCGCAGTAGGGCGAGATAGCAAAATGGTTATGCAGCGGATTGCAAATCCGCCCATCCCAGTTCGATTCTGGGTCTCGCCTCCAAATACCCGCCCGGGTGGTGAAATTGGTAGACACAACGGACTTAAAATCCGTCGCTAGGGTAAAACCAGCGTACCGGTTCGATTCCGGTTCCGGGCACCATCAAGCCCACCTGGCAGATGGGAAACAATATCTCCACTGTTCATTCATTAATCGCGCTGATGTTCCCATGGCGCTATTTAAGCACCGGCTTCGCACCCCAAATCTTTTCTGCATATTCACTTATGGTGCGATCGCTGGAAAATTTCCCCATGCCGGCAACGTTAAGAATGGCACTGCGTGTCCATCGGGTGCCCGGCCAAAAGCTTCCCGGCTGTTGCTGATCACAATAGAGTGCCTCTACCCGTTCCTGCGCGGCGATGTAGGCGGCATAATCGGCCAGCAACAGGTAGTTGTCGCCGCCATGGGTGAGGCTGTCGACAATAGGCCGGAAGCGGTCGGCCTGCTCGGGTGAGAAGTATCCCGAACCTATCATATCCAGCGCCCGTTTCAGATCGTTATTGGCATGGTAATAATCCCACGGGTTGTAGCCCGAGCTTCTTAGCCTGGCGACTTCCTGAGTATTGAGCCCGAAGATGAAGATGTTGTCCGCGCCGACTTCCTCCATGATTTCGATATTCGCCCCATCCAGCGTGCCTATGGTCAGCGCGCCATTGAGGGCGAGTTTCATGTTGCCTGTGCCCGACGCTTCGGTGCCGGCAGTGGAGATTTGCTGCGACAGGTCTGCCGCCGGGATGATATCAATGGCGGTAGAGACATCGTAATTGGGGATGAACGCCAGTTTCAGCAGGCCGCGCACGGCTGGATCGTTGTTGACGATGTCAGCCACGCTGTTGGCAAGCTTGATGATGAGTTTTGCGGTGGCATAGCCGGGCGCGGCCTTGCCGGCAATGATCACGGTGCGCGGCACGACATCCAGTGAAGGATTGGAACGGATGCGGTTGTACAACGTGATGACGTGGAGCAGGTTGAGGAGTTGGCGCTTGTATTCGTGGATACGCTTGATCTGGACGTCGAACAGGCTTTCCGGGTTGATTTGCAGTCCCAACCTGTCCATGACCAGCCTGGCCAGACGTTCTTTATTGGCTCGTTTCACGGCACGGAATTCGGCCTGAAAGCTGTCGTCATCGGCCAGCTTTGCCAACTCGTGCAATTGTGACAGGTCGGTGATCCAGCCTTTGCCGATGCGGCCGGTGATCAGGCCGGCCAGTTCCGGATTGGCCTGATTCAGCCACAAGCGCGGGGTGATGCCGTTGGTGATGTTGATGAGCTTGCCCGGATAATAGCGGTCGAAGTCGGCAAAGATCGTGGTTTTCATCAGCTCGGAATGAAGCCTCGCCACGCCGTTGACATGATGGCTGCCCACAATCGCCAGATGCGCCATACGCACCCGTCGGCCATGAGTTTCGTCGATGATGGACATGCGTTTAAGCAGTTCGTTGTCGCCGGGGAAACGGTGCATGACCCCCGACAGAAATCGCTGATTGATCTCGTAAATGATCTGCAAGTGGCGCGGCAGGACAGACTCGAACAGAGCCACCGGCCAGGTCTCCAGCGCTTCCGGCATCAGAGTGTGGTTGGTGTAGGCGAAGGTACGTGTGGTGATGTCCCAGGCGTGGTCCCAGGCCAGATGATGTATGTCCACCAACAGGCGCATCAATTCCGGTATCGCGATGGAAGGGTGGGTGTCGTTGAGCTGGATCGCCACCTTGTCCGGCAGTTCGTCGAAGGAATCATGATGCTTGTGGAAGCGGAACAAAATGTCCTGCAGCGAGGCACTGACGAAAAAGTACTGCTGCTTGAGACGCAGTTCCCGGCCCATCGCGGTGGTGTCATTGGGGTAGAGAACCTTGGAAAGGTTTTCCGATTCGTTCTTGTCCCTTACCGCCTTGATATAGTTACCCTCGTTGAAATATTTGAGGTCGAAATCGCGCGAGGCTTTGGCCGACCACAGACGCATGTTGTTGACGGTATTCAGGCCATAGCCCGGAACCGGGGTGTCATAAGCCATCGCCATCACATCATCGGAATCGATCCAGTGATGGTGAAAGTTGCCGTGCTCATCGTTGTATTGCACCACTCGGCCATGAAACTTCACCGGGTAAAGAACTTCGGGACGGGGGAATTCCCAAGGATTGCCATAACGTAACCAGTTGTCAGGGTGCTCCACCTGCCAGCCATCCTCTATTTTCTGGTGGAACATGCCATATTCGTAACGGATGCCCATGCCGTAACCCGGCAGGCCGATGGTCGCCATGGAATCGAGAAAACAAGCCGCCAGACGACCCAAGCCCCCATTGCCCAGAGCGGCATCGAATTCCATCTCCTTTATCTTGTCGAGTTCGATGCCCGCGTCGATGCAGGCTTGCCGGACTTCATCGGCAAAGCCGATGTTGAGCACGCCATTAATTAAACTGCGGCCGATCAGGAATTCCATGGACAGGTAGTACACCCGCTTGGCGTCGTTGTTGTAGTAGCGGCGCATAGTTGCCATCCAGCGCTCGATCAGACGCTCGCGCACGACAAGGGCCAGGGTGAAGAACCAGTCCCGGTCTGTGGCAGTGATAGGGTCTTTGCCCACGGAAAAAATAAGATGGTTGGTCATCGACTGCTGGACCGCGTTCAGGCTGAGATTGAGCGGTTCGTGCGGGTCATGATTCGGCGCTTTTGGCATATCACTTCCTCCTCGGCGAGTTGGTCGTGTTTGTAGTATAGAGATGATTGCTGCAAACGTCTTGCCCATTATCCGTAATCATGCCGGGACGGATGCGTTTATAGCGTTCGATCTGGTGGGGCAGCATCACTTGACGTCTGCACCGGTGAATTAAGGCATATAATTCGAGCAATATTTCAATGACAACAACGATGCGTTTCTGCAGCTGGCATGTAGCGGCCGCACTGATTGAATATTTCCCCGGGAGATTTATGCGGTTGGTGATGACAGGACTGGGAAAGATGGATGGTAACTTCGTCCATTTCAAGTGGACACCGGTGGTTGCACTGGGTTACGCCGTGAGTATCACGGTTCATATGGCACTCAATCACGCTTTGTTCTGATGATCTTGTCGGGATTGCCCTTGCCGAGATGGGTGTCGTTGCGCCGAGTGAGGGTGTATCTGCTGGTGATAGTTTGCGGGTGGTTGACTCTACCGGAACTGGCGCAGGCTAAAGCAGTCAATTTGATCGCGCCTAAAGAGGTACGCGAGGTGCTTGCAAAGTATTTCGTGCTTCCCGATACGTTGCTCAAGAATGAAAACGAGCGCGCTATTTTCATGAGCCGCGCGCAGCGGGAAATCCCGGAATTGCTGGCTACCGAAGGTTATTTTTCCAGCAAGGTGATCTTGCAATTCGTCTCGCGGGCGGGCGTGCTGGAGTTGGAAGTGATTCCGGGTCATCGTACCGTAGTCACTGAAGTGAACATCGAATTTCGCGGCGATCTCGCGCTACCGGAAGCGCAACGTTTGGCGCGCGTTCATGAACTGCGCGATTCCTGGCCATTGCAGCCGGGCACAGCTTTCCGCGCCAAGGCGTGGGATGAGGCCAAGGCCGATCTGCTGGCGCGGGTGGCGCGCAAGGATTATGCCGCAGCCCGCTTGGAGGCAAGCTCGGCGCAAGTGGATACGGCCAACGCCAGCGCACGCCTGTATATTGTGGTTGATTCCGGACCACGTTTCCTGTTCGGTGAATTACAGGTGAGTGGTCTGGAACGCTACAAAGAACTGCTGGTCAGCCAACGTGCAATTTTCAGTCCCGGCCAACCTTACGATCGCGACCTGCTGCTGGCGTTCCAGAACCAGCTGCAGAATATGCCGCAATTCAGCTTGGTGACCGTCAATTTTGACACCAGCCCGGAAAAAAATTCTTCAGGGACCAATGCGGGGCCGGTGACCGTTCCGATCAAGGTACAGATCGTCGAAGCGAAAACACGCAAGATCGCACTGGGTATCGGCTACAGCACCAACAATGGTGTGCGCAACCAGGTCAATTATCAGAATTACAACTTCCTGAATCAGGCATGGACGCTGAGCGGTGCCTTGGTGTTTGAACAGAACCGTCAGACAGTTTCGACGGGACTCGACACGCAGCCCAATCCGCTTGGCTACCATTTGACATGGAATGCCCGCGGTGAAAAGACGCAGATACAAGGCCTGGATACACGAAGTGACAAATTTGGCGTGACACGCAGCCGTATCCTGTATCGCATCGAAACCGGCATCGGCCTCAACTGGCAACAAGAACAGCAAATACCACTGGGCGGTATCCGTGAGTCCGTTCAGGCTGTAGTGCTCGATTGGCATTGGATTCGGCGCACGGTGGACAATCCGCTGTTCCCGATGTCGGGTGCATTGACAGAATTGCGACTGGGCGGTGCGAGCAAGTTGGTACTGTCGGATCAAGACTTTGTGCGCAGTTATTTTCGTCACCAGGTGTGGCTTCCCTTGGGCGAACGCGACGTGGTCTCGCTACGCATCGAGGGGGGCTACACCGCCGCTACCACCCGTCTTGGCATCCCGCAGGAATACCTGTTTCGCGTCGGCGGCACGCAGACTGTGCGCGGTTTTGCATATCAGAGTCTGGGCGTTATTGAAGGTAGTGCGGTGGTCGGCGGGCGGGTGATGGCCACAGGCAGCGCCGAATACACCCATTGGTTTGGCAACTGGGGTGTTGCGTTGTTCAGCGATGCCGGCGGGGCGGCCGATGTGCCTCCCGATCTGCGCATGTCGCTGGGTTACGGAATAGGCGCGCGCTGGCGCAGCCCGGTCGGGCCGCTGGCGCTCGATCTTGCACACGGCAAAGGCCAGCCGGACTTGCGCGTGCACTTTTCCATCGCGGTGGCGTTCTGATGGATCACATCTCTCAAACAAAGTCACGCCGCTACAAATGGCTGCTCGTCGTGCTGACACCTTGTCTGGTTGTGGCGGGGGGGAGTGCCTGGCTGGTCGGTTCCCGTTCCGGCCTGCAATGGTTGGCCGGTGTAGTTGAACATCAAAGCGGTGGTAACCTCAGTGCGAATGGCATCAGCGGCTCGTTGCTTGATACATTCGGTATGCAGCAACTGGTGTTGCGTGGCGAGGGATGGCGTATCACCCTGCACGATGCACAACTGCAATTGCAGCCTTCTTCATTGTTGCGCGGCGAATTGAAAGTCCTGCGTCTGAGCGTCCGGCAAGTCGACGTATTGTCCTTGCCATCGGATAAGCCACTCGTTTTGCCGGACAGCTTGAGTTTGCCACTGGCTGTGAGCGTGTTGCAGATGAAGATCGACTCTCTCCGCGTATTCAGCCGCGAAGGTGCCGAGCCCGTTTTTTTTGCGAGCGATGTCGAAGCGCGCTTCGTGAGTGATGCCCGTCACCACCAGTTGCAGATGCTGCGCGCCCGCCTGCCGTATGGTGATTTCGCAGGTTTCGGCGAAATCGCATTGGGCAAACCCTATGTGCTCAAAGCACAAGCCTCGCTCGATGCAGCTATGCAACTTTCCGGACGACCGGAGCATGCGAATTTCGTCGCCGAAGCCGGCGGTGATCTGCAACACATCGGCGTCAAGTTCGACGGCAATGGCGCGGGGATGATTGTCAACGGTATGGCACAACTCGCGCCTTTCTCCGCCGTGCCAATCAGTCTCTTGCAAATCGCTTTCAGCGGGATGAATGCGGGGCGACTGTTCGATGGTGCGCCGCCAGCCGTTGTTTCGGGTAGCGTCGATCTGCATGGCACGCCAGGCGGCGCGCTGGAAGGCTCTTTGCAAGTGCACAACGCGCATCCAGCAGCGCTGGACCGAAACGGCTTGCCATTGCGCGGTGTGACGGCACAGGTAAGATTGTCCTCGTCAAATTGGCAATTGCAGCAACTTGACGCGCGTCTGTTGAATGACTGTTATATCACAGGCGCAGTGTCCTGGGAGGGGCTGCGCGGCAAGCTGGGTGCGCAACTTAAAGTGCGTGACCTGGATCCCGCGGCATTGGACACTCGCCTGCCAAGCACACACTTGCAAGGCGACATCAAGCTCGACGGCGTGGGCAGTTATCAGCATACGGTTGTGGCACTCAGCGATGGAAAGCTGGATTTGCATGGTGAATTTAAACGGCAGGGCGGCCAGCTGGAATTGTCCAGCATGAGAGTGACGCGCGGCGAGACTGTGCTCACCGGACATGGTCAATTGGTGATGGATCGCCGCCGTACCTTTCGCTTCTCCAGCCAACTGCGCAAATTGAATCTGTCCGAGTTCGCTGCAACCCCTCCAACTGATTTGAATGCCGGACTGGAAATGTCCGGCACACTGTTACCGGAAGCCAAAGGCACGTTGCAGCTCAATCTGTCCGACAGTCATTTTGGGCAGTACGACATCAGCGGAAACGGACATATCGAATTCTCCGGGATGCGGCGTGCTACAGGACAGGTCGAATTGCGTATGGGTGACAATCATCTCACTCTGGAGATAGCGCACGGCACGCAAGCAGACCGCCTGAAACTAATGCTGGATGCACCGAACCTGGCGCAGCTCGGTAACGGACTGGGCGGCCAGCTTGCCGGGCATGCCGAGCTGTCCGGTAGCCTTGTGGAACCAAGACTACAGTTCTCAGTCCAGGGAAGACACCTCATGCTGCCCGGCGGGCAGCGCATCGCTACAATGGATACAACTGGCGATCTGGCATCAGCCGCGATGCAAATGAATCTTGGTGTGACGGGTTATCAAGGTAACGGTGCGCTGAATATGCCGGAAGCCAGCTTCGAATTGCAGGGTAGCAGGTTGCATCATACCTTGAGTGCATCCGCCCGCATCGCGCAAGGTGATGACGCACTCGGCGAATTGACCTTGAAGGCGAACGGAGGCTTGAGTGATCCTGCACAGGGTTGGCAAGCACTGCAATGGCGCGGTGCGATTGATGAGGTGGCTGCGCAGGGAGTACTGCCGTTTCACCTTTTGACGGCTGCGCCGCTGTCGTTTGCCAAAGATTCCTTTCAGCTCGGCACAGCGGATGTAGCTATTGCTGGCGGGAAAATCCAGTTTTCCGACATGCAATGGACGCCGCAACGCTGGCACAGTGCCGGGCACTTCAGCGGCATCAATGTGCGCGCGATGAACATGCGGCAAAACAAATCCGTGACCGATGCATTCGACCCGATTCGTTTTGGCGGAGCCTGGGACGCGACTTTGGATGAGCACTTGCATGGCCGGTTGCAGGTGCAGCGCGAAAGCGGCGATTGGGTGGTGGATGGCAATACCGGTTTGCGGCTGGGATTGAGCGACATGCAGCTGTCTCTGAGTGCAGAACAGGACCAATTGCATGCTCGACTGGATGCCAGCGGTGAGCATCTGGGCGAGGTGAAGGTGCAGGCCAGTATGCCGCTGACGCACACCGTTACCGGCTGGACGATATTGCCGGATGCGGCGCTTGCCGGACACCTGCATCTGCATTCGGATGATTTGTCCTGGCTCGGGCCAATGCTGGACAGCAACCTGCAAAGCGGCGGGCGGCTGAATTTCGATACTGAGCTGATCGGCACTTTACTGTCTCCACGCCTGCTGGGTGTGGCAAATGGTGACGCGTTGAGTCTGAACTTGCTGGATCAGGGAATCCGTCTGGAGCAGGGCGAACTGAAAGCACGTTTCGAGTCCGATGCCGTGCATGTCGATCGCCTTGCTTTTTCAGCGCCCTATCTGCCGCCGCCGCACGACAAGCGGTTCGCAGATTACACTTTTCCCGCCGGCACCGGAAAGTTGAGCGCGAGCGGACTTATGGATCTGAAGGGTGGCAGTGGCGATCTGCAAATCACTGCGGAACATTTGCCATTGGCACAACGCACAGACCGCTGGATCATCGCTTCCGGCACGGGGCATGCACGTTACGCCAGTAAAACACTGATGCTGGAAGGCAACATCCGTGCCGATGCCGGGCTCATCAATCAGCCGGTCAGCGATCGGCCGCGCTGGTCAGAGGATGTGCAGATCAGCGGACAGGAGACTGCCAGCCGGGTCGGTCCGCCGAGGACGGTGGATGCCACGCTGGAGTTGGGCGACCACTTCTACATACGTGCTTCGGGATTGGAGGGGCGTTTGGCCGGTCAGCTCAAAGTGCGGGGAGAGCCGGGTGAACCGTTGCGCGTGACCGGCATCATCGCGGCGCAGGATGCGGTGTTCGATGCGTATGGGCAGCGCTTGCAGGTGGAACGCGGTATCGTGAATTTCCGGGGGCCGCTGGATGATCCGGGGTTGAATATCCTCGCCCTGCGCAAGGGACTGAGTGTCGAAGCGGGAGTTGAAGTGACCGGTACGGTGCGTCGCCCATCGGTGCGTTTGGTATCCACGCCCAACGTGCCGGATGCGGAAAAATTGTCCTGGATCGTATTGGGACGCGTGCCGGAGAGCAGCGGCGTCGATACCGCATTACTGCTTGCCGCCGCCGGCGGCATACTGGGCGGACAGTCCTCCGGGCAACTGGGGAAGTCACTCGGCGTCGATGAGATTTCCATGAGCCAGCAAACCGGAGCAGACTCGCAGCAGATTCAGAAAGTGACCGTTGGCAAGCAGTTGTCTGCGCGAGCCCGCATCAGCTACGAGCAGGGCTTGAACGAAGTCGGCGGTGTTACCAAATTTACCTACATACTGACCCCGCGCATCACCGTCGTCACCCGTACCGGCACCGAGGATGCGCTGGATCTGTTTTATACCTTTAGTTTCTATTGATTCAATAGGGTGTCTTCAGTGGAAATGAGTGAACCGCAAGATGATGTTGGCCTGATTCGTCCGTCGTTTGCACCGGTGAATAAGGCATATAATTCACTCACTGCTTTATGATAGCCATGATGTGGTTCTACGACAGGTTGAACTGCTTGAATTATTCCCTGGAGGATTTATGCGGTTGGCGATGACAGGACTGGGCAAGATGGGCGGTAACATGGTGCGCAGGTTGCGCCGATCTCCAGGCCCACTAAGAACTTGTCCGTGAAAAATATTCTTGCAGGTGACATCGGCGGAACCAAGACGCGTCTCGCAGTCGTCGATGTCAGCGGCACTCAAGTTCAGATCGTGCATGAACTCAGTTATCCGAGCCGTGATTACGCCACGTTCGAAATAATGCTGGACGAATTTCTTTCTGGCATAGAAACCTCCCTCTCTCCTAACTCTGATAGAACTACCAGCCATTCGACTAAGCCCGCAAGCGGGCAAGTCGCTGGTTATCTTCCACAAGCGGGAGAGAGGGACGCGGTCTCGCTGCGCGAGTTTCACTTTAATCATGCGGCTTTCGGTATCGCCGGTCCGGTGCATGGCAGGGTGGTGAAAACCACCAATCTGTCCTGGCATATCGATGCCGATGCTTTGCAACATCGGTTCGGCTTCACACACTGCACCTTGCTCAATGACCTGGAAGCAACCGCATACGGGCTGCCGGCACTGGGCGAAAATGATCTGGTCACTTTGCAATCTGGTGCGCCGGATGCCAGTGGCAATGCCGCCGTGATCGCTGCGGGCACGGGTTTGGGCGAAGCGGGTCTGTTTTGGGACGGGCGTTCACACCACCCCTTCGCCACCGAAGGCGGGCATGCCAGCTTCAGCCCGGACAATGATCTGGACATGGCTTTGCTGCGCCATCTTCAGCGACAGCACCAGCACGTCAGTTGGGAGCGTGTCGTATCCGGTATGGGATTGCTCAGTCTGCATGAATTCCTGAATCTTCATCATCATGTTGCCGTACCGCGATGGCTGGCGGAAGAAATGCATAGCGGTGATGCAGCCGCAGCCATTGCCCATGCCGCGCTGTCCGGCCGGGATGATATCTGCGTCGAAACATTGAATTGGTTCGTGCGCCTGTATGGTGCGGAGGCGGGCAACCTTGCACTCAAGATGATGAGTCGCGGCGGAGTGTATCTGGGGGGTGGTATCGCACCAAAAATTTTACCTTTGCTGCAAAAAGGTGCGTTTCTTGATGCATTCCTCAACAAGGGCAGGATGCGTCCTTTACTTGAGGCTATGCCGGTCAGGGTGATATTGAATGACCGCGCCGCGCTGTACGGCCCGGCTTTGTATGCCGCGCAACTTGACCATTGATGCATCATGAGTATCGCTGACTTGCCGAATGCGCGGGCAGTCATTGTGCATGATGATCTGGATGACTTGAGTGCTGCGGTCGCACTACGCATCGCTGAGCTGGCAGCACAGGCGATCGCCGCGCGCGGCGCGTTTCATGTCGCGTTGGCCGGTGGCGAGACACCGCGTCGTTGCTATCAAAAACTGCGTGAACTCGCCATCGACTGGAATCATGTCCATGTCTATTTTGGCGATGAGCGCTGTCTGCCCAATGGAGATGCACAGCGCAATGACAGCATGGTGCGTGAGTCATTGCTGGATCATGTCGCCATTCCGACAACCAATATCCATAATATTCCCGCCGAGCTCGGAGCACGCGAGGCCGCTGCCATGTATGCATCATTATTGGGCAATATTGCACCGTTGGATCTGGTGCTGCTGGGCATGGGTGAGGATGGCCATACGGCCAGCCTGTTTCCGGACAATCCTGCAACGGAGAGCGCGGCGGCAGTCGTACCGGTATTCGGTGCGCCCAAGCCTCCCGCAGAGCGGGTTTCACTCGGCTTGAACAGCTTGAATGCGGCCCGGCAGAAAATATTTTTAGTGGCGGGTGCGGGAAAGCGTGCAGCGCTGGAACGGATATTGCATGGAGATTATCTACCTGCGGCACGCATTGCGGTTGCGGAGTGGCATCTCGATCGGGCTGCAACACCGGAGCGCTGAGATAAGCCCTTCATGCAGAGTGTTCCAGCAGTGCGTGACAGTTACGCTATAATCCAAAGTCACGCGCGAGCACAATTTCGAATCCTTACTACGTAATCGACCCATGAAAAGAAGCACTGCATACAATTTACAAGTTCTTCCAAAAATCCCGGCGCGCCTGGCGCGTCTTGAAGAGCTGGCAAACAACCTTTGGTATAGCTGGGATCGCCCGACGCGCGCGCTGTTTGCGAGTCTGCACCAGGGATTGTGGAAGGCTACCGGGCAAAGCCCCAAGGCATTTTTGAAACGGGTGGACGAGCAGTGTCTGCTGGATGCGGCCGATGACCAGGTGTTCATCGGCAATTACAACCGCGTATTGGCAGACTATGACACTTACCACGATTACCGATTACCGGCCAGCGGATCAGACTGGCTGCGTAGAGACGACTTGGTCGCATATTTCTGCGCCGAATTCGGTTTTCACGAAAGTTTCCCGATCTACTCCGGCGGCTTGGGAATCCTGGCGGGCGACCACTGCAAGGCAGCGAGTGATTTACGCCTGCCATTCATCGGAGTCGGTTTGTTGTATCGCCAGGGATATTTCCATCAAACCATAGATGGCGAAGGCAATCAGATCGCTTCCAACAGCGATTCGCATTTTGAAGACTTGCCCATCGTTCCGGCCAAGCGTGCCGACGGTTCCGAAGCCTATACATCGGTCAATTTGCCGGGCCGCAAACTCAATCTCAAAATTTGGCAAGCCAGGATCGGACACATCACGCTGTACTTGCTGGACACCGATCTGGAAAGCAACAGCCCCCATGATCGCGACATCACGCACCGCTTGTACGGTGGCGACAAGGTGATGCGCATCGAGCAGGAAATCGTGCTGGGCATCGGCGGTGTAGGCGCGTTGCAGGAGCTGGGATTGAAGCCGACGGTCTGGCATATCAACGAAGGTCATGCGGCATTTCTGGTGCTGGAACGTATCCGTCAGAAAATCGCCAATGATGGTCTGGATTTTTCCGCGGCTATGGAGGCGGTAGCGGTCAACACGGTCTTTACCACGCACACACCCGTACCGGCAGGACATGATCATTTCAGCGAAGGGATGATGCAGGAATACTTCGAGCACTATTTCTCGGAACTCAAGCTGACTCGCGAGGAGTTTCTGGCGCTAGGCAGAACCAAGGATAGTCCCGATTTTAACATGACGGCGCTGGCCATACGCAGCACCCGTTTCAACAATGGCGTATCGCGCATCCATGGCGAGGTGTCTTCGGTGATTTGCGGCGATTTGTGGCCGGAAATCGAGCATCATGAGAATCCGATGACGTATGTCACCAACGGGGTGCATGCGCCGACTTTCCTGGCGTCCGAGTGGATAGCAGTGCTGGAACGCCATCTCGGACTGGAATGGAGCGCGCGCATGAATGACGTGGAATTCTGGAAAAGGGTGGATCAGATCCCTGACCACTTGTTCTGGAGCGTGCGCCAAACCCTGAAGGCGCAGATGTTGAGCATCGTGCGCGAACGTATCACCGCGCAACATTTCCGCAATAACGGTTCCGAGGCGCATCTGGATCGTCTGCTCAAGTATGTCAATCCGGAAAATCCGGATATCCTGACCATCGGCTTCGCACGCCGCTTTGCAACTTACAAGCGTGCCACGATGTTGTTCGGCGACCTCGACTGGCTGCGCGAAATCCTGCACAACACGGAATGTCCGGCGGTATTCATCTTCGCCGGAAAGGCGCATCCCGCAGATATCCCGGGACAAGAGCTGATCCGCCGCATCACCCAGATTTCCAAGATGCCGGAGTTCATCGGCAAGATCCTGATGGTGGAAGGTTATGATCTTGGCCTGTCCCGCGTGCTGGTTTCCGGTGTGGACGTCTGGTTGAACAACCCCTTATATCCGCTTGAGGCCAGTGGCACATCCGGGATGAAGGCCGGTATCAATGGCACGATCAACTTGTCGGTGCTGGACGGCTGGTGGGGCGAAAGTTATGACGGCACGAACGGCTGGGCGATCAAGCCGGTATCGGAATTACTGAGCGAGGAGGCACGCACCCGCGAAGAGACCCACACGCTCTACGAGTTGTTGCAAGACCAGGTCATACCTCTGTACTATGAACACGGCAATATGGGTTTCTCGCCTGACTGGGTGAAGATGGCCAAACGCTCGATGGCAACCATCATGCCGCGCTTCAACTCAAAACGCATGGTGGGAGAATATCTGGTCAAGTGTTACTTGCCTGCCAGCCGGCAACATCGTTTGTACTCACAAAATGAGTATGGAAATTCTCGCATCATCGCCGGCTGGAAAGCCCGCATTCGCCACGCTTGGCCGGGAGTCGAATTGCGTCGCCTGGATGACGTACAGCAGGAAATCAAATTCGGCGAGAGTCTGCGCCTCGAAGTGGCGGTCAAGCTGAATGGTCTCAACCCCGGCGACGTGAATGTCGAGATGCTGCTTGGTTTGCACACCAAGCGGGAGAAAATGCAAAGCTCGCTCCGCTACCCTTTTGTTGCCACCGGCACGATGACTGACACGGGTGAAAACGTATTCGCCGCCGATGTGAAACCGGAACATTGCGGCAATCTTGAATATCATATCCGCGCCTACCCCTGCCACGAGATGCTGACTCATCCGTTTGAGTTGGGCATGATGCGCTGGCTGTAAACACACAACTCACGCGTCAGATGATATTTCTTCGAAAAGTGAGTCTGCCTTGGCCGAATTGAAAGTCCTGTTCGCGACTTCCGAAGTCGCGCCGTTGATCAAGACAGGTGGCTTGGCGGATGTCAGCGGCGCGTTGCCCGCCGCTTTGCGCGCCATCGGTGTGGACGTGAGGGTGCTCGTGCCGGGTTACAACCCGGTCATCGCGCAACTGGCGCATCACCAGGTCGTGGCAAGCTTGGATGACCTGCCGGGTTTTCCCCCCGCACGACTATTGTCCGGCACGTTGGCGAATGCCGTGCCTCTATTGGTGTTGGACTGTCCGAGCTTATACCAGCGTGAAGGAGGACCCTATCAGAATACCCAGGGACACGACTGGGCAGACAACGCGCTGCGTTTCGGCTTGCTGTCCAAAGTAGCAGCCGTACTGGGCAGCAGCGCATCGCCGCTAGCCTGGCATCCCGATCTGGTGCATTGCAACGACTGGCAAACTGCCCTGACGCCAGCGTATCTGCACTTTGTGCCGGGTGCGGTGCCGAGCGTCATCGCGATCCACAACCTGGCTTTTCAGGGCATCTTTCCTCCGGCGACGGTGCAGCAGCTCCACTTGCCGCCGTCTTGTTACAGCATCGACGGTGTGGAGTTTTACGGCAGCCTGTCGTTCCTTAAAGCCGGTTTGTTCTACGCCGACCACATCACCACGGTCAGCCCGAATTACGCAAAAGAGATCCAGCAGGAAGAACTCGGTTTCGGCATGCAAGGTCTGCTGACCACGCGCAGTGATCATCTCACCGGCATACTCAACGGTATCGACACGGACGAATGGGATCCGGCGACAGACCCGTATCTCGCCAGGCAATACAGCAGCGTAAACATGAATGGAAAGGCGGTCAATAAGGAATTCCTGCAAAGCAGGATGGGCTTGAATATCGAGCCGGATGTGCCGTTGCTCGGGGTGGTCAGCCGCTTCACCGATCAGAAGGGTCTGGACTTGTTGCTGGAGATCGCGCCGCTGCTGACTGAGCTGCCGGTGCAATTGGCGATGCTCGGCAGCGGCGATGCGCAAATGCAGAAAACCGCGCGCGACTTGTCGCATCTCTATCCCGGCAAGATCGGCGTGATGATCGGTTTCAGCGAAGAGCTCTCGCACCAGATCGAAGCGGGTGCGGATATGTTCGTCATGCCGTCGCGCTTCGAACCCTGCGGCCTGAACCAGATGTACAGCCAACGCTACGGCACCCCGCCCATCGTCCACGCCACCGGCGGCCTGGCGGATTCGGTGGCGGACTGCACCGCCGCAACCCTGAAGGACGGCACGGCCAGCGGATTCACGTTCAACGGCATGACCGCCGAAAATCTGTATGCCACGATACAGCGCGCAGTCGGCCTGTACCACAACACCAGCCAATGGGAAGCCCTGCGTAAAAACTGCATGGCGAAAGATTTCAGTTGGCAAAACAGTGCAGAGGCTTATCGCACGGTGTATCTCAAGGTGTTGGGACGATAAAAGGGGCGCCTTACTCCTCAATATTCTGGGGCGAGACCGGGATGAGTGCTGACTATCGCCACTAAAACCCATCTCCACCCAAATTCTCCCCCCTCGAAATTGGGAGAACAGAAATTACATTTCTTAAGGTTGAAAATCCATGAAACTTAAACACTTCACCATTCTCTTTGCCACAACATTGGCAACCTTACCCGCTTACGCCGGAAACTTCGATCCCAAAGCATTCATCACTGCGCACAACAAATGGCGAGCCGCAGTGGGGGTGAAGGAGCAACTCAGTTATTCGCCAGCACTGGCAATATCTGCCCAAGCCTGGGCGGACAACCTGAAACAGACCAACCATTGCCAGATGCGCCACAGCAAACCGGATGGGAAATACGGTGAAAATCTATTCTGGGGCAGCGCGATGAACTGGTCCGATGGCCGCAAGGAAATGCAACAAGTATCGCCGCAACAAGTGGTGGATAGTTGGGGCAGCGAGATGGCGGATTACGACTACTCAAACAATAGCTGCACGCCGGGCAAGATGTGCGGACACTACACGCAGATGGTCTGGCGCGCCACCAAGAAAGTCGGCTGCGCGATGGCAGTGTGCAAGGACACCCAGATGCAAGTGTGGGTGTGCCAATACCAGCCGGCGGGAAACTGGGTGGGCAACAAACCCTACTGAACGTTCTTACAAATCAATGGGTGGCTCCATTTATTTTGTGACCCAAAAGCTGCATGGAAAATATTTTATCTGGCAAAGTAGTGTCGAGGTATACCGCGCGGTGTATCTGAAGGTACTGGGGCGGGAAGAGCAGGGACTATCTAATCTCCGTGCATGCCGTGCTACACTTTAAACTTGGGTCAACCAACAAGAATCCAACAGGAAATTGTAAGCTGTGACAGAACATCTTCTAAAAGGAAAAAGCCTTGAGTGGCTTTTGGAATCTGCCGCCGATGCGACGATCATCACCGACCGAGAAGGCCGGATCGTCCTCGCCAACCGCCTCATTGAGGATGCATTATAATGCGCCCTCAAACAGCTAGGCAGTCGCGATAGATGAATATCCTACAAAACCAATCGTTTATTTTGAAGTCCCCCGCCTTAATTTTTCTTATAGTCGCCTTATCCGTTTTTATCTCGGAAGCATCGATAATGATGCTGCTTTACTACTTGCCACCGCAATCATTATTTGGCGAGGCAATCATCGATGCCACACTGCTGGTCGCGTTAGTCTCGCCGGCACTTTATTTTTTCCTGTTTCGGCCCGTGGTCATCCATATCCGTGAACGTGAGCAGATCGAGGATGTGCTGCACAAGAATGAGGAAGAGCAGTTCAAGTTCATAGTCCGATCCGCCGTGGACGGCATCGTCACGATCGGCGAACGCGGCATCATCGAACGTTTCAATCCCGCTGCCGAGCGCATATTCGGCTACACCGAGGCCGAAGTGGTTGAAAAGAACGTTTCCATACTCATGCCTTCTCCCTACCACGAGGCGCACGACGGCTATCTCGCTCACTACATGCAGACCGGCGAAAAAAAAATCATCGGTATCGGTCGCGAGGTGGTGGGGCTGCGCAAGGACGGCACCACCTTCCCGATGGAATTGGCAGTGGGCGAAATGCGCCGAGGCGAGCGGCGCATGTTCACCGGAACCGTGCGCGACATCAGCGAGCGCAAGCAGGCGGAGGAACAGCGGGCGCTCTTGATGCACGAACTGGAGAGCGCCAACGAGGAACTCAAGAATTTCGGTTACGTGGTATCACACGACCTCAAGGCCCCGCTGCGGGCCATCGGCTCGCTGGCGGACTGGCTTTCCACGGATTACGCGGACAAGTTCGACGACGAAGGCAAGGAGCACATGCGCCTGTTGATCAGCCGGGTGCACCGCATGGACGGTCTGATCGACGGCATTTTGCAATATTCGCGTGTGGGCCGGGTGAAAGAAGTGGCCGTCGCGGTAGAGCTCAACCAGCTGGTGCGGGAAGTGATCGACTTGCTTGCCCCGCCAGCAAGCATCACGGTCACCATCGAAAATCCCTTGCCGACCGTCATGACAGAACCGACCCGTATCCAGCAGGTGTTCCAGAACCTGCTCTCCAACGCCATCAAATACATGGATAAACCCGAGGGCAAAATTCGTATCGCCTGTAGCGCCGAGGGCAGGCAATGGAAATTCAGCGTCACCGACAATGGCCCTGGCATTAAACAGCAACATTTTGGAAAAATATTCCAGTTGTTCCAGACGCTCGCCCCGCGCGACCGTGTGGAAAGCACCGGTGTCGGCTTGGCGCTGGTAAAGAAAATCGTGGAAATGTACGGCGGGCGCATCTGGCTCGAATCCACAGTCGGTCAGGGAAGCACATTTTTCTTCACGCTGCCGCGCACCGCTGCAAGCGCAGGTTCAACCAAAGTAACACAAGCATGAAAATCACCAACACGCCCATCCTGCTGGTGGAATATGATCAAGTGGACATCATGCGCTCTATCGACGCCTATTGGACCATCAGCGAGGTGCCGCTATGACCAAGCCGCTGATACGCGTACTTATCGTCGAGGACGACCTGGTGGACCGCATGGCCTGCCGCCGCACGCTGGCGCAGGACTCGGACTACGAGTTCGTGCTTACCGAAGCCGAAACCGGCCGCGAGGGGCTGCAACTCGCCCATGCGCAAAAACCGGACTGCGTGCTGCTCGACTACCGTTTGCCGGACATGAATGGTCTGGAGTTTCTGGCCGAGCTGAGAAACGATCTGGGCGAGATCCCGGTGCCGGTCATGATGCTGACCGGCGCCGACACCGCATCGGTCGCGGTCGAGACCATGAAGCGCGGCGCGCAGGACTACCTGGTCAAGGATGTGAACCGCCAATATCTGGAACTGCTGCCCGCTGTCATTCAGCGCGTGCTGCGCGAGCGGCGGACGCTGATGGAAAAAAAACAGATGGAAGCCGAACTGCAACAATACCGCTGGCATCTTGAGAAGCTGGTGGCAAAGCGCACCGATGAACTTGCGGAGGCGAATAAACAACTGCACCAGGACGTTGCTGAACGCAAGCGTGTTCAAGCAGAACTAACACACTCCAAGGCAGCAGCAGAAAAAGCCAATCTTGCGAAATCGAATTTTATTTCCAGAATGAGCCATGAATTGCGCACCCCGCTCAATGCCATTCTTGGTTTTTCCCAGTTGATAATAAACGGCTCTCCTACGCCTACGCCCACCCAGATGGCAAGGCTCAAAGAGATTCTCCATGGAGGATGGTATTTGCTGGACCTGATTAACGAAATCCTTGATCTCGCGGTGATCGAGTCCGGCAAGCTATCGCTGTCGCGAGTACCGGTGTCGCTGATCGATGTCATGCGCGAATGCCAAGCCATGATCGAACCGCAGGCTCAACAACGCGGCATCCCTATAAACTTTCTCCCATTCGACCACACCTGGTTTGTCAGCGCCGATCGAACCCGGCTAAAGCAGGTTTTGATCAACCTGCTGACCAATGCGATCAAATACAACCGCACACAGGGTACGGTCGAGGTGAAATGCACCTGCACCCCGGAACGCATACGCATCAGCATCAAGGACAGCGGTGCGGGATTGCCGCCGGAAATGCAGAAGCAGTTATTTCAACCGTTCAATCGCCTCGGACAAGAGGGCGGCGCCATAGAAGGGACGGGCATCGGCCTGGTGGTAACCAAGCAACTGGTCGAACTGATGGGCGGCACAATCGGCGTGAAAAGCATCGTCGGAGTGGGCAGCGAATTCCGGTTCGAACTGAACCGGGACTTCACGCCACAACTTGCGGCAGGAGAATGCAAATCTCAAGAGCTAACTCCGAAAATTTATGCCGGCATGCGGCAGCACACCCTGCTTTATTTTGAAGACAACCCGGCCAATATGTTGCTGATCAAGGAACTCATTGAGGAGGATCGCCCCGATATGCACTTGGTGATCGCGGATAACGGCAAACTCGGCATCGAGCTGGCACGTACCCATCTGCCAGATGTGATTCTGATGGATATCGCCTTGCCTGATATCAACGGTATCGAAGTTATCGAGATACTGCTTAAAGATCCGCAAACGGCGCATATTCCTATCGTTGCCCTGAGTGCCAATGCCATGCCCGATGATGTTTTGAAAGGGATGGAAGCAGGACTTTTCCGCTATATCTGCAAGCCCTTCGAACTCAGTGAATTTATGTGTGTGATCGACGAGGCACTGGAATTTCGAAAAAGCAGATTAGCCAGCACAAATAATACAGAAGGAATTGGAAGCTGATTGCTGCAGTATTTTTAACGGCAGCATTTTGTAACGCAATTAGTTTTGGCTTGGCTATCGTTCATGAATAAAGAGACATCCTTCATTCATTTGCCAAGATTAAAATTCAGAGTCAATCTAAATAAGGAACACAAGCATGAAAATCACCAACAAGCCCATCCTCCTGGTGGAAGACGATCAAGTGGACGTCATGACGGTCAAGCGCGCCCTGAAGGAGATCCACGTCACTAACCCGGTGGTGAATCCGGAAAATGGAGAGGAAGCCCTGAAGTACCTGCGTGACCCTAACAGCGCGAAGCCGTGCATTATCCTGCTCGACCTCAACATGCCGATCATGAACGGCATCGAGTTCCTGCAGGTGGCGAAGCATGACGCTCAGCTCAAGCGCATCCCGGTGGTCGTGCTGACCACGTCCGAGGAACAACAGGACAAAGTAAACAGCTTCGACTTGGGGGTGGCCGGCTATATGGCCAAGCCGGTGGATTACCAGCAGTTCGTCGAAGTCATGCGCTCCATCGACGCCTATTGGACCATCAGCGAGATGCCGCAATGACCAAGCCGCTGATACGCGTACTCATCGTCGAGGACGACCTGGTGGACCGCATGGCCTGCCGCCGCGCGCTGGCGCAGGACCCGGACTACGAGTTCGTGTTGTACGAAGCCGAAACCGGCCGGGAGGGGCTGCAACTCGCCCATGTGCAAAAGCCGGACTGCGTTTTGCTCGACTACCACTTGCCGGACATGAATGGTCTGGAGTTTCTGGCCGAGCTGAGAAACGATCTTGGCGAGATCCCGGTGCCGGTCATGATGCTGACCGGCGCCGACAACGCTTCGG
>Ga0208079_1000222_pt1 | contig 32268 bp, 30 predicted proteins | sample NGESurdeep092012_5_FD_184474 | JGI IMG/M metagenome (GOLD analysis project Ga0208079, IMG submission 184474) | Arctic peat soil microbial communities from Barrow, Alaska - NGEE Surface sample 210-2 deep-092012 (SPAdes) | ecosystem: Environmental > Terrestrial > Soil > Wetlands > Peat ... | reverse complement strand
AAGGGCCAGTACGAGTACACGGCCCCGAAGTTTCACGACTACCTCCAACGACGGGCGGTACGGATCTCCCAACGGGGGCGGTGACATAGACGGGTCGCTCTTCAGAGTCCAGGTGTGGCAGGAGCCGGTCGAGCCACCGGGGAACCCACCACTTGTAGCGACCGAGGAGGCGATCGTCCGCCCTGCCGCCCTTCAGCCCATGCCGGTCCTCCGGCCGGGTGATCGAGGTTAGGACCATCGACCCTGGTGTGACCGTCGTTGCCGTGAGAGGGTGAGAAATAGGAGGAGGTTGTGATGACCTTTACCGATCGTGTCGACGCTGGACGGCGCCTTGCCACGAGGCTGCAGCATTTGCGGGGCGACGAGGTCGTGGTGCTTGGTCTGCCCCGGGGAGGCGTGCCGGTCGCCTACGAGGTAGCAAGGGCACTCGACGCGCCCCTTGACGTCATCGTGGTCCGCAAGCTCGGCGTGCCCTTTCAGCCTGAGCTCGGTATGGGTGCGATCGGCGAGGACGGCACGCGGATCATCAACGACGAGGTCGTCCGCCTCGCCGGCGTGTCGGAGAGAGAATTGGCCGAAGTGGAGGCCCGCGAACGGGCTGAGCTTGAACGTCGCGCCCAACGGTTCCGCGCCGGCCGGCCGCGGGCCGCCCTGGAGGGCCGCACCGTGGTGGTGGTCGACGACGGCATCGCGACTGGATCAACCGCGCTGGTCGCGTGTCAGATTGCTCGCGCGCACGGTGCCGCGCGTGTGGTGCTCGCGGTGCCAGTCGCGCCGCCGGGTTGGGAAGTCCGCCTTGGCGCCGTCGCCGACGAGCTCGTGTGCCTGGACACGCCCGAGATGTTCTTCGCGATTGGGCAGTTCTACGCCGACTTCTCCCAGACCTCGGACGAAGAGGTCATCGCTTGCCTTGAGCGTGCTGCCCGTCCGGTCCCCGAAGCAGCCGCGACGAGCAGGACGGGCGACGATCCCCCGATTCGCGACGAGGAGGTCGAGGTGGCGGCTGGTCCAGTCCGGCTGGGCGGGCACCTCACCGTGCCCGAGGGGGCCACCGGGGTGGTGCTGTTCGCTCACGGCAGCGGCAGCAGCCGCCACAGCCCTCGCAACCATTACGTCGCCGCCGTGTTGAACGAGGCGGGACTCGCCACGCTGCTGTTTGATTTGCTCACCGTCGAGGAAGAGCTCGACCGGGCCAACGTCTTTGACATCTCGATGCTGGCCCGCCGCCTGGTCGACGTCAGCGGCTGGTTGCGCGCCGAGTCTGATGTGGCTCATCTGCCCGTCGGCTACTTCGGCGCCAGCACCGGCGCTGGTGCGGCCCTGTGGGCCGCAGCTGAGCTGGATGGCGACATCGCCGCTGTGGTTTCCCGGGGTGGTCGTCCGGACCTCGCCGGCCCTCGCCTCGCCGAGGTTGCCGCTCCGACCCTGCTCATCGTGGGGGGTCGCGACGAGATGGTGCTCGACCTCAACCGCCAAGCTCAGGCGCTCCTCCGCTGCGAGAACCATCTGGTCGTGGTGCCCGGAGCCACCCATCTTTTCGAGGAGCCCGGCACGCTGCGGGCCGCGGCTGAGTTAGCCCGCGATTGGTTCACGAGCCACCTCGTAGCCCCGCGACACCCGGTGGGCTGACCATGAAGCTCGCGCTTGCGGGTGACACGATGCTCGGCCGTAAGGTCGCCGAGCGCCTGGCCGTGGTTCCGCCCGATGCGCTCTTCTCCGAGGGGGTCGTAGCCGCCGCCCACGAGGCGGACCTGTTCGTTCTCAATCTCGAGTGCGTGATCTCCGACCGTGGGAGGCCCTGGCCCGACCCGAGGAAACCGTTCTTCTTCCGGGCCCCGCCGGTCGCCACCGAGGTGCTGCAGCTCCTTGGCGTGGGCTGCGTCACTCTGGCCAACAACCACGTTCTCGACTTCGGATTCGACGCGCTGAGCGACACGTTTCGACACCTCTCCGACGCCGGGATCGCCTGGGTCGGCGCTGGCGCCGATGAGGCAGCTGCCCGCGCGCCCACCGTCCTCGAACGTGGCGGCGCTCGCATCGGCCTCGTCGGGGTAACCGACCATCCCCACGACTACGCGGCGGCGCCGGATCGGCCCGGGGTCGCCTACGCCGACCTTCGAAACGGGGTGCCTCGCTGGCTGCTCAACGTCATAGGTGGCATCGACGCCGAGGTCGTCGTCGTGTCGCCCCACTGGGGACCGAACATGGTCGGCGAACCCGTCGACCATGTCAGGGAGGCGGCAGTCGCGTTTCGCGCTGCAGGCGGGACGCTCGTGGCCGGCCACTCCGCCCACGTGTTCCACGCAGTCGCCGACGGCGTCTTGTACGACCTCGGTGACTTCATCGACGACTACGCCACCGACCCCGAACTGCGCAACGACCTTGGCCTGCTCTTCCTGGTCAGCTTTGAGCACGCCACCCCGATCCGACTGGAAGCCGTCCCCCTCGCCCTTGACTTCTGCCACACGCGCCTCGCAGATCCTGACGAGGCGGCGTGGATCGGCAGACGGTTTCGCAGCGCATGTGCAACCTTCGGCACCGACGTCTTTGAAAGGGCCGGCCGTTTCTTCGTTGAATTCGCGCCTGCCGACGGCTCCCGGCCGACAACCTCCGACAAATGGCTGCGGGCCGACCGTGAAGGGACGCGTGATGGCTGACGAGGTCGCCGAGCAGCTGCACGAGGACGAGCTCAAGGCAGAGCAGTCCGAGGAACGAGCTATCTCGGATGCTGTGCTGGCATCGACGAGGAGCAAGCCGACGCCGAGGAGTTGATCGCCTGGGTCGAAGGAGAGGAGGACGTCGAAGGAGGGGAGCCCGAAGGCGAGTCACCGGAGACGATGGCGGCAGCGGAGGAGGCCGAGGAAGCCGAGATCAGCCTGACGAGATCTTGCGCGAGCGCTTTGGCGAGGTCGCCGGGTACGACGAGGAGGAGCAGCCCGTCACCGCTCCTATAGGGGGGGAAGGTGCCCAGGCCGCGAGCCGTCGACGAGTTCATGTGCCACTCTGCTTCTTGATCAAGCACCGGCGCCAGCTCGCCGATCCGGTCCGCTTGATCTGCAAGGACTGTGCCGACCCGCGATGAGAACAGAGTTTGGATCCGAGGATGGGATCGCCGGCAGGGGTCCCGGGAGGAGCGCAGTCGACCTTACGGTTTGGGAATCGAGTACAGCGAGGAGGCAGTGCCCATGATCTTTGAGGAAAGCTCGTGCTGTCGCAGCCATTCGACGAGGTGCTGGCGAAGGTCAAGGAGTCGTTGGCGGCCGAGGGCTTTGGGATTCTCACCGAGATCGATGTCCAAGCGACCCTCAGAGCCAAGATCGGCAAACAAATGGGGCGTTATGTCATCGTCGGCGCCTACAACCCGAACCTCGCCAGCCAAGCTCTGGACGTCGAGGCACAGATTGGAGTGCTGCTGCCGTCCAATGTCATCGTGCGCGAGGCCGAATCTGGTGTACAGATCGAGGTCATGGACCCGGGAGTGATGGCGATGCTGGTCGAACGGGATGAGATTCGGCTGATAGCGGACGAGGCCCGGCGGCTGATCGGCAACGCCCTCAACCGTCTTTCGGCTGCCGCCTGAGCAACCAGCCTCGACTACGCGCGCCGCGACTGTCAGAGCCCAACCCACTGGACCACCTTGCACGGAGACAAGGTGGTTGTCTTGGTCAACCGGCTCGGAGAAGGTTCCGAGCCTCGCGGGCCACCCGCCGCGCCTCCTGCAGTGGCACCGGCGTCCGGGCACTCGGAGTGGACGCGTCGAGCACGATACGGGAGGCGGCCTCCGGGCTTGTTCGCCATCCCGCGTGAGCGACGAGCGGACGGGCCCCGGTCCTCGTGCATACCCAGAAGGCGACACAACGACCATCGACGTGCAGCGGCGCCACGGCGCAATTCGGGCTGGTCGCCGACGGCGACAAGAGGGCAGCGGGTCACCCCCACCGTCGGCAAGTCGACGACTGCACCGAGGTGCACGGCCAGACCGGCACCCCGAGGATGGTCGAGCCCGCTCGCGTCGAGGAGGAGGAGCTAAGGGCGCAGGTCGAGCGCCGCCAGCGCGGTGGCCAGGATCGGGCCCTCTCTGCTGGCCAAGAGCCCGGGCACGTACGAGGAGGGGACACGGGCTGTCACGATGCTCTGGGCGAGGACGTCGTCGGCCTGTCTCGGGTAGCCAGGCGTCGTCGTGCCTCTGAGATGGCGATCGCTACTGCGGGTCCCCCGATCGGCCGGATCGCCCCGCCACGCGACGGCAGCTGCCCAGGCCCGGTCGCCCGGTTGGCCCGGACCTGTGTCACCGCGGGCGTACGCGACGAAGCATCCGCCGAGGACGGGCCGCTCGCTGCCCGGCAGCCAGGGGTCGGTGGCCAATGCGCTCGTCGCCGCAGTGGCGAGGCGGCCCTGGAGCTCGACGAGATCCTCGTCCCTCTCCGGCCATCCCCAGGAATCGGCTGTCACAGCCAGATGTTGGCTCACGCGGACGGCCCTCGCCTGCCGCCCCCGCCTCACCCGACCTCTGGTGCCGCCCATCAACCCGGCGATCGATCCGTGACAGGGCACCGGGCGAATCGGCTTTCCTCGGCTGAAAAAGGACAGAAGTCCCTGTTGCGCTCGGGCCGCGTGCTTCAGGATGGAATCGTGCTCAAAGAGTCCGAGGTCCGAGCGCTCGCCATACGGCAGGGCGCCCCCGTCGTGACCAGCTTCTACCTGGACGTCGACGGACGCCGGTACCCGAGGCCCTCGGACTACGCGCCACGCGTCGACCACCTGCTCCGCCTGGCCCGCAGGGGCGCCGGGCCCTACGGGAAGGACGTCGTGAAGGACGTCGAGGCAGACCTCGCTCACATCGCTGCTTGGCTGGAAAGCAGGCTCGACCGGACGACAACGAGAGGTGTGGCCGCGTTCTCGGCTCACGCGCAGGGCATCTTCGAGGCGTTCGACCTGCCGGTGCCCGTACGCGATCAGGTTGTCGTCGGCCCGGGGCCTGATGTCGCGCAGCTCTGCGCCATCCTCTCCGCTTCCCAACCGGCGCTCGTCGTAGCGGTGGACCGCCAGCACTCGCGCCTGTTTCGCCTCGATGGAGGCGACGCCAAGGAGCTCGAGGCGCCGACCGACGAGATCGGTCGCCAGGTGGACACCGACGTCGAGATCGGCAGCTTCGAGCATCACCACGAGGAACTTGCGCGTCGGCACCAGCGCCGCGTGGCTCGGTTCGTAGTCGAAGAGCTCGAGCGGAGACCGGCCAAGCACGTGGTGCTCAGTGGCTCACCCGAGGCTGTCGACCAGGTCGTGGCATACCTCCCCGAACGCGTGACCCAGCTCGTCTCCGGACGGATTCCGCTCCCGATCTCCAGTCGGCTGGCAGAGCTGGTACAGGCCGCGGACGACGTCATCAGCCAAACGGTGCGCCGTCACCAGATCGCGTTGGCCGCAGAGCTGCACGACCGTGCCGCAGAGGGAGCAAGTGCGGTGGTCGGGCTTGCCGCCACCCTTGACGCGCTGGGCGCGGAGCGGGTGGTGACCCTGGTCGTCGAAGACGGGTTCAGCGCTCGAGGGGGCCGCTGTGGCGACTGCGGCCAGCTGGTCGCCGATGGCGAGTGGTGCCCGAGGTGCGGGGCGTCCGCACTTGCCGTCGAGAACGTCGTCGATGCAGCCATTACCGATGCGTTTTCCCACCACGTGACCCTTGAGGTCTGCGAAGAGGGAGTCCTCGCCGGTCTCGGGCACATCGGGGCCTTCGAGCGTCCTGGATCGGAACGAGGATGATGACGTGGAGAGATGGACATGCCTGACGGGGTGATCAAGTGGTTCGATCCGAGCACCGGAGAAGCCGAGATCGTTCGGAGTGGTCGGTCGTTTCGAGCTCGGGCATCTGACATCGAAGCGGTGGCCCGCACAGTGGGGGCTCGAGTGCACTTCGACATCCGGCGAGAGCAAGGTGCCGAGATGGCCGTCGATGTCCGCTTACGCGAGGGCACCCACGCATCGCACCACCATCATCGCTTTGGGACACTCACGGGTGCGAGGCGGATCGATACGAAGGGTCCTGCTCCTTACGCCCAGGTCCACCCCGATCTTCGCTCCGCCGAGGCACATCCTCTCGAAGTGGCCCGCGCCTGGGCCACGGACCTGGCCCTGGGCGATCTCTCAGCGGCCAGCGCGCTCTACGCGCCGGACGCGGCCGTGCACGCCGGTGAGCAGTCGTTCGTGGGTCGATCGTCCCTTCTTGCCTGGCTAGAGGGCTGCCCTCTTCTCGGCTCCGAGCGCCACGCCGTGGTACGCGGGGCCGAGGGAACGGCCGTCGTCTCGTGGGAGGAGAACGGGCCGGACGAGCCGGGCATGGTCGTGCGGTGCCGGATCGCCCACGCCCAGATCGCCGAGCAGTGGGTGTCTGAGCCTGGGCCTTCGGAGACCTTGGTCGCCGAAGGCCCAGCGGTGCTTGTGCCCGTGGCCCTCTCCGTGAGGGGCGACGTCGGTGATGACGCCAAGGCCCGTGCCAAAGAGGCGATCCTTCACGTAACTGAGCAGCTCGATGAGCCGGTGCTCCTCGTCCGGGTCAAGCTTGCCTGGGAACCAGACCCCGCGAGGCAGCGGCGGGCCGTGGCCCAGGCCGCCCTCGACGTGGACGGCGACCCGGTGCGCGCCCAGGTGGCCGCGCACACGATGCCGGAGGCGATCGACCTGCTCGTCCGGCGGCTTCGCGACCAGCTCGAACATCGCGCCAGCCACCGCGAGCGTCTCCATCGTCTGGCCGGAGTTGCCCAACCCGGTGAGTGGCGACATGGCGACCTGTCGACGCCGCGGCCTGCCTACTTCGAACGGCCGGTCGAGGACCGTGAGCTCGTCCGGCACAAGACGTTCGCTGTCGGTGAGCTCACCCCTGACGAAGCCGTGTACGACATGGAGCAGCTCGACTACGACTTCTACCTGTTCAGCGACCTTGCGAGCGGATCGGACAGCATCGTCGAGCGGATGGCTGAGAGCTCGTATCTTCTGACGCGGATCGAGCCTTCCGCCGTCGATCTCGGACCCACGGCGACACGGCTCGAGGTGTCGGGAACACCGGCGCCCCTACTCAGCGTCAACGAGGCCGTCGAGCGGCTCAACGCAGGCGGCGAGCCGCATGTCTTCTTTGCCAACTCGGCCACCGGCCGCGGCAACGTCCTCTACCGGCGCTACGACGGCCATTACGGGCTGATCACCCCGGAGTGAGCCATCGCGAACAGGCTGAGAGGAGCGCACGGGCGGGCCCAAGACGAGAGCGCCTGTACCACCATCTCCGGGGAACCGGGCGCTCAGGGTCAGCCAACTCCGGCGAGTAGGGACCTTCGGCACTGCCAAACCGAAAGGGGGCATGCCACAGTACGAGAATCGGTTGAGTGCTGAGCGAGGAGGCGTAGGCAATGCACAGCGCCCTGGTCGTGGTGGACGACGTTGGACGCCTCTGAACCCGTCTGGGGTGCATGACTCGCAAGGCGTCGTTGGTTCAAGTCCCGTACGGCCCACCACTGCCACACCGCCAAATACCAAATACGTGTTTCGGGAGTGTCCGTCACGCCCCCAGGGTCGGGGAACTTGTTCCGACTGGAGAGGTGAGCGCCCTCCCCAACAACCCGGCGGCCTCCCGGTCCCGTTCTGGCAGGGCGTGGGAGTAGACCCGGAGCGTGGTGCTGGCGTCCTTGTGGCCGAGCCGTTCAGCCACGGTTCGGACGTCGGTTCCGCCGCCGATCATCTCCGTTGCCGCGAAGTGCCGAAGAGCGTGCAGGTGGGTGTCGATGCCGACCTTCGTGGCGATGGATCTCGCGTAGCGCGTCACGGTGTCGGGGTTGATCGGCTTCACCCCGTCGTAGGTGAAGATCGGGGCCGAAGGCCCAACCGTGCCGCCCAGGTCCCCGGCGCGGCTGGTCGCCTCGGCGAAGTGGCGGCGTAGGACCTCGAGGCCGAAGTGGTCGAGCGCCAGCCGGCGGGCTGCGTGGGTCTTCGTGTCCTTTACGACGATCTGGCGCCGGCCCAGCACGGCTACCGACCGCTCGATCGTGAGGGTGGCCGCCGTCCAGTTGACATCGCCCCACCGCAGCCCACACAATTCACCCCTACGGGCCCCGGTGACCGCGGCGAGGGCGATTAGGGCCGCCATGTCGGGGTCGTCCGCCTCCGCTGCCTGGATCATGGCCCTTACCTCGGCCGAGGTTGGAGTGGCTTCGGGTTGGCGGTGCACCTTCGGTGGCGTGGCGTCCGCCGCCGGGTTGGAGCGGAGCCACCCCCACTTCACCCCCTGGCGGCATGAAGCCCGGAGGATGGAATGAACTTGGCGGACTGAGCCGGGAGACAGGCCTCGCTCGGTGAGCGCCGCGTAGAGCTGGTCGAGGGTATGCGAGGTGAGCTTCCGGAGTGGTGTTGACCCGAGGCCCGGCCGGATTGTCTTCTCGACGAGACGGCGGTACTCCCGCATGGTGGTGGGTGCCCGTCCCTCGCTAGTGATCTGATCGAGCCAAGCGTCGAGAAGCCCGCCGAGCGTGGTGCTGGCTCCGCCAGATCGGTCCGATTGCACATCCTCAATGAGGTTTCGGAGGGCGGCATTCGCTGAAGTAACCCCACCGTGGTGGGTCCGAGACACCTGCTGCACCTTGCCGGTCACGGGGTCGCGTCCGGCGAACACCCGCAGTTCGTAGACCCCGTCCGACTTGCTTCCACGGAGTAGTCGCTTCGATCCCTGCATGGGAACCAGACTACCCGTTTGAGGATATTGATGGGATTGTGATGGGATTCCATCTGGACTTGCTTTCCAAAAACCCCTTCTGACCTGGTGCGCCCCGGGGGACTCGAACCACCCAACCTGCGGATTAAGAATCCGCTGCTCCACCGTTGAGCTAGGGGCGCCGGGCAATCATATGAACAGCGTTGAGGGGCCGCAAGCGGTCTTCTGCCAACCCGGAACCGGGTGTTGGCCCTTTACGCCCACGCGGTGCATCAGTGGATCGGTGGTGTGCAGGCGGCCGGAGATTCGGTTGGGACCGGAGTGAGTCCGAGTTTCCACGACAGCCAGGGCAGCGAGTCTTTGAATGCTTGCGCCTAGAACTGAAAGTCGTGCCCGCCGTTGGGCGTCAACAGACAGGCCTGGGCCAAACCGATCTTGTCGGCCAGGGTGTGGAGCCGGTCTGCAGCGGAGAGGGGGACCGGGTCTTGCAGTCCAGCCTCAAACCAAGCTGAAGTGCCCGGGAAGTTATTGCCAGTCAACAAGATGGTGGGATTGTGCGCGTTGTACTCGGCGGTGGAGCCATTGAACAGGGTGGCGATGGTGTTCTGCTTGTTGCCGGACTCAAAGGTCTCCACGTTGTAGCCCGAGTAGGTGGCGAAGATGGGAAAGACCTTGGGATTGCGCAGAGCCAGCACCGTCGCACAGGTTCCACCGGCCGAGAGGCCGGCCACCGCGAAGGAATGAGCGCCGGTGGCTGCGTTGAATTCGGTGCGTATGTAGGCGGGTACATCCTGGGTTAGATAGGTCTCGGCGTTGCCCAGCTTGCTGTTCACTCACTCGGTGTCCTGGGCCGCTCCATTGGCATCCGGCATGACGATGAGAGGGGCGGTCCCTCCGTGCTTGGCGGCGAAATCGGTGGTCGTCGTGTCGGCGTAGGCGGCGCGGGTCTAGTCCGATAGCTGACCCGGATAGCCGGCGATCAGTTCGATGACAGGAAGTTCCGGTTCAGGGTTGTGGAGCCAAGCCGGGGGGATGTAGACGTCGGCTTCCGAAGCCTGAAACTTTGACTTGGTGGGTGGGATGGCGATAACCGATACCAGGCGGAGTGCCCAATGACTTTTGGGCCATCCGAGGATGGTGACCACCAACGAGAAGATGACCAGCCAACACCAGATACAAAAGGTGCGGGGGAAGTCTTCGGGCACGAACTGGAAGAAGTGGATCGCCAACGCCACCAACACGGTGATCACAAACGCGGCCGGAAGGCCCGCGACCACTTGGGCCTTCCACGACCCGTTCCGCCATCCGACCGACAGAAGCAACGATGCGATGGCCACGGTGATCACTACCACCGGGAACCATCCGGTCGTGATGGAGAAGTTGACGACGAACTCCATAGGTCGTGATGGTGACCTTACTGTTCAGGGAACATTCAGGAGTGGCTCGAACTCCCATGTTGCGGTTTGGTAGTCGTCGTGGTCGGCGCCGGAGGGGTCGGGTATGCCGAAGACATGGTGAAAAAGTCCCGGGCCCAGTACGAGGCGAAATATCTGCTGGCGGTGCCTGTCATTTGAGGGAGCAGCATCGTTCCGTTAGCTGCTGTCGCCGGACCGTAGGGAGAGGCCGGGTTGTAATAAGAGTAGTTGACCCAGTCGGTGTTGATGTCGAGTTCCATTCCCCGTACCGCACCTGCCCGCACCAGCAGATTGGCCAGGTTGGTGATGTTGAGACCGGGACCACCGACGTAGACCAGGGCGCCGTTGTCGGTGACACCCAGGGCCGATCGGTAGACGTAGACAGCGCCGCCCAGGGTATTTCCCCATCGCGTGGTGTCGCTGGCGTTCAGCCCGGAGACGGGTTGGCCTCCGTCCACGATGAGGGCGAGGTTCTGGCGGACGGCCACCACGTTTGGAGTCAGAGAAGCATCGCGCCCCCAGTTGGCCACTGTCATGGTTCCGTCGTTGTAGATCACTGCCGAGGCGGCTCCGGGCCGTAGCGCCATCAGAGTTTTGCCATCGGTGTAGTAACCGCCAGCTGACTGCGCCGACAGGAAGCCGGCGTTGAACGCGGACACCAGGGAGTTGGCTGCGGCCGGTTGGACGGGGGCGGTATGGGTGAACGGCCCACCACCGGGGATCTGGCTACCCGAATAGAGATTGGCGTGGAGCAACTTGGTATCCATCCATGCCACGCCCACCACGTAACTGGTGTGGACGGCGTCGGGACGGAGCTCCGTGGTGTACACGGCCGGGACACCGTCGACCAATCGGCCCGACGGGGACCATTGACCCTCGCCGGTAAGGGCCGGGCTGGCGAAAGGCGCGACGGCGGCGGGAGCCGGGAGGTGGGGCGGCCCGGCGGCCGCCGTGTTCGGAGTGGTCACGGGTGTCTTGATCGACCCCGTGGGAACCACGCCTCCGACCTTGGGAGCGTGGTGGCTGTACCACGCGTTCTCGATCTTGTTGACGATGGAGCCCCCTCCGTTTTGACGGGCCCACTCGGCGAACCGGGCGCTCATCGAACTTCCATAGGTGGGATTGGTCAGCGCCCCTCCCAGGGAGATGACCAACCAGATCATCACGGCGGTCAGGATGACCGCGCAGATGGCCATCATCCGGCGCCGGCGGTAGACCTTCTCCTGACTGGCGCGAACCCGGCGAAGGTTTCCGCGGCGGACACGGTGGACCCGGCCCCGGCTGGGGCGACCTGGCGCGGGTTGCGACTGTGCGGCGCGTTCAACTGTGTTTACCAAAGGAATTTCCTGAGTATCTTGCATGCCCACCTCGACTAGGTGGCGCGGGGAGAGCGGAGCAACAATCGCGTACGGTGGACCAACACTGACTACTGGGGCTGATTCTGTAGTGCGCGAGTGGCGCTAACGGTCAGGTACATTCCCGCGATTTCATAAGGATCGGCCACCAGGGTGTCAACTTTAGCTGGGGCGTGACCGGCAAGGGGGGCGCGCCACATCCTGCCCTGTGACCAGCGCCTCCGCGGGCATCCACCCCGGACCAGAAGATGTCCTTCGCGGTCCCCAAGTACACCGCCCAGCCGTGGAGTGCGGATTCCCATCACCGGTCGAGGAGTCGGGCCGGGGTGTCACCGCACTTCCCCGACGACGGTAGGTATCAGTGGTCTCTTCCTGGATCCCCACCCTTGTCCTGATTGGTTGCATCGCGGTGATCTCACCGATTCTGGTCGAGATGACCCGGAGCCCGGGGATCCCCGGGGTCGTCTTCGAACTCGGACTGGGAATCATCGTGGGACCCGATGTATTGAAGCTGGTCCACACCAGTGGTGTGGTCAATGGGTTTTCCGATATGGGCCTGGCCTTTCTCATGTTCCTGGCCGGCTTCGAGCTGAATCTCCTGCGAATTCGGGGGCGGCCATTGCGCCTGGCTTCTCTGGGTTGGGTTGCCTCAGCCGGTCTGGCCGTGGCCATTGCCTTGGCGGTGGTGTCGACAGGGCTGGTACATGACCCGGTGGTGTTGGGTTTGAGCCTCACCACCACGGCACTCGGGACCTTGTTGCCGGTGCTTCGCGATGCCAGCGTCTTCGACACCGAATTCGGTCGTTATGTGATGGCGGTCGGCACTGTTGGTGAGTTCGGCCCGATCGTGGCGGTTGCCGTATTCCTGACCCAACGAGATCCACTGATCACCATTGCCCTGTTGTTTTTCTTTGTCGCCACTGCGGTCGGGGCTGCGCTGTTGGCCACCCGTACCCAACAACCTCGGGTGGTGGCCATACTCAGACGAAATCTCCACTCCAGTGCGCAACTCCCGGTCCGGGTATCGGTGCTCCTCATCCTGCTGCTGGTCTATTTGGCTTTCGAGCTCGGCCTCGACGTGCTGTTGGGGGCGTTCGCCGCCGGGATTGTGGTGAGTCTGTTCTCCGCCGGCGAAGACAGCGTGGTGATCCGCGAAAAACTCGAGGCCATTGGATTTGGATTTCTGGTGCCGATTTTCTTTGTGGTGAGTGGAATGCAATTTGATCTCCATTCCCTTATCCACAAACCGAGCGCTCTCCTTCAGATCCCACTCTTCCTGCTTCTCTTCTTGGTGATCAGGGGGTTGCCGGCCCTGTATGTGTACCGCAAGTACCTACCCAAGGGTCAGTTGATCCCCCTGGCACTCTTCTCGGCCACCGGCCTGCCTCTCATCGTGGTGATTGCGGATATCGGGGTCTCCGCCCACCGGATGGCGCCCGAGGTCGCCGCAGCTCTCATCGCCGTCGGCATCCTTTCGGTGCTCATCTTTCCCGTCACCGGTTTACGCGGCTTGCAGCGGTATGCGGCCAAGGCGGAGGCGGGAGGCTCCACCGGCACCGCGCCGTCCGAACCGCACACGCCGGCCCATCCTGACGAGGTTCCACCCCCGGCGTTGGGTCCTTCAGGAATTTCTCCCGAATGAGTCCCGTGCAAGCGCGGGTTCCCGATCACAAGAGTTCCTGACAACGGCACCTTTACGAGTGGCGGCGCGAATCGCTGTGGCTCTGGCCGACTTGTCATTCACCGAAATTGCTCGGTACGTGGCCGATTCCCCACAGATCTTATGCAAGTCGATCACCATGTGTGAAGGTCTCCTCGTCAACGTGGTTGGCGAACGGATTGAAATCGTCGCCCATCACCGCAATTGGTTGGTGGGAGGGGTCAATCGTGTGGTCAGTGATCCTGTTGCCCGGGCCCTCGTCGCCGACCCTCTCGGTATGGGGTGATCTATGGGGTCGTTGACCACAATGTGAGCTGCGGCTCATCGACCTCGGATAGTCGGTGATACCCCGGCAGTTCGTCCATGGGTGTATCGAGGTAGATCTTGGCCTCGGGAGGTTGGGCGAAACGCCCGTGGCTCCACCGGATCTCGATGTGCCCGGCGACCGTGCGCGGCTGATGGGGCCCGAGTTGGCGAGGACGGTAGCGACAAGTCCAGTCGACGCGGGGTTGGCCAGCCGCCCCAGCCGTCACCACGAATTCGAGAACCTCGAACTCGTCCCGCCAGTCCCATGGGCTGGCGATCCGGTACTGCACGGGTAGCCCGGTATGCCGGTCAATTCCGAGTACGAAGTAGGGAGCACTGCCGATCCGGAGTAGGCGCCACACCATGAGCTCGGATCCGATATCGGCGTCCCGCAGCCGACTCTCCCAGCGTTGGGCTGACACGGTGCTCACCGTCCGGCACAGCGTGGCGTACGCGGCCCTGGTCTCCTCGTTCGGGTAGGTGCGACCGGTGAGGGCGTCCCGGAGCTCCCGGTGCTGCTCTCGGGTGCAGAGACCGGGGGTGGCGGGGAAATGATTCAGCCCGGTAGCCGCCAAGCAACCGGTATAGAGCGATATGAGCTCATCGAACGCCACCGCCTCGAACCAGTCATCGCGATTCCACGTCCCCGACATCGCCAGCAAGCCTTCAAACAGGCGGGCGGGGGACGTATTGGCCAGAATGTCGGATTCGTACTTGCAACTGATCAGGTACACGTGGTCGATGCGGAGATCAATCGGTGCAACTTCGTCACCGGGGGCCCGGCGACCGCCGGTCCATTCGATGATCCTGGGCTTGCGACCCCGTAAGCCATCAGGAGCCGCCAACAGAGCCTGCCCGTTTTCGAAGGCAACGCCGAATTCAACCGCGAATCCCTTTTCGGCGTGGACAGTCTCGAGCCGATCCCACGTCTCACTTCCGATCTTCAGTTCGTGAGGTCGCCCGGCCAATGCGCTGGAGAGGTCGGGAAACCCGAGGGTGCCGAGCGCGGTCCCGAGTTCAGTGACCATGGTCCTGTCATCAGACATAGGTTCGCCGCCACAGTGGTCGCCCCGGTATGTGTCCGGCCGAACCGCCGCTCACGCCCCGGTCAGGCTCTCGATGATCGACTCTCCGACTGCTACACAGTGCGACGTGGAGATGCAGGTGACCCCTAAGAGTGGTTCGGGTGAGGTGATGGTGGTCGCATGTTTCCAGGCCTTGGCCATCGGTCCGGTGAAGAGCAGGACCCCGGCCGCCGGTGAGGTGGTGATGGTGCTTCCCACTGTCACGCACGTGTAGTCGGCGACGCACGAAACACTGGAGAGTCCCGCTATCGAGGGGGGTATCGGCTGGCTGGCCCAAGTGCCACCCCCGTTGTCGGTGGTGAAGACCAATCCGTGGCCGGTGCGAGCCACACCCTGGGTATTGGCGGTGGTGCCGACCACCGTGCAGCGAACTCCGGCCACTCCGACCGTCGGCAGGCTGGTCGCGGGTGTCGCGGGTGTCGCGGGTGTCGTGGGTGTCGTGGGTGTCGTGGGGACGGTGATGTGGCTGCCGGGCAATGAACCGACGTTGTCGGCCGGTCCCTGGACACACGAGACTGCATTCAGAAAGCCCGATCCAACCGGAATCGGCAGGGAGATCCACGTGGTGCCACCGTTCGATGTGCCGACCACCGCACCGGCCACCTGGTTAGCGCCCACGATGGTGTGACCCGTCACCCAGCAATGTTGATCGTCGATACACGAGACACCGCTGGCCCCGATGGCGCCACTCGACAAGGTGCCCACCTGATTCCAGGTTGCACCCGCCGATGTCGAGACGAGTGCGGCATTGCCGGTAATGAGGGTCCCGATGCCCATGCATCGGCGATCGGAATTGCAGGACACCGCGGTCACGTCGCTGATGGTGGGCGGCACCGGAGACTGGGCCCAGGTGGCACCACCGTCGGTCGTGATGATGCTGACGCCCTGATTGCCCTGACCCTGGCCCACTGCCACGCATTGGCGCTGGCTGCTGCAGGCAATGTGGGCGAGGTATCCGGCAGTGGCCGGGATGGATTGATTGAACCAGCTCTTTCCTCCGTTGACGGTGGCGATGACTGCGGCACCGTTGGGTGCGCCGCCACTACCGACGGTCGAGCCGACTCCCCAACATTTTGAGGCCGTGACACAGGTGACCGCCACAATTGAATTGATGGGGGTCGGTGCCGCCACCGGTAGTAACGAGCCGCTCCACGGCGATCCAGAGGCGAACGCAATGGTGGCTTGGGTGGTCGACGGTGTTCCCACCACCGCTGGGCCCTTCGAGCAAGCCGTGGCACCGAACGTCAGCAAGATTACCAACCCAATGGAACTGAACGATGGGCGCAATGACGGAAGCGGACGCGGACGCGGACGACGACCCTGGCGTAGGAACAGATCAGATGTCATGGTGGTCCGTCGGTCTCAAAATGTATGGTCGGCTCCACCGGAGCCGTCGGCGAACGTGGGTCCATAATGCATCGAACCCTCAATCGGGACTGCCAGTCAGCGCACCTTGATGACGTAGGTCTTTGCCACTTTGTCGTGGAAACCCTGACGCCGGTCGTCCCAGAGGGGTGACAGTGCAGCTACCAACGTATACAGCGATGCGATGAACCCGATAATCGGGATCCAATTCAAAAGTATCCCAGGCTCCAGGACGAGGATGCGGAGGCCGGCGCGCTGCAGACCGATCGCCCCGCCATTGGACTCATCTCGAACGGTGATCCCGAGCGCCATCTGACCGACCGTCTGGCCCTTTTCGCTGCCATTGAGAATCGCAAAGTAGGCGATGTCGATGGCCGTGAAGACCAACCCGATCAAGATGACGGAGATACCGAAACCGGTTGTGTAGAAACCCCCACCCGAAATAGTTGAGCTAAAGGCAGCAGCAATGATTATCGCCTTCGGGACAAAGAGAATAATGCCGTCGATGATGATGGCCACCGCTCGCTGCCACCATTCGGCCAGGGGACGGCCCTGGCTGTCAACGGGCCCGGTCACGTAGCCGTAGGGAGCGCCCACCGGCGGCTGACCGTTCGGAGGAGCGCCCACCGGCGGAGGAGCGCCCACCGGCGGAGGAGCGCCCACCGGCGAAGGTGGAGGCGCTACCGGGGGAGGAGGCGGAGGCGGGGGCGCTACCGGGGGCGGGGGTGCCACCGGGGGCGGGGGTGCGGGCGGTTGGGGTGGGTGCTCGTTGGGGGGAGGAGGACTGGCATCGGTCATCGTGAAGTCCGATCTCTTAGGGGGCTCGGTCCGGTTGGTAGGCGATGAGGGCGAATTGCTGGGCTCGTTGCCCGTGATCTTGCCACGCATGCGCCACATGTGCAGGATTTCTTCGAGTATTGACCTCACCGCGGGTGGTTCGCCGTCTACCGTGGTCCGTCGGTGATCGAACTTCCCTGGCACGCTCCCGCCACTTCTGGACCTGAGGAGGAGTGGACGGCATGAATGTAGTTGATCTGGTGATACTCGCCCTCGTGGCGATCGCCGCCATTCAGGGACTTCGCCTTGGCGGTCTGATGCAGGTGCTTTCGTTCGGGGGCTTCTGGATCGGCCTTTACCTGGGAGCGTTACTGGCATCGGTGACCGCCACCTGGGTGCACTCATCCACGAGTCGGGCTGCAGTCGCACTTGTCACCATGTTGGGTCTTGCCATGTTGAGCGGCGGGGTCGGGCGACTGGTAGGGGCAAAGCTCTTCAAACGGATCCATCGGGGACGTCTGGGCGCTATCGACTCCGGATTAGGGGTGGTGGTAGCCGTCATTGCGTCTCTGTTGGCCACCTGGTTGGTGGCGAGCACCCTGGTCAACAGTTCTTATCTCCGGCTCAATGCCTCCATCTCCGGCTCCCAGATCATCCGGTCTCTCGACAGCGTGTTGCCGGCGCCGCCGTCGGTCTTTTCGCGGGTGCAGGGGTTTCTCTCCGCCGAGGGCTTCCCCCCGGTGTTCGCCCAACTGGCTCCGGCCACCGCGCGTCCTGTCACACTCCCGGGCGACGCCCAGATGCAGGCAGCCTTGAATATCGGCCAACCTTCCACCGTGAAGATCGTCGGAACAGGATGCGGTGACATCCAAGAGGGATCCGGATTTGTGGTGGCGGCCGGATTGGTGGTGACCAATGCACACGTGGTGGCGGGGATCCAACACCCCACGGTGGAAGATGCCTCGGGGACGCACGCCGCCACCGTCGTCCTCTTCGACCCTTCCTACGACCTGGCCGTGATGAGGGTCCCGGGTCTGCGCGAGCACCCGCTGGTTCTCAATCCGAGCGACGTGACCCGCGGGGTGCAGGCCCTGGTCCTCGGATACCCGGGTGGGGGCCCATTCACGGCGGCACCGGCCGGTGTCATGGCCGTGTTCTCCGCCCAGGGCAGGGATATCTACGGCCAGGGGCTCACCGTGCGTGACGTATACGAAATCCAGGCCATGGTGCGTCCCGGGAATTCGGGAGGACCGTTGGTCGAAGCCGACGGCCAGGTGGTCGGCGTGGTCTTCTCCCGTTCGACCACCAACGGGAACATTGGATACGCCCTCACCTCCCCTGGGGTACTGGCTCGGGTCCAACGGGCCGAGTCCACCACCGGCACGGTCGGTACCGGAGCGTGCACCAACGGCTGAATGCCGACGTTCCGTCACTCGGTTCGGCCCCGGCCTGCGCGACACACGGAGACACGCCCGACTAGACATAGGACCGTGAGCCTGCCCTTAGAGGACTACGGAATCATCGGCGATCTCCACACGGCCGCGCTGGTGGGACGGGATGGCTCTATCGATTGGCTGTGTCTGCCCCGCTTCGACTCGGCTGCCTGCTTTTCGAAGCTTCTCGGAACCGAGGAGCACGGCTACTGGAAGTTGGCCCCCGCCGGTTCGCACCGCGCCACCCATCGTCGTTACCGGGGCGATTCGCTGGTACTCGAGTCGGAGTTCGTGACCGAGGAGGGAACCGTCCGAGTGATCGACTGTATGCCGATCCGTCAGCAGCACCCCGAGGTGGTGCGGTTGGTTGAGGGCGTGCGCGGCAAGGTCACCATGGAGATGAACCTCGTCATCCGCTACGGGTACGGCCAGATCGTCCCGTGGGTGCGACGGCTCGACGGCACCCTGATCGCCATCGCCGGTCCTGATGGGTTGTCACTGTGGACGCCGGTGCCTACCAAGGGCAAGGACATGTCGACGGTGTCCCGATTCACTGTGTCGGAGGGTCAGCAGGTCCCGTTCTCACTGGCGTGGTTTGCCGCCTCCGAAGAACCTCCCCGCCCGGTCGACGCGGTCTACGCCATCGAAGACACCGAGACCTGGTGGCGCGACTGGGCATCCCAATGCACCTATGAGGGCTCTGACAAAGGGGCGGTGGTGCGCTCCCTCATCACTCTCAAGGCGCTGACCTACCAGCCGACCGGGGGGATTGTCGCCGCCGCAACCAGCTCGCTGCCCGAAACGCTGGGTGGTGAGAGGAACTGGGACTACCGCTTCTGCTGGTTGCGGGATGCCACGCTCACTCTTGAGTCCCTGATGCGAGGTGGCTTCTATCAGGAAGCCATGGCATGGCGCGACTGGCTGCTGCGGGCTATCGCCGGCGACCCTTCGCAGATGCAGATCATGTACGGAGCCGCCGGCGAACGCCGCCTCGATGAGTGGGAGGTCGACTGGCTCCCGGGCTACGAGGGCTCAACTCCCGTCCGCATCGGCAACGCCGCCGCCGGACAGTTCCAACTGGACGTCTACGGCGAAGTGATGTCGGCGCTGTATGAAGCGTCGAAGTCGGGCGACAGCATTGAATTGCCGGCATGGGAACTGCAGCGCACATTGATGGAGTATCTCGAGAAGGGGTGGCGGGATCCCGACGACGGCATCTGGGAGGTCCGAGGTCCGAGGCGACACTTCACCCACTCGAAGGTCATGGCCTGGGTGGCCATCGATCGGGCCATCAAGACGGTGGAGGAGTGCGGGATGGAAGGTCCGGTGGACCGATGGAGGAAGGTCCGCTCCGAGATCCACGATCAGGTCTGCCGTGAGGGATTCAACGCCGACAAGGGTTCGTTTACCCAATACTACGGATCGGATCAACTCGATGCCAGCCTGTTGATGATCCCGTTGGTCGGGTTCCTTCCCGCCAACGACCCACGGGTGCAGGGAACCATCGAAGCCGTGGAGAGGGAACTGCTCGACGGCGGTTTCGTGCTTCGGTACCAGACGGTCGACTCCGGCGATGTCGATGGTCTGACCGGTCGGGAGGGTGCGTTTTTGCCCTGCTCGTTCTGGTTGGCAGACTGCCTGGCCCTGCTGGGCCGCACCGATGATGCCCGCCAGATGCTCGACCGCCTGCTCTCCCTGCGCAACGATCTGGGGCTGCTCTCCGAGGAGTATGACCCGGTGGCCGGTCGCCTGATCGGAAACTTCCCTCAGGCCTTCTCGCACGTGTCGCTGGTGAACTCGGTGTCCAAACTGAATGGTCACTCCAAGCCGGTGGCCGCCGAGCACACCCTCGCCCGGGTTCGTCGCGGCATGAACCGTTCGAAGACCGGTACCGGGCGGATGCACCTCGGTGGCCACACCGTCCATCGCCCGTCCACCCGGAGGGGAACCCGTGCCGATAGCGGCACATCTGATCCTGTGGGCGGCGAAACCACGGCGACGGACGCCGGATCCACCTCGAGGTAAACCGCCCATCAACACCTCGTCGGGATCACTCCTACCATCGATGTTCCGGAAGGGAGATCCATGAAAGCACTGACAGCCATTCCGCTGACCAAGGACTCTGCCCGACTCGACGATATCGACGAGCCTCCCGAGTCCGACGGCCCGGTGTTGGTCCAGACCTTGGCGGTCGGAATCTGCGGCACCGACATCGAGATCCTGTCGGGCGAATACGGGTGGCCTCCCCCCGGGCGAGACCGGCTCGTACTCGGTCACGAGTCACTGGGCCAGGTGCTCGAGGCGCCCACCGGAGGGGACTTGGCCAAGGGCGACTACGTGGTGGGGATCGTCCGCCGACCCGACCCGGTGCCGTGCGCCAACTGCGCGGTCAACGAGTGGGATTTTTGCCGTAACGGGCTCTACACCGAGCGGGGCATCAAAGAGCACGACGGCTATCTGTCCGAGCGCTATCGGATCCAACCGGAGTTCGTGGTGAAGGTCGACCCGAAGCTGGGCTTTCTCGGAGTCCTGCTCGAACCTACAAGTGTGGTGGCCAAGGCATGGGAGCAGGTTGACCGCATCGGGGGGCGGGCCCATTGGGATCCGAAGACGGTGGTGGTGACCGGTGCCGGTCCCATCGGGCTGTTGGCGACGATGCTCGGCGTGCAGCGGGGCCTCGAGGTACACGTTTTCGACCAGGTCGCCGAGGGCCTCAAGCCGCAACTGGTGGCCGAATTGGGTGGCACCTACCACACCGGGACGATCGAAGCTTCGGTGAAAGACCCCGACGTGATCATCGAGTGCACCGGGGTGTCCTCGCTGGTCCTCGACGCCATGAAGTATGTGGGGACGGGCGGTGTGGTGTGCCTGACCGGAGTGTCGACGGGGGGGCGCACCATTGACGTGGACGAGGGAACGTTGAACCGGTTGATGGTCCTGCAAAACGAAGTGGTGGTCGGCTCGGTCAACGCCAACCGCCGGCACTATCAGGCCGCGGCCGACGGTCTGGTCAAGGCCGATCCGGCCTGGCTGGGGAAACTCATCACCCGGCGGGTTCCGCTCGAATCGTGGCAGCAGGCGCTCGACCGATCGCCTGACGACGTGAAAGTGGTGATCGAGGTCACCCCGTCGTGACCGGTTCCCATCTACCCGGAGACAGTGGGGGAGGCCCGCACCACCACCACATCCATCCCTACGATCCGGATGCTGTCGGAGTGCCGGGAGCGGGACGAACGATCGCCGATGGGGTCATCGAGCTCGATACCCTCCTGGGCGGGTGGGAGCGGGTCACCGCCGGATATTTGATCGAAGGGCCGGAGCCGGTGCTGGTCGAGACGGGAAGCCAAAGCTCGGTGCCGGTGCTGCTGGCCCAGCTCGATGCGCTCGGGCTCGGCCCCGAGGATCTGGCCGGGGTGGTCGTGACCCACATCCATCTCGATCATGCCGGCGGAGTGGGAAACGTGGCCCGGGCCTTCCCCAAGGCCACCGTGTATGTGCACCCGAAGGGGGCGAGGCACCTGGCCGACCCGACCAAGCTGGTCGACTCGGCGGCTCGGGTCTACGGCCCGTTGCTCGACACGCTGTACGGCCGGCTCGATCCCACCCCACCCGAACGGCTCCATGTGCTGGAGGATGGCGAGGCCATCCGGGTGGGCCCGAACCGGTCACTCATCGCGGTGGACTCGCCGGGGCACGCCAAACACCACGTTGCTCTGCATGACTCCCTGAGTGGCGTGCTGTTCGCCGGCGATGCGGTGGGGGTAAAACTGCCCGACGCCGGCGTGCTGCGTCCCTCGACCCCACCTCCTGATTTCGATCTCGACCAGGCACTGCACTCGCTGAAGCGGTTCGCCGATCGCCGGCCTACCGGTATCGCACTCGCCCACTACGGCCTCCTCCGCGATCCGGGAGACGTCTTAGATGAAGCGGATGGCACCTTGCGGCGGTGGGCCGAGGTGGCCGAGGCCGCATTCCGCCAGGGCGAGGACATCGCCGCAGCACTGGCCATCGAGTTCGAGAGCGACATGGCAGGTGTCCCCGACGAACATCGGAAGAAGCTCGACATCATGAATGGCGTGCATTCCAATGCCGCCGGTCTGCATCGTTGGTTGTCGACCCGCCAGGCGGCGGGTGACGCCAAGGACTGACCGTCCGAGGTGCCTGGCACGGTGAGAGACCGAACCGGTACCGGAAGGACCGGGCACCGATTCGATCTCTGAGAATCGACACCATTGTGACTCTGACTGCGTGGCGGAGGGAGTGGGATTCGAACCTACGGTGCCTTGCGACACAACGGTGTTCGAGCTGGACTGGGCGCTTCGCATGGCGTCCTGGCTAATCCAAGATAGTGCCATCTACCAGGGAGTATATGGTGTAACTTTCGCAGCCCGTCTGACTGAATCCTCGCTGCCGGGAGTGAGCGGCATTGGGCTTCGTTGAAGACTTGCCCGTCCGATTACAAGTGGGCGCCGGGCTGTAGCACCAGATCGCGTCCGGTGCTCCTTTGTCCCATTGCCGTAGGTAATATGGGTTACAACCGCCGACGAATGCGCAGCAGTGCGCCCACCCAGGACACACCGGGACGGTGTTGTTGGGTTGGATATTGGGTGTGAGCACGCCCTCGGGCCGTCGGATGCCGCACTGCCCTCCCAGAGGGCGGCCCACCAGCGTTGTCGGGTGCATTCGCCCGGAACCCGCTGGCCATGATCCCCAAAGGCCACCAGGCCATGGTGTCCGCCGCCTTCAAGACCGTCTTCGCGTAGCTGTCCCCGAAAGAGATCCATGCCCAATGGGATCAGATGGCAGGCATCCTGGAAGAGCGATTCGGAAAAGCCTCCACCCTGACGAGGGAGGCCAAGGAGGAGGTGCTCGCCTTCACCGCATTCCTCACCGAGCACTGGCGCCAGATCTGGTCGACCAACCCGCTATTGGCTGAACATGGAGCTGAAGCGCCGGTCCATGTCGGGCCATCATCAGTCCGATGCGTTCACGGCCGCATCGCGCACACGGAGACGAGCTGGAGTCTTCACTCGAACGTCAAGACGATCAGCGTCGCGCCAATGGCAGGTTCTGACTCACGCTCCTAACCGAGGTGGATGACGTGGCCACGTCCTCGGAACTATCTAAGGACGCGTTTGCATTCGTCGAGGCTGGTCTCTCCCAACCGAACCTTTGCGAAGGCATCCTGCAGCAGCGTTTGCATCCCGCCGGCCGTTGCAGCCAGGGCGATCACATGAGCTGGAGCGCGTCCCAACACAAGCGTCTTGAGCTCGTCGTTCATTACCAGCACTTCGTGGACGGCCAGTCGTCCCTGGTAGCCGCTCCGCCCACACTGCGCGCATCCGTTGGCCCGGTAGAGCGAAACATCCGACGAGGGGTCGTCAATCAGCGACATCGTAGTGAGTTCCAACAGCTCCTCGGGACTCGCAGGCTCGGCGGTCTTGCATCGGTCGCACAGGCGTCGAAGCAGCCGCTGGGCCACCACACATTCCAACGAAGACGTGACCAAATACGGCTCAAGCCTCATGTCAATCAACCGGGTGGTACTCGATGCCGCATCATTGGCGTGGAGTGTCGACAACACGAGGTGACCGGTCAACGCTGACTCGGCTGCGATCCGCGCCGTTTCGAGATCCCGGATCTCCCCGATCAGGATGATATCGGGGTCTGACCTGAGGGCTGCTCGCAAGCCGGATGCGAACGTGTATCCGACCTTCGCGTTCACCTGTGTCTGCTTGATGCCGGCGACACGGTATTCGATCGGATCCTCAACCGTGATGGTATTGCGGCTCGGCACATTCAATTCATTCACGGTCGCATAGAGCGTGGTCGTCTTTCCAGAACCGGTCGGGCCGGTGACCAAAACCATTCCCCACGCCCTTCGAAACGACTTCTCATACCGGCTGAAGGCATCAGGCATGAAGCCGAGTCTGGCGATGTCGAGCAGGCCCTGGTCCTTTTGGAGCAACCGCAGAACCAATGCTTCCCCGTAGATCGTCGGGAGACTGGCTGCCCTGATGTCCACGGAGAGTCCGTGAGCGACCATGGAGACGCGCCCGTCCTGAGGACGTCGGTGATCCGCGATGTCCATTCCCGTCATGATCTTGACTCGGCTGATAATGCCGGCTCGAAGGGACGACGGAGCGTTCGTCACGTCGTGAAGGATCCCATCGACCCGGAACCGGACCCGAAGGCCCTCTTTGGTGGGCTCAAGATGGAGATCTGAGGCGCGTTCGTCCACGGCCCGCCTGAGCAGCTGATTCACGAATGTGATGACAGGGCCCGCAGCTTGGGACAGATCCACATCGGGAGAGACATCGATATTCGAGATATCGCTCGATCGGGGCACATCGGCCTTTACCCCTGAAAGACCATCACTCTCTACGAGCAGGTCCATTTTTTGATAGCTCTTCTCGATTGCCTGCCGAAGTTGGTTTGGCGCAACAACCACCAAACGAACCGGCAGCGAAGCCATCATCTTGAGATCATCAAGCGTCTGGATGTCCCGCGGGTCGGCGAGAGCGACCACGACGGCGTTGTTTTCGAATCCCACCGGAAGCACGCCTCGGGACCAGCAGAAAGCTTCCGGGATTTGGTTCAAAGCCGCAGGATCGGGTGGATCTAGACCGAGATCCCGATACGGCAGATCGAACATCGTTGCCAATGCACCGGCAAGGTCGGCTTCGTACAGGACACCGTGAGCGACCAGGATCTCACCGAGGCGCTTCCCGGTCTGTCGCTGCTCCTCGAGCGCCCTTTCGACTTGTACACTCGTCGCCAGGCCGGTCGCGATGAGATGCGCACCCAGAGGAGCGTGTTGACCACCCGGGTAATACTCGTCAACTCGGTCGTTTGTCAGCGTCACCCCGGTCGTTCGTCAGCGTTAAGGTCAACAGTCATTGAGCGTAGCTCGCTAGCCCATCGCCCCGGCGGTGGGTCCACAAGCGCTCGAATGTCGGGTTCGCAAGTGGCCGCCCGACATGAATCGGGGCCGGGACCACAAGGATATGTGTGGCGGCATGTCAATTGCTCTTTGGATCCAGCACCTTCGTGGCATTCGCGCCAACGAGCTTCCCAGCGAAACCGTCTGAGGCGCTGAGCGCCGGTGTCCCACCGGGTGACGACAGGCTTGCCAATCGTGACGATGTCGATCGGCAGCGGTATGGCCAAGCCGGGCGAACGCGGACAGGCGCCAACTGGTCCCTGCCAACTCGTCAACCGATGACTTGGTCCCTGGCGATGGGGGCTCGTCGCGATATGGCCAAGGACCCAAGGGCCGTCAAGAGCGCGTTGCGAAGGCTTCACCATCCAGAGGAGTCGAGCGTCCTGGCCCTGTGACGCCACGCCAACCGGCCCCCACGGGCATCAGTGGTGGTAATGCCGGCCACGATGAGAAGACGTCGTGGCAACCCGTACTGATGCTGATCCCAGGTCCTGATCGGTCGCCCAAGTGTGTCTACGCCCGACCACGGCCACGAGCGTCAGACGAAGATTTTGTGGAGGGCTTCCAACCAGTGATCCTCGACACGGTTGACCGATGCGCTCAAGGCGATTCGGACCATGGGAGGGGTCCAGGGCGCACCGCCCTGGCGTAGAGCCAAGGAGCCACAGTGCCCGGTCAGCACAAGTACTCCGATCTGAAACCACTGCTCCGTGCCGAGGAGACAGCGATACTCCTGGGCGAGACCCGCTCAACTCTCTGCAGGGCGATCAAGGACGGAAAGTTTCCGATCCCCGTGCATCGAATCGGTTCCCGCATCCGGATTCCTCGCCGGTCCATCGAGCGCTTCCTCGCCGGCGAGGTCTCCACCACCCGGTAGGAGCGATTGGCTCTCAGTGTTCGACAGATCGGGCAAAGCGAGCTTCCCCATGACTTCCGCGGCTTGGCGGTCGGTTGCCTCGAGGAAGTGCGCATAGGTGCGCAACGTGATCGCGGGGTTCTCGTGCCCCAGACGCTCGGCGATTGTCCGGACGTCGACCCCAGCTCCGGCAAGCGTGGTCGCGGAGAAATTCCGAAGGTGGTGGAAATTGACATGCTCCAAGTCGGCCCGCTTGCGGTGAGTCCGGAACGCGTCGGTGACCCGGTCCGGCTTCCAAGGCGTTCTCGAATCTCCCTCCTGAGACCAAATGTAGGCTTCGGAAGAGAGTTCGGAACCGATGTCTCGGGCTCGCTGTTCGACTCTCTCGTGGTGGGTCGTCAGGACGGAGACCGTCGCAGCGTCGAGCGAGATTCGCCTCGCACGGTGGGTCTTGGGGTCTTTTACTTCCACACCACGGCTTGTGTCGGAGATCGATCGTCGGACCGTCACGGTCGCTTTGTCGACCTCGAGGTCCGACCAGCGCAGACCGCACAACTCGCCTCGGCGACATCCGGTGGTGGCGGCGACGAAGAGCATCGAGGCCATGTCGGGATCGACCTTCTCGACCGCGCTGATCAGACGGCTGATGCCCTCGGCATCGGGCGGGCTCACCTCCGGCGGCATCGCTCCCGGGGGAGTGGCGCGCTCTGCCGGAGAGCGGTCGATCCAATCCCATTTGACCGCCTGGCGCAGGGCCGTCGAGAGCGCCGCGTGGCAGTGGCGGACGTACACGGGGGAGAGGCCGGCTCCGAGCAGCGATTGGTAGAGGTCATCGAGCTGGACCGGAGTCAATCGCCGAAGCTTGACCGTCCCGAGCGCCGGTTCGAGGCGCGCTCGGGCGAGAGACCGGTATCCGTCAATCGTCTTTGGAGTGCGCCCGCGTGCCTCGAGGTGGTCGATCCAGCGGTCCAACAGTTCGCCGACCGTCTTGTCGGATCCGGCGTGACTGCCGTCTTGCGCCTCCGTGACCAATCTCGCCAGGGCCTTTGACGCTTGGCGACCGGAACCCCGGAAGGTTCTGCTGATCTGCCGGTGCTTCCCCGTGAGAGGGTCTCGTCCCGCCCGTACGCGTAGTTCCCAGACGCCTGGTTGTCGCTCGCGCATGGTTCCTGCCATTGCAGGAGCGTACCCGTTGGAAGGTTTGTGAGGGATTTGTGAGGGATGGTCCCCGGTCCGAACCCGCAGGCCCGAACCGGAAAACCACTCCTGAACTGGCGGAGGGAGTGGGATTCGAACCCACGGTGCCTTGCGACACAACGGTTTTCGAGACCGTCCGATTCGGCCACTCTCGCATCCCTCCGGACGAGAGGCTAGTCGCGGCGGCGGCCGAAGAACCCGGTCAAGAGAGCTGATGCCTGGTCGGCTCGCACACCGGCGGTGACGGCCACCTCATGATTCAGTCTCGGATCGGCACACAGGTTGTAGAGGGAACCGCACGCCCCGGCCTTGGGATCAGCCGCCCCGAACACCACCCGGCCCACCCGGGCGGCCACCAACCCTCCGGCGCACATCGGGCATGGCTCCAGGGTCACCACCAGGGTTACGTCCGTCAGCCGCCACCTACCCAGTGCCGCGGCGGTGTCGGCGAGGACGAGTAGTTCGGCGTGGGCAGTCGGGTCGCCTTTCAGCTCGCGCTCATTGTGCCGAGCTGCGATTACCCGACCATTGATCAGAGTCACCGCACCCACCGGGACGTCGTTGTGAGCTTCGGCCATCTCCGCCTCGGCCAGAGCCATCCCCATGGCGGCGCCATCGTCGAGTCGCCCTGCCGGCGCGTTGATCCCCATGTGGCGGAGGCGGTGGGATTTGAACCCACGGTGAGTTTCCCCACACACGATTTCCAATCGTGCCGATTCGGCCGCTCTCGCACGCCTCCGGTTGGAACGCCCCGCCAAGGATCGAGGTTCCCGAGGCGGAGGCGTGTACAGCCCCGACAGGCTACTCCGCCGCCCCGCCACCCCCCACCCCGGTTGACGGCGGCGGCGCCGTCCATGTCCATCGAGCACTACGCTGTCCCCGGTCCCGACGTTCTGTGCGGCGGCCGGGTCCTGCGCAACGGTCCCCTGTGAATCGAGTCAGGGTCGGAAGGCAGCAGCTCTCAGCGGGTCAGGCCGTGTGCCGTAGTCAACCTGGCCGCCGCACTGAACGTCGGGGCTTGTCGGGCCCGTCGCCCGATAGGCTCCCCGACGTGGCTGCCCTCCGAGACGACACTGGCGACGCAACCCCTGAAGACACCCCGTATCAGTCGCTATACCGGCGGTTCCGCCCCTCGACGTTCGCCGAGGTCAAAGGTCAGGATCATGTCGTCCTCGCCCTCCGGAATGCGGTCCGGGACGGTCGGGTGGCCCACGCCTACCTATTCAGCGGGCCGCGGGGTACCGGGAAGACGTCCACTGCCCGTATTTTGGCCAAGGCGCTCAACTGCACCGATCTCCATGAAGGCGAACCGTGTGGTCAGTGCTCCTCGTGTACCGAGATCGCCAAAGGCACCTCCCTCGACGTCCACGAGCTCGATGCCGCCTCCAACAACGGGGTCGACGCCATGCGCGACCTGGTGTCACGGGCCGCCCTCGGTACTCCGGGCCGCCAGAAGGTGTACATCGTCGACGAGGTCCACATGTTGTCGACCGCCGCATCCAACGCCTTGTTGAAGACGCTGGAGGAGCCGCCCGCCCATGTGATTTTCGTGTTGGCCACCACCGATCCGCAAAAAGTGCTTCCCACCATCCGTAGCCGAACCCAGCACTACGAATTCCGTCTGTTGGGGGCCGACACTCTCGGAGAGTTGCTCAAGCAAGTGCGACGGGATGCCCATCTCGAGGTACCCGACGAGGCGCTCGATGTGGCCGTCCGCCGGGGTCGCGGTTCGGCCCGGGACGCGCTCTCCGTGCTCGACCAGGCCGCTGCGTCCGACACCGTGGAGGATGACCTCCCCGAACTGGATGAAATTGTCGAAGCGTTGGCTGAACGCGATGCGGGTCGGGCCCTGGTGGCGGTGGCTCACCTCACCTCGGCCGGGTTCAGCCCCCAGCAGCTCACCGGAGACCTCATCGATGTGCTCCGCCAGGGCTTTTTGGCCATGGTCGCCCCCGAGGTGGTGGGGGTGGTCGTCACCGAACGTGAAACCATCGGGGAGGTGACCGAGCGTCTGGGTCTACCCGCCCTGGTGCGGGCGGTCGAGGTGCTGGGTCGGGCCCAAGCCGGCATGCGGGACGCCCTCGACCCTCGGGTGAGCCTCGAGGTGGCATTGGTTCGTCTCGCCCACCCCGAAGCCGACGAGTCGCCCGAAGCGATGTTGGTGCGGATCGAGCACCTCGAACGCCGAGAGGGAGTCGCCAGTGTGCCCCTCGCCGCCCCGGTCACTCCCACCGCCCCGGTCACTCCCACCGCCCCGGTCACTCCCACCACCCCGGTCACTCCCACCACCCCGGTCACTCCCACCACCCCGGTCGGCGTCACCGACCTTCCCACCTCGGGAGCGACCTCGGCCCGTAAGACCTTGGGGGCTGTACGGCGGGAGTCCGCGCCGCCTATCCCCGCGCCGGCGTCTGCCCCGGCCGGCGTCCCCCAGGGTGCATCCGAGCCGATCCCCGAAGGACCGACCCCGCCTCTTGCCAACCAGCCGGCTCCGGCGGCGGCCGGACCTGTCTCGGCGGCAGGGTTTCCCACCCGCGACCAACTGGTCCAAGCCTGGGGCGATCACATCCTTGGGCGGTTACGGCCCAAGGCCAAAGCTCTCTTCCAAGCAGGGAGATTCGTCGGCGTGGAGAATGGCAAGGCGGTCTTCGGACTGCCCAACGAGATCCATCGCCGACGGTGCGAGGACATTCGGGGGGATATCGAGCCGGCTCTCTCCGAGTACTTCGGGCAACCGGTGGTGCTGTCGCTGGTGGTCGAGAGCGTTGCAGTTGAACGGGTGGATGACCCACCCCGGCCCGGGGCTGGGTCGCCCACCGGGCCCGACCGCTCCATCCCCTCAACCGACGCCACCCCGGCCACCCCCGACGACGAGGACACCAGTGACCTGTCGAGCTTTGACGACGCCGAGCCGGCGAGCATCGTCACGGTGGACAACTCGGCGGAGGCCCGGGTGCTCGAGGCCTTTCCGGGTGCCGAGGAAATTCGGTAGATGGGCGTCTTCTCCGGACCACTGCAGTCACTGATCGACGAACTGGGGCGGCTTCCGGGTATCGGGCCCAAGTCGGCACAACGGATCACCTTCCACTTGCTCAAGGTGGCGCCGGAAGACGCTCTCCGGCTGGCTCAGTCGATCATCGCCGTCAAAGAGCGCATCACGCTCTGCACCCGATGTTTCAATGTCGCCGAGGGAGGCCTCTGCGCCATTTGCCTCGATGATCGCCGCGACTCCACCTCGGTATGCGTGGTGGAGGACCCCCGCGACATTGTCGCCGTCGAAAAGACCGGTGAGTTCGCGGGGCGCTACCATGTACTGCAAGGCGCCCTGAATCCCATCGAGGGAATCGGCCCGGATCAGTTGAGGGTGCGTGAGCTCCTGGCCAGGCTCGAGGAAGAGGGGATCGCCGAGGTCATCTTGTGCACCAACCCCAACCTCGAGGGAGAGGCGACGGCAATGTATCTGGCCCGCCTACTCAAGCCCATCGGTCTCGTCGTCACCCGCATCGCCAGTGGGCTGCCGGTCGGAGGGGATCTCGAGTATGCGGATGAGTTGACGCTCGGGCGGGCGTTGGAGGGCCGTCGGGTCGTCGAGGCATAGCACTGGCTTCGACGGGGTGGTTCGGGCACCATGAGGCAATGACGAAACGGCCCGGGACGATCAAATATCTGTGGCTGCTCCGCCATGGGAAGGCCGCGCCGAATGGCCTTCAGGGTGGAGGCGACAAAGAGCGGCCGCTGACGGGGCGAGGGCGAAGGGACGCCACGGCCTTTGGACATCGGCTGGCGGCAGGAAGGGGCGTTTTCGGGCTCCATGACGTTCCGCTTCCGGATGTGGCCATCTGCTCGGCGGCATCCAGGACCCGCGAGACCGCCGATCTGGTTCTGGTGGCAATGGGAAAGGAGATACCCCTTGAGTCGTTCCACTCGCTCTACGGTGCCGGTCCCGCCACGGTGCTTCAGTACATCCGGGAACTCGATGACAGCAGGGAGAGTGCACTGGTGGTCGGCCACAATCCGACCATGTACCAACTGGCGTGGGAGTTATTGCCGCGTGCCGACATTGAGTCCGACGGTGATGATGCGGGTACCGGGGGAGGCCGGTCGACCCTCCAGAACCACGGTTTTCCCACCTGCGCGCTGGCGGTGCTCCGGCTCGAGGTGGCGTCGTGGGGGGACGTCGACTATGAGTGTGGTTCGTTGGCCGGAGTGGTCAGTCCGCCGTACTGACCGGCTCGGCAGGGGTCTCAGCTCCCCGATGGGTGGGAGTTCCGCCGGAACAGTTGAGACACGGCGCGGAGCGGACGGGTGATCTTCCAGCTCGAGGATGACTTGATCCGGACGAATTCGGCCACATGGGCATCCAGATCGATGCGGGCGTTGCCAAGTTCGGTCTGCGAGGTAGCCAATTGGCCGAGGAGGTTCGACAAGGCGTGAGCGTTACTCTCGACCACCGTCTGATGCGCGCTGACCAGCGCGTCATGGCTGTCGACAAGGGTTCCGTAGGCCGCACCCATGCGACTCAATTCGGCCTCCAGCGCCGCCCGGGCACCCCCGCCCGGGTTGTGTTGTGAACTCCGGGCCAGAGGACGACGCAGCTCGTCCCAGAGCACCGCTTCTTGCATGGCCACGGCTTCCTCCCGGGTGGTCGGCTCTGGAGTCTGCAAGGAGACTTCGGCTTGAAATGCGGCCTCACTGGCCACCGCGTCGGCGATCCAGCTTCCATCCGCCGGCAGGCCGATCAGCGTTCCCACGTACCGGACGACCGCCTCGACGGTGAAGGCTCCCCATCTGCTGGGCTTGGTCATCCGTGACAATCGCTGCCCGGTGACCAGTGCGCCGCGGGCTACTACCGCCTCTCGGGCGATGCCCCTCTGCACGAACTTGGAGTCAATGACCCGAAGAGTCCCGTCGGGAAGTGCCACCAGATTGTGTGGCAGCAGATCGATGGGGACAGGTTGCCCCTGTTCAAATTCATCGGACAGTAAGTCGGTCCATCGACCCAGCCAATCGATGAGCTCCTTGTCGTTGGCGTGGCTGAGCAGAACCAGAAAATCAGTCCCTCCGGTCCACGGCGTTCTCCCCAGTTGTAAACATTCACCTCCCCACCTGATCTGGGGTTATTGACGCGCCGAGGCGGTGGCGGGAGGATCGAGCGAGCAGCGACGAATGGTCATCAGGCGTTCA
>Ga0208079_1000220_pt1 | contig 32496 bp, 40 predicted proteins | sample NGESurdeep092012_5_FD_184474 | JGI IMG/M metagenome (GOLD analysis project Ga0208079, IMG submission 184474) | Arctic peat soil microbial communities from Barrow, Alaska - NGEE Surface sample 210-2 deep-092012 (SPAdes) | ecosystem: Environmental > Terrestrial > Soil > Wetlands > Peat ... | reverse complement strand
CGCCTTGATCAACGGCTCCGGCCCGCCGGCATAGCCGATGCGCCAGCCGGTCATGCAATAGGCCTTCGAGCAGCCGTTGATGGTGAGCGTGCGCGGATACAGCGACGGCTCCACCTGCGCCGGCGTGGTGAACACGAAGTCGTCGTAGACCAGGTGCTCATACATATCGTCGGTCATCACATAGACATGCGGGTGCTTGAGCAGCACGTCGGTCAGCGCCTTCAGCTCGGCGCGCGTATAGGCGGCGCCCGAGGGGTTCGACGGCGAGTTGAGCAGGAACCATTTGGTCTTCGGCGTGATCGCGCGCTCGAGCTGCTGCGCCGTCATCTTGAATCCGGTCGCCATGCTGGTCTCGACCGCCGCCGGCGCGCCGCCGGCGAGCAGCACCATGTCGGGATAGCTCACCCAGTACGGCGCCGGGATGATCACCTCGTCGCCGGGGTTCAGCGTCGCCACGAACGCGTTGTACAGCACCTGCTTGCCGCCGGTGCCGACGCTGATCTGCGACGGCTTGTAGTCGAGGCCGTTCTCCCGCTTGAACTTCTTGGCGATGGCGTCCTTCAGCTCGGCGATGCCGTCGACGTTGGTGTACTTCGAGGCTTTGCCGCTTTCGATCGCCCGGATCGCCGCCTGCTTGATGTTGTCGGGCGTGTCGAAATCCGGCTCGCCGGCGCCGAGCCCGATGACGTTGCGGCCAGCCGCTTTGAGCGCGCGCGCCTTGTCGGTGACGGCGATGGTCGCCGACGGTTTGACGCGCTTGAGGTGGTCCGCGAGGAAGGCCATCGAAAGTCTCCGAATCTCAGGATCTGCCGGCAACGGATTTAATGTCGTAATGGGCCAAAAGCGCGGCAGCAAGACGCAAAGAATGATGCATTCATCAAGCCTGTTGATGGAAGCTTTGCTGGAGCATGATCTTTTCCGAAAATCGGGCCCCACTTTTCGGGATCATGCTCTAACCCTCCTTTAATCCAGCGCTGCTAGACCCCTCCATCATGGGCGGAATTATTGAGGTTTTTCGCTCCGGCGCCTGGCTGACCCGCGAGCGGATGCGGATGGTGGCATTCGCCCTGCTCGCCGCCTCGCTGATCGGTGCCGGCTACCTGATCGCCACCTCGGACGGCCGCAACGACCGGCTCGGCCGCCCGCTTGGCACCGATTTCTCCAACGTCTATGCGGCGGGGACCTATGTGCTCGACGGCCAGCCGACGGCGCCGTTCGATCCCGCGCAACAGTTCGCCCGCGAGCAGGCGATCTTCGGGACGGCGACGCAATTTTATGGCTGGCATTACCCGCCGTTCTTCCTCGGCCTGGCGGGACTGCTGGCGCTGATGCCCTACGCGCTTGCCCTGGCGCTGTGGCAAGGCGTGACGCTGGGGCTTTATCTCCTTTCCATTCGCGCGATCCTTTCGGATCACCTCTCCCTGAAAGAGGGGGTTACAAGCGACCCTCTCTGGCTGCTGCTCGCGCTTGCCTTCCCGGCGGTGTTCGTCAATCTCGGCCAGGCCCACAATGGCTTCCTCACCGCCGCCCTCATCGGCGCCGCGCTATGCCAACTCGACCGCCGGCCGTGCCTGGCCGGCGTGCTGCTCGGCTGCCTCGCCTACAAGCCGCAATTCGGCCTGCTGATTCCGCTGGTGCTGATGGTGAGCGGACGCTGGCGCGTGTTCGCCGCCGCCGCCGTGACGGTGGCGTTGCTGGCGCTCGCGGTCACGCTCGCCTTCGGCGCCGAGGTGTGGACCGCGTTTCTCGGCTCCACCAAGTTCACCCGCACCGTCGTGCTCGAGCAGGGCGGCACCGGCTGGTTCAAGATCCAGAGCGTGTTTTCCTGGGTGCGCATGTGGGGCGGCGGCATCGCGCTCGCTTATACGATGCAAGGCGCGGTGACGATTCTCGTCGCCGCCGCGCTTGGCTGGCTGTGGCGCAGCGCCGCCGCCTACCCGCTCAAGGCCGCAGCGTTGGTGATCGGCTGCGTGCTCGCGACTCCCTATAGCCTCGACTACGACCTGATGCTGCTGGCGCCGGCGATCGCGTATCTTGCCGTCGACGGCTTCGCCCGCGGTTTCGGCGCTTTCGAAAAAACCGCGCTGGCCGCGCTGTGGATCGTGCCGCTGATCGCCCGCTCGGTGCCGGAAGCCACGCTGATTCCGTTAGCAGTTCCAACCATGCTGCTGGCGTTCGGATTATTGCTGCGCCGCGCCATGAATGAAACCGGATGCTGCCCAAGCCTGTGGCGTTTTGCGGCACGCCCCTAATTTTGCTTTGCGCATTATCTATTCCGACCTCACTTCGCCCGCCGAAGCGGGCTTCGCACTCGGGTCCGGCCTTTGGCCGGCCCGAGCACAGGCTCCGGCGGGAAACCGGTTCCAATCGATGACGACGCGTGAGTGGAATATGCCCGCGCGCACCGGATGGCGGCGGAATAAATTTCCGTTTTCGGCGTTCCGGCAGACGGTTCGTGCCCATACTGGCCATGCAATTGCCTGACTTTGGCGGCCTATTCGCCGCGGCGGCAGATGCTTCGAGGGGGAGCGCATGATCCCGAAAAGTGGCGACCGGTTTTCGGAAATGATCACGCGCAAACGGATTAGACTTTAAATGTACACGCTTTATTCGATGCAGCGGTCCGGCAACAGCTACAAGGTCCGCCTTGCGCTGGCCCGCCTCGGCATTCCGTACAAGCTGGTCGAGGTCGACGTCCTCAAAGGCGAAAGCCGCACGCCCGAATTCCTCAGCAAAAATCCCAGCGGGCAGGTGCCGCTGCTGGAAGTCGCGCCCAATCGCTATCTCGCCGAATCGAACGCCATCCTCTGGTATGTCGCCGGCGGCTCGACGCTGGCGCCGGAAGACCGCATCGAGCGGGCGGAAGCGCTGCAATGGATGTTCTTCGAGCAGCACAGCCTGGAGCCGAATATCGGCGCCGCCTATTTCTGGCTGGTCTTGATCAAGGGCGGGCGCGACCTGCAGCAGCATGCGCTCGAGGACTGGCTGGAAAACGGCGACCGCGCGCTCGGCGTGATGGAAATGCATCTCGCCAGCCACCGTTATTTCGCCGCCGACCGCTTCACCATCGCCGACATCGCGCTTTACGGCTTCACCAACTTGGCGAACCAGTGCGACTTCGACCTGGCGCGATTCCCGGCCATTCGCGGCTGGCTCGACCGCATTGCAGCGGAACCCGGCTACGTGGCGATGGACTGGCAGCCGGAGCCGGTGGTGGCGGCGCAATAGGCAGCGTTTGCCGCCATATTTCGCGATCCGCCGCTCTGCCGTTAACGTTTCGTTAACCATACCGTCACGAAAACGCCCCGGTTCATGACCGGCTGCGCCGTAATCGGGTCGAACCAATGCCCGTTTCACGCGTTAGTGCGGCACATCGGATAATAGATTTCCAGCTCGCTTTGCGGGGTTCGTCATGAGCAAGCAGATTGAAGGTAGCGGCTTTATAGCCCCGACCGACCGCGCGCTCGGCAATGAGCGCCGCACCGTCGTGCTCGCCCAGTTGGTTGCCATCACGGCGCTCGTCTTCTCCACCATCGTGGCCGCGACCGTGGTGTCGGTCGGGCTCGCGCGCGCCAATGTCGTCGGCAACGTCATCGACAACGAAGGCGGCCTGTTCGCCGTCGCGCTGGGGCTCGGCCTGCTCTTTATCGGCATGGGTTGCCTGACGATCCTGACGCTGCCCGGCCACAACTCGAAAACGCCAGAACACCTAGCCTAGGAACTATCGGAACCCTCCGCGATGTCGCACAGTTGAGGCGGTGCCGATGGAGAGGTGCATGCGATTTGTCCTTGCGCTGACGGTATTGCTGGCGGCCTTCGCCGGCACTGCCCAGGCCGCCGATCCAACCTTCCAAAGCACGGCCGGTGACGTCACCGTTGAAACCCTGGCGAGCGGGCTGGTGCATCCCTGGTCGCTCGCCTTTCTCCCCGACGGGCGCATGCTGGTCACCGAACGGCCCGGCCGCATGCGCATCGTCACCCGCGACGGCAAGCTGTCGCCGCCGCTTGCCGGCGTGCCGCGCGTGTTCGCCTCCGGCCAGGGCGGCCTGCTCGACCTGGCGCTTGATCGCAACTTCGCACATAACCGGACGATATATTTTTCGTACGCCGAGCCGTTCGACGGCGGCGGGCGCACCGCGCTGGCGCGCGCCATGCTCGATGCCGGCGAGGTGCCGCGCCTTTCCGACGTCACGGTGATTTATCGCCAGCACGGTCCGGCTTCGAGCGGCAATCATTTCGGCGGACGCATCGTGCAGGCGGACGATGGCAATCTGTTCCTCACCAATGGCGAGCACTTCACCGACCGCGACATGGCGCAAACGCTCGACAACGATCTCGGCAAGATCGTGCGCATCGCACCCGACGGCTCGGCGCCAAACGACAACCCTTTCGTCGGCAAATCCGGCGCGCGGCCGGAAATCTGGTCCTACGGCCACCGCAATCCGCAGGGCCTCGCGATCAATCCGGCGGACGGAAAGCTGTGGGAGCAGGAGCACGGCCCCATGGGCGGCGATGAAATCAACATCATCGCGCCGGAACACAATTACGGCTGGCCGCGCATCAGCTACGGCGTCAATTACGACGGCACGCCGGTCGGCACCGGCAAGTCGCAGATGGCCGGCATGGACGATCCGCTCTGGCACTGGACGCCGTCGATCGCGCCATCAGGCATGACGTTCTATAGCGGCGACCTGTTCAAAGGCTGGAAAGGCAGCCTGATCAACGGCGCGTTGAAATTCCAGATGATCGTGCGGCTCGAACTCAAGGACGGCAAGGTGGTGAAGGAGGAGCGCCTGCTGCAAGGGCTGCACGAGCGCATCCGCGACGTGCGCCAGGGTCCGGACGGCGCGCTCTATCTGCTCACCGACAACAATGCCGGCCGCGTTCTGCGGGTGGCGCCGGCCAAATAATCATCAATACAAGTGATGCTCACCACTTGTGGAACACGAAGAAGGCGCCGGCCGCGATCAACGCGAAGCCTAAACCCTGATTCCAAGTGATCGGCTCCTTGAGATAGACAATCGAAAAGCCGGCGAACACCACAAACGTGATCACCTCCTGCATGGTCTTCAATTGCGCCACGTTATAGACCGCGCTGCCGTAGCGATTGGCCGGCACCGCCAGACAATATTCGATGAACGCGAGCGCCCAGCTGATGAGGATGACGCTGAACAGCGGCACCTCCTTATAGCGCAGGTGCCAATACCAGGCAGCGGTCATGAACACGTTGGAACCGACCAGCAACGCGATCGGCAGCAGATAGGGCGAGATCAAGGGCATGGGATTCTCTCAAGGAAAATTCGCGTCACGCGATGCGGACGGAGAGATTTAGCGGCTCCGCCGCGGCGAAGTCCACAGGCGGCGGCCTTGTCACCGGAGCGTCACAGCGTTGCGCTATCGAGAAACTGCGTCAGTCACGCGTTGAGTCCTGCGTAGCCCCACTTGCGGTCCCGTGCGGCTGACCCTACTCTCCGGGACCGCAATTTTTTGCGCGGCGCATTCCCCCGCCTATTCCTGGAATAAATTCCATAGCGACAGCGGCGCCGCCCACCGGCGATGCCGGCCCGCATCTGTGATAAGCTTGCGGGCGCCGCCCGGCGCTGCGCGCTGACCGCCGCCGGACCTTGCATCGACTGCAGGAGATATCCGATGCGCCATGGCCATTCCGCGTTTGTTGTCGCCGCCGTGCTGGTCGCCGGGCTGTTGCCGGCCGCCGCGCAAAACCAGCCGAAAGGCCAGCAGCCACCGGCCGCGCCGGCGCGGCCGTACAAGCCGGTCGCGATCACGCCGCCGAAGCCGATGACAGACGCGAGTTTCGAGAGCCTGCGCCAGCAGCTCGGCGAAGCGGCCAAGCACAAGGATCGCGGCGCTTTAACGAAGCTTGTAGTTGCGCAAGGCTTGTTCTGGCAGCGCGGCAGCGGCGACGCCGCCGACAAGCGCAAATCCGGCATCGACAACCTGTCGGCGGCGCTCGGCTTGAACAACAAGGCCGGCGCCGGCTGGGACATCCTCACCGGCTATGCCGAAGATCCGACCGCGTCTCCTTCACCCGAGCATAAGGGCGCGATCTGCGCGCCGGCCGATCCCGACTTCAACGGCAAGGACTTCGAGGAGCTGCTCAAGACGACACAGACCGACGCGAGCGAGTGGGGCTATCCGGTGTCGGCCGGGATCGAGGTGCACGCCGCGCCGCAGGCGAGCGCGCCGGTGCTCGACAAGCTCGGCCTCGCCTTCGTGCGGGTGATGCCCGAACCGACACCGGTTTCCGCGGCTTACGTGCGCATCGTCACGCCGGACGGCAAGGCTGGCTATGTATCGGTGGATACCATCGCGCCGATCGGCAACGATCAGCTCTGCTACGTCAAGGGCGGCGGCGCCTGGAAGATCGGCGGCTATATCGGTGGTGGCGAGCCGCAGTAACGCGCGACGTCGATGAGCGGCGGGACCGGCATAGCATTGCGTTACGACTGATTCGATTCTGTAATGTGACAGCCGCGACATCGTCCGGCGACGGAGACCGTGCCATGCAGCCGCCGACCGCAAGCCCTCCGCGAACACTCGCCTGCGCGCGCTGCGGCACCGCATTCGAATGCAGGCTCGGCGGCGGCTGCTGGTGCGCGACCGAGCCCTACCGGCTGCCGATGACCAACGCCGCGATCGAGGATTGCCTGTGCCCGGCCTGCCTACGCCAGGCGGCGCTTTCCACAATCCCCCCGCAAAGCCTATAGAGAGCCGCCGCAGTCCGCAGGCCCTTCACACGAGACCCCCCGATGATCGACCTCTACGCGCTGACCAGCCCGAACGTGCAGAAGATTTTCATCATGCTCGAGGAATGCCAGCTGCCCTACAATACCAAGATCGTGGACGTGTGGAAAGGCGACCAGTTCAGCCCGGAATTCAGCAAGATCAATCCGCTGCACAAAGTGCCGGCGATCGTGGATTCGGACGGTCCCGCGGCTAAGCCCTACACCGTCATCGAATCCGGCGCGATCCTTCTTTATCTCGCCGAGAAGACCAGGAAATTCCTGCCCGCCGATCCGGTCAAGCGTTTCGACACTTTGCAATGGCTGATCGTGCAAGTGGCTAATCTCGGACCGATGTCCGGCCAGCTCGTGCACTTCAGCAAATACGCGCCGAGCGGGCAGGACTACGGCGCTAGCCGCTACAGCACGCAGGTCAACAAGCTGTACGATCTTTATGAACAGCGGCTGGCCACGCAGGCCTATGTCGGCTGCGACGAATACACGATCGCCGACATCGCCGCGTTCCCCTGGCTGCGCAATATCGAGCTGCTTGCGATTGATTTGTCGAAGCGTCCGCACGTCAAGGCCTGGGTCGACAAGATTGCCGCCCGCGACGGCGTCAAGCGCGCCATGGCCAAGGTCGCCACCATCAAATCGGCGCGCGACAGCGCCACCGACGACGCCAAGGACAAGTTCTTCGGCCGCGGCCAATACGCCCTCGCATAAAAGGACAAGTCATGATCATCGAAATCGCACAGATCGACGTGAAGCCCGGCATGGAAAACGACTTCGAGGCCGGCGTGAAGAACGCCGTGCCGCTGTTCAAGCGCGCCAAGGGCTGCAAGGGCGTGGCGCTGCAGCGCTCGCACGAGAAGCCGGCGCGCTACCGGCTGTTCGTGCAATTGGAGACGCTAGATAACCACACCGTCGATTTCCGCGGCTCGCCGGATTTCCAGGAATGGCGCAAGCTGGTCGGCCACTGCTTCGCCGCACCGCCCGAGGTCGAGCATGTGCGCGAGGTGCTGCACGGGTTTTAAGGCGGCGGCTTCCAGCCGCGCACGCCTGACGCTCACGCTCCGAACAAACGCGCCGGCGTCTCGACCAGAATGCGCTTGCGCGTTGCTTGGTCCGACGTCCAGTCGAACAACAAATCCAGTAAATGCCCGTCGTCCGGCATTACCTCGGCGGCAATCGAAGGATGCGGCCAGTCGGTGCCCCACAGCAGCCGTTCCGGATTGGCGCGCAGCAGCGCGTCGTGGAACGGCCGCGCGTCGGCATAGTCGGGATATTGCGCGGAGAGCCGGTAGGCCGCCGACAGCTTGACATGGACATGCCCCTCCCCGACCAGCTTCAGCAGCGCCTGAAAATTCGGATCGCCGACGCCGCGCGTCGCCGGGATGTTCAGCATGTGGTCGACGATCACCGGCATCTCGCGTGCGATGTCCCGCAGCACCGTCGCCACGTCCTGCAGCAGCCGCCAATCGCAAAACACCTGCATGACCCAGCCGAGATCGCGCATCGTTTGGCGAAACACCGCGAACACGTCGAGCCCGACGCCGCGCACATAGCCGGGCTTGCCCGCATCCGAAAACAGATGGAAGCGTAAGCCCCGCATGCCGAGTCTGTGCCAGTCGCGCAGCGTCGCCGGCTTGATGCGCGTATCGGTGATGGCAACGCCGCGCAGCCGCTGCGGAAAGCGCGCCAGCGCATCGAGCAGCACGCGGTTGTCGAAGCCGTGTGCATTGCCCTGCACCACCACGCCGCGCGCCAAGCCGAGATGATCGAGCAGCCCGATATAACGCTCGACCGGCGCGTCCGGCGGCGTATAGCCGCGTCCCGGCGTGTAAGGGAATCGATCGGCGGGTCCGAAGATGTGGGCATGCGCGTCCCACGCGCCCGGCGGCGGCATGACGCGCGGCTGTTTCGGATACGCCAGCGGGCCGGCGATGCGCGGTGGGTCGGCGGCGGAAAGACTCATCCGAGCTTGATGTTGGCTTCCTTCACCACCTTGCTCCAGCGCTCCATCTGCTCGCCCACGAAGGCGCGGAATTCTTCCGGCGTGTTCGCGCGGGAGTCGATGTTGAGCTGCTTGAAGCGTTCGCTGACCTGCGGCGAGCGCAGCGCTTCATTGAGACCGGCGTTGAGCTTTTGCACGATTGCCGCTGGCGTGCCGTGCGGGACGAAGACGCCGTTCCATTCATAGGCTTCGAACCCCGGCAAGCTGTCGGACACCGGCGGGATGTCCGGCAGACTGTCGAGACGTCCTTTACCGGTATGCGCGATGGCCTTCACCTGGCCGCCCTTGATCAGGCCGACCACCGACGAGCCGTTGGCGAAGAAGAATTTCACCTGGCCCGATAGGACATCGTTGAGCGCCAGGCTGCCGCCGCGATACGGCACATGGCTGATCTTGATGCCGGTCGTGTGCCGGAACATTTCGAGCGAAAGATGTTGCAGCGTGCCGTTGCCGGACGAGGCCATGTCGATCCCGTCAGGAGCGGCTTTGGCGAAAGCGATGACGTCGGCGACCGTCTTAACCGGCAGCGATGGGGTAACCACCAGAATGTTCGGCACGAGCGAGGCCAGAAAAACCGGGTCGAAATCCTTGCGGTAGTCGAACGACAGGTTGGGATAGAGCGCGCCGTTCACCGAGAAGCCGGTGGCGTCGTGCAGGATGGTGTAGCCGTCCGGATCGGCCTTGGCGACGACGGCTTCGCCGATGGTGCCGCCGGCGCCGCCGCGGTTCTCGATGACGAAATTCTGGCCGAGGATTTCGTTGAGCTTACCGGACAGGATGCGCGCCGTGGTGTCGGCGCCGCCCGCGGGCGGATAAGGCACCATGACCTGCACCGGCCGGTTTGGCCAGACGGCTTGCGCGCCGGCCGGACGCGCGAGCGGCGCGAGCGCCATACCAGCCAATAGCATGCGTCTTGTGAGATTGGTCCCGGACATCGCTCCCCCCATGGCTTTTGACATAATCTAGCACCGGACTGAGCGGGGGAAAGACCGATCCCAAGGCCGCGCGCCCGAACGAACAGGCGCCGCCTGAGCCCGCGCGCAACGTCAATCTGCTGTGATCAATGGGCTAAAGTTTGCGGCCGAGAATGACGCCGGCCACCAGCGCCAGCGACAGCGACAGCGCCGCCAGCATCGATTCCCGCGAGCCCTGCTGCACGGCAGCGACTGCTTCGTCGATCGCGCGCTCGCCGCTTGCGAGCGTGCCGCCCGAAGCATCGGCATCGCGGCGCGCAGCTCGCGCCCGCGCCGCGGGCCGCAGGAATGCGATCAAGAACAAGATCAGGCCGAGCACAGCGCAGCCGCCGGCGATGATCCCCAGCGCCGGCATCGTTCCGTAAATCTGCTGCAGCCAGACATACAGCAGCGACAATCCGAAGCCGATCGCGACCAGGATGACCGCGACCGCAGCCAGCGTCAGCGCGGCGGTAACCGTCAGCGCCCGGATGCGCTGTTTGAAGTGGCCCTTGCACAGGCTCACGCAGGCGGCGAACATCAATGCCTCCGCAGCAGCAGTCCTAGCACGATGCCAAGACCGAGCGCACCGCCGAGGACATAACGCGGATTCTGCCGGGCGAATGTCTCCAGGTCGGCGATCACCGACTGGGTATCGGTTTTGGCATTGGCCGCGAATTCGCTGGCCGCCTCCGAGGCCGCGGCGCCGATGCGCGACGCCGATGCGCTCGCCTCCGCGCCCGACGCTCGGCCGAAGTCGGCAAGAGTCTCCTTGACGGCACTGAGGTCTTTCTGCAAGCGACGAAGCTCCGCCGCCAGATCCTCGCCGGCGTCCGCCGCCGAGCCGGCGATTTTGTCCTTGGCGCGCACAAGCTCTTCGCCGATGCGCTCCGCCGCGGCAGCCATGCCTTCCACGGTCCGATGCTGTGCTGCTGTCATTGCCGGATCTCCTTTAAAAAAATATTCTGGCACAGCGGCCGGATGCTGGATTTGCGCTGTATCAATAGCGGAACTCTGCGGAATCCGCCAAAACCGACCGCCCTTTCCTCGCCGGCTAACTCGCCCCATATTCGCAGGCGATGGCGAAAACCCCCGACAAGTCCCCTGAGCTGCCGAAAAAGCCGGAAGATCCTGCGCGCCCGACGCGGGCCAAGGCGGCGCGCCCGGACCAGCCGGCGACGCCGGACGCGCTCGCCGACCTGCTCAACCCGGCGATCAATAAGGGCACCGCCGGTCTGGGCTCGGGTACCGGGTTACAGCCGCCGCCGGATAATTCGTTCGACCGCCGCGCCGATTTTTCCGCTGCCCACAAGGCGCGCAAATCGGCGGCCAAAGGTTTCGGCGAAGCGCCGCAGCACGACTACACCGCTTCGCCGGTGACCGGGCTCGATCCGAAACTGGCGGAGGAACTCGGGCTCACCGACGACGCGGCGCCCGCCTCGCCCTCGTCAGCGAGCGCCGGCGGGATCAGAGCCAATACCGGCGGCGATCCGAAATACCGGCTGCCGCGCGCCGATCTGCCGCAGCCGGGCAGCGGACTGAGTTCAATGGGCGTCGCCGCCACCGCCGAGTCGCTGGAGCGCTTGCTGCGCGAAGGCCGGCCGGAATTCGCCGCGCAACCGTGGACGCCGCATCGCCCACCGCGGCCGGACAAGTCCGAAGGCGGCAAGCCTTTCGTGATCCAATCGAATTTCGAGCCGAAGGGCGACCAGCCGCAGGCGATCGCCGAACTGGTGGAAGGCATCCAGCGCCACGATCGCACGCAGGTGCTGCTCGGCGTCACCGGCTCCGGCAAAACATTTACGATGGCGAAGGTGATCGAGGCGACGCAGCGCCCGGCCATCATCCTGGCGCCCAACAAGACGCTGGCGGCGCAGCTCTACGGCGAGTTCAAGTCGTTCTTCCCCAACAACGCGGTGGAATATTTCGTCTCCTATTACGACTACTACCAGCCGGAGGCCTACGTCCCGCGCACCGACACCTATATCGAGAAGGAATCCTCGATCAACGAGCAGATCGACCGCATGCGCCATTCGGCCACGCGTTCGCTGCTGGAGCGCGACGACGTCATCATCGTCGCCTCGGTGTCGTGCATCTACGGCATCGGCTCGGTGGAAACCTATTCAGCGATGACCTTCACGCTGCAGCAGGGCGGCACGATCGGCCAGCGCCAGTTGCTCGCCGATCTGGTGGCGCTGCAATACAAGCGCTCGGGCGGCGATTTCTTCCGCGGCTCGTTCCGTGTGCGCGGCGACGTCATCGAGATTTTTCCGGCGCATTACGAGGACCGCGCCTGGCGGGTGTCGCTGTTCGGCGACGAGATCGAGTCGATCCACGAATTCGATCCGCTTACCGGCCAGAAGACCGACGAGCTCGAGTTCGTCAAGGTCTATGCCAACTCGCACTACGTCACGCCGCGGCCGACGCTGATCCAGGCCATCCACGGCATCAAACATGAATTGCGGCAACGGCTCGACCAGCTGCACGCCGCCGGCCGCCTGCTGGAAGCGCAGCGGCTCGAGCAGCGCACCAATTTCGACCTGGAAATGATGGACGCCACCGGCAGCTGCGCCGGCATCGAGAACTATTCGCGCTATCTCACCGGCCGCAAGCCGGGCGAGCCGCCGCCGACGCTGTTCGAATATGTGCCCGACAACGCGCTGGTGTTCGCAGATGAGAGCCACGTCACCATCCCGCAGCTCGGCGGCATGTTCCGCGGTGACTTCCGCCGCAAGGCGACGCTGGCGGAATACGGTTTCCGGCTGCCGTCCTGCATGGACAACCGGCCGCTGCGCTTCGAGGAATGGGACGCCATGCGGCCGCAGACCGTCGCGGTGTCGGCGACGCCCAGCCACTGGGAAATGAACGAGGCGCGCGGCGTGTTCGTCGAGCAGGTGATACGCCCGACCGGGCTGATCGACCCGCCGGTGGAGGTGCGGCCGGCGCGCACCCAGGTCGACGACCTGGTCGGCGAAATTCGCCAGGTGGCGCTGGCCGGCTACCGCGCGCTGGTCACCGTGCTGACCAAGCGCATGGCCGAGGACCTCACCGAATATCTGCACGAGCAGGGCATTCGCGTGCGCTACATGCACAGCGACATCGACACGCTGGAGCGCATCGAGATCATCCGTGACTTAAGGCTGGGCGCGTTCGACGCGCTGATCGGCATCAATTTGCTGCGCGAGGGCCTCGACATTCCGGAATGCGCGCTGGTCGCCATTCTCGACGCGGACAAAGAAGGCTTCCTGCGCAGCGAGACCTCGTTGATCCAGACCATCGGCCGCGCCGCCCGCAACGTCGACAGCAACGTCATCCTCTATGCCGACAAGGTGACCGGCTCGATGCAGCGCGCGATCGAGGAAACCAACCGGCGGCGCGAGAAGCAGGTCGAGTACAACACCGCCAACAACATCACGCCGGAGAGCATCAAGCGCTCGATCCACGACATCATGGACAGCGTGTACGAGCGCGACCATGTGCTGATCTCCACCGGCAGCCCAGGGAGCACATATGGCGAGTTCGCCGACGCGGCCACCATCGGGCACAATTTCGAGGCGGTGATCGGCGATCTGGAGACGCGCATGCGCGCGGCCGCCGGCGATCTCGACTTCGAGGAAGCCGCGCGCCTGCGCGACGAGATCAAGCGGCTGCGCACGATGGAGATGGCGGTGGTGGATAACCCGACCGTGCGCAATGTGATGGTGGCGCAGGACTCCAAGCTGCGCCGCGCCACGCGCAGCGATCGCCCGCACAAGCCGCGGCTCGACGAGATGGGCCCCGGCCTGGAGGCTATCCCGTCACGCCCCAACAGCTTGCCCGACGAAGCGCGCAGCGCGAAGGCGGGCCCGCGCAGCAAGCTCGGCAGGCCGGGAATGCGGGGCGGGTTTAAGAAGAGGTAGCCCGGTAGCAGCCGCCGGCTTGACTCCCGGCGCCGCTTGGCCGGCATAATTGTCAAAGCACGGTCGGGTGGGGGTGCGATTGAGCGAGCTGCTGCGCAAACGTCTTTATGACCTCTACGCCGCCTATGCCGAGGGGCGGATCGACGAGGTTCTGCGCGAATACGACGACAATGTCGTAATGACCAGCCATGCGCCGGTCGACATCTTTCCTTATCTCGGGCGCAAGCAAGGCAAGGCAGCGGTCGCGGCAACCATGAACACGGCGCACGCGGCATTCGAATATCTCTCCTATCAGCCCGTCTTCATGGTGACCGAACAGGACGATGCCGCCGTGATCATTTTGGCGCGGCTACGCCAACGCGCGACCGGCCGCACCATTCAGCTTTTCATCGCCGACTTCATTCGATTTGACCACGGCCGCATTGTCGAATTGCGCCAGTTCATGGATTCCTTCGATGCCGTCCAGCAGGTGCTCGGCCGCGAGATTCTCATTTCGAAAACGCCGGATTAGGGCGGGCGTACGGCTGCGCTCGACGCCATCGGCCGCGGCTCGCCCGCCGAAGCGCCCTCCACCTCCGCACTTCGTGCTTCGGCAGACAAGGGCGCGAATGCGGGCGTGAAGGCGATCCCCGCACGGCCCAACAGCTTGCCCGACGAAGCGCGCAACGCGAAGGCGGGCCCGCGCAGCAAGCTCGGAAAGCCAGGGATGCGGGGTAGGTTTAAGAAGAGGCGCAGATAAGAAAGTTTGGGCGCATTTCTGGAAAGCTATTTCTTTGTTTGCGCGGCTGCCAATTTTTGAAGTCTCTCCAAAAAGACCTTAGGCGACGAACCGCCAAACATACGATCGACTAAGAACGAGTCGATAGCTCCAGCGGCCATACTTGCAGCGAACCCGACTGCGGCATCGAGCGCTATGGCACTAGCTGCCCCAACTCCGACTTGAGCCAAAAATCTGATTGTTCGACCTGTAGCCGATTGAATACCGGGCACCTCCTGCAACAGTTTGGCGTATTCACGCGCGACATTGGTTGGATCCGTTCGGACATTTTCCTGAAACCATCCACGAAATTGCGCTCCCGCTGTCGAATTTCGCAATTTTAATACGCTTTCAAGCAGACCCGTGTCCTGGAGTACGAGTTCGCCCACATCGGGCAAATCGGCCAACTCTCGCAATTTAACATAAGCATTTCCGGGATGAGCACTTCCGGTGGCGCGCGTTAAAGCACCCCGAAATAATTCCGAGACTTGGTCAGAGGTGTAGATGTCGTCACAGTCAGTGTTTGCAGCCGCCTTAACCTCTACGCAGGCTTGCGCCACTCTCAAGACCTGAAAATGTCATCGTTCTGACCTTCTTGTAGAACGCCGCTGAGCAAGCGAACTTGATTAGGCTGGATTCCCTTGAGACGACGCACATCGACGAGCCCTTTTGCCTTTATGACTTCCGGGGACTTTTTTATTTGTCCGTAAGTCATCGTGCGAAGCTCTTCGACTTCAATCGAAAACTCCGCGGTCGCCCTTGTGGTAAGTTCGGCCAATTTCTTCTTGTCGAGATTTGCGTTGACTGCTTCGATTGCGGCTCTGGTCGCTTCGTCAAGCGGTGCACTAAAATATTTCGGGACGTTTTGCACAGCGGAACCGACCTGGAACACAGTTATGCCGCCTCCGTTTCCTAGATAGCCAAGTGATCCCCTAAAGCGCGCGAACCTGACGGTGTCCTCATCGAGCAATCTCAGAAGAGCGCGTTCGCCTAAGACTCCCGCCATTAACGAGAGCGGCATGAAGTCATTAGTGGGAATTACTATTTGATCGAAAAGCAGCGTACTTTCTATCAAGCATTTGAATTGTGGTTTTCCTACTCGCAGAAATTGCTGGTACCTTTCGTTCGGGTCGCCTGCATCGGCAAGGCAACTCATGTTTCCAAGCAATACATTTCGTTTTATCATGACGAATGCCAACCCTTAGGTGCCGATAACGTTTACCAGAAATTTGATTCCCAACGGTTGACTTCCGCTCTATATAGGATTATATTCCACATTATCCCATCCATTCGAGGGCGTCCTCATGAGACGTTATGACGGCGGGGTGGGATGCGGCGCCTGCGGGCGGGGGGAAACGTACCTCCCGCGCCCCGGGCGGCGCCGGGACCCCGCCCCCCGGGGCACGATGACCCGGGTGCGAGGAGCTCGCTGACGGCCGCAGCCGCAAGGCTTCGGCAGAAAGCGCGGCCCCGGGCCGAAATAAACGCCGCCGTGGAGCGCCGAGAGGCGCCCGCATCTTTCAAAAGAGGATGCGGCAAGACGGAAGACTGGTGCGCCACTCGGTGCTCCATCCCCTCGATGTGGTCGGGGGACAGAAAAGGCCCCGCGCAAGCGGGCAAGGGTTACGGCGTACCCGGCGCCGCCAAGAATACGGGCGGCGGCGCTTGGCTGTTTGACAGATGGATCGGCGAACAGGCGCGGCACACACTCTGCTGTCGCCCCCGCGCAGGCGGGGACCCAGTAAACACAGCGAGTGCGGTGATTACTGGATCGCCCGCCGGAGCTTGTCATCGGGCCGGCCTTTGGCCGGACCCGTTGGCGGGCGATGACAACCGATCTAAACGGGTACGCCCGGCAGTTGCCCGGACAGCACCATTTCAGCAAATATCGCGCATCCGCCCGAATCGCTGCCCGTCAGCTCAGGAGGCCATGCTATGCCGCTGGTACAAATCGACATCCGCGAAGGCTGGACCGACGATCAGAAAAGAGCGCTCGCCAAGGGCATCACGAATCTGATTCAAGAGGTCGGCAAGGTGCCGGTCGAGCGCATCCATGTCGTGATCCGAGAGGGGCGCGGCCTGCATTTCGCGTTCGGCGGCGAACATGTGCCCGAGTTCAAGCCCAGCGCGGGCGGCTGACACCATTTTGGAAGTTCGACGATGCGACCTTCGACTCTTGAAACCCGCAACAATTTCGCCCGGGCGCGCCGGCTGGTGCTGCTGGTCATCGCCGCCGGGCTGCTTTCCGGCTGCGAAACCACCGGCCCCGGCCCGGCTGCGCTCTCGGCGCAGGCCTCCAAGCCACCGGAGCCGCCGATGACCCGTTCGCGCGCCGCCAGCGATTGCTGGATGAACACCGAAAAGGGCAGCGCCGCTGCCAATCTCGACAAGCGCGCCGACGTCGTCACCAAATGCATCGACGACAAAATGAAAGCCGCGCAGGCGGCGCCGAAGGCCTAGCGCATGATCCCGAAAAGTAGGTACCGGTTTCCCGCCTTCGCGAAGCCCGCTTCGGCGGGCGAAGTGAGGTCGGACAAGATCATGCGCATACAAGAGAGCCGCCGGCCGCGGCGGTAACCCCTGCAAATAGGGGGACTAAGGCGCCCTCCCCCTTGCGGGCGGCCGCGCGCCGTATCAGCATCCGGGATTCGCAACCGCAGGAGGCAGTCATGGCTAAGGGTCAGATGCGCGTGCCGAAGGAAAAGAAAAAGCCGAAGGCCGACAAGGACAAGCCCAAGCATATGTCGGCCTATAAGCTGTCGCAGACCTCGGGCACGGCCAGCCCCTACAGCAACCCGGGCGGCAAGAAGTCCTGAGCTTGTTGCGCACAATCTTTTGCGAGAACCGGTGCCCATCGCGGGCGCCGGGACCGGCGCAGTCGGGATCATGCACGAGCGTCCGGTGCGGCCGCTGCCGGCGACCGGCTATTTCTGGGTTGCCTTGGCTGCCTTAGCGATCTCCAGGAACGTGAGCACTTCCACATAGCTCGGCTGGCCGTCGAGCAAGCTCAGCCGCATGCAGTCCGCTCGCTCCTTGAGCGAGTAGTCGTCCCATGTCTGTTCGAGCCCGATGCGCGCCTCGTGCTCGTCGCGTCGGCAGGCGTCCATGCCCCGATCGGGCGCGGTGGCAGCCGCTGCGGCCGAGCGGCAGGTCGGCTCGATGTTGAAGTTCGGCATCCGGTCCGCCGCCAGGACGATGTTCGAAGCGGTCAAAATGATCGGCAGTAACGCGGGCATGGTCATTCTCCATTGCGCGGGTCCCCACCGTCGAGACACATATACAGCCAAACCTCCGATTTCATCCGGTAGGCGGGTAGCGCCCCGCCGATGAACCTTTCGCCCGGTCCCGCCGACCAATGAGCGGTCGCTGGAAGGTCGTGCCATGCTGAAACGCTTTGTCCTCGCCTTTCTCGCCTTTATCGGGCTGATCGTGCCGGCCGCCTTGCTGCTGGCGCTGCTGGCGGCGCCCGCCTCGCCCGCGCCGCTGGAGCGGCCGGGCTGCGAACAAACCCTCGCCGGTAGCATTGCCAAAGTCACCGCCATGCAGGCGCGCGTGCAAAGCCTCAGCGCCGCGCCGGGGCCGGCGATCTGCAAGGCCACCCGCCTGTATTTCCTCGAAGTGGTGAAGGCGCGCGCGGTCACCGCGCTGTGCAAGAACGGCCCCGACCGCGAGCGCGAGCTCGGCCGGCTCGATGCCGACGTCGCGCACATCAACGAGGCCATTGCGGCGCGTTGCAGTTAACCATTAGCGCTGATCCCGAAAAGCGGGAACCGGCTTTCGGAAAAGATCATGCGCAAACAAAATACCAGCGTCGCCGCGGCCCGTTCACACCTTCGCCCAAGTTCCATGGCAGAAGTGCAATCGATGACGGGGGGAGATTTTCAGCATGCGAGCAGCTGCGACCCACGGCGCCGTGTGGACGATGCTTGCGCTTAGCAGTGCGTTGGCCGCGCCAACCGCGGCGCTGGCGCAAGATTTAAGCACGGCCCCCTATGCAGCCGCCTCGCCGCCGGCGAACCCCACCGATGAACCTGGCCTGCCGGCCAACTCCACCGATGAACCCACCCCGCCGGCGGACAACGCGCTCAGCCCGGACGAAAGCGCCGTGCTCGGCAATGCGCTGATATTCGATCCGCCGAATCTGACGGGCACCGCGCCGGTCAAGCCGCTGCGGCTGCCCAGCCTGTCCGATCCGAAGGACCTCGCTGTCAGCCGCACCGACAAGTCGGACGGCTCCAGCACCGTGGTCGTGAAGCAGCCGCTGCCGACCGACTGGGACGCCAAGATCGGCGCCGATCTCGGGCTCGCCGCCACCCCGACCGACAGCTACCAGCCGGCCAGCCCGCTGCCGGGGACTCGCGACGGCCGCGGCTCCGGCGCCGCCTGGGCGTCGGTCGGCGTCTCCGACCTCGCCACGGTCGATGCGCGCGTCGATCCGAGCAACGATCAGGGCAAGCTCGGCACCACGCTCAAGCACGCGATGCCGGTCGGCAGCACATTCTCCGTCGCGCTGCAGAACAGCTACTCGGTCACCGAAACCTTCAGCCCGCTCACGGCAGCGCCGACGGTCGCGGCGACGCAGCCGATGCCGCAGGTCTGGGACAACGAGAAGGTCGCCAAATTCGACATCCTGCCGACCGGCACCACGCTCGCCGCCGGCCTCGCCTCGACCAGCAGCGATCCGGTCACCCACAACAAGCTCAGCGCCGAGCAGAAGCTGTACGGCCCGCTGCACGTCACCACCGCGGTGACCGATGTCGGCCAGCCGTCCAGCAACAAGAGCATCACCGCCGGCTTCAAGCTGAATTGGTAACCCTACCGGGCTTGGTCCGTCCGAAGGGCGGAAAGTTCCATCAAGCCGCCGCGCCCCTGCCCCACGGCCGCCGCAGTCGCATGCGGCAATCGATCCACGCTGGGGAGCGTCAGCGCAACGGTTGCGCCTGTGTAGGAGTAGACCATGACGGCCATCAGACCCGAGCGGCTTGGTGCGGACAAGCTTGGTCCAGAGAAATCCGGCCCGGAGAAATACGCTCCGGCGCCGCGTGCACCGGAAAAACTGAGCGATGTCGACCAGGCGGCGACGAACGCGTTCGAGGGCGAGATCCGTGATTTTGTCCGGCGCGACGTCGCGTTCCTGCGCCGGCAACGCAGCGAAGGTGAGCCGGCGGGCGATCCGGCAACCGAAAATATGAATGCGCTGATCCGGCGCGTCTCCGGCGCCTCGATGGAGGAAATCGACCGGGTCATTCTCGAGCTGCAAAGCGTGCGCGAGATGTTGCGCAACGAGGGCGAACGCGTGGGCCGTGAGATCGCGGGCTACGCCAGTCTGAGCCATGCGGCCATGACGGCGATGAAGGTGATCGCCGACAGCCTCACGCAATGGAAGAGTGCGCCGGACAAGCCCGGCCAGCGTTCGGTGAACTGACCGATCGCGCAGTGAAGCGCCATCGCCGGGTTTATCCGGCGATGGCGGTTTGCACGCGCATGCGTATGATTTTTACGAGGTGATCTGCTCGATCACGGTGCGGGTCGACGGCGTGACCAGCAGCACCTTGCCCTTGGCCTTCACGTATTTCAGCCCCTTGGTCGCAGCGATGTCACGCACGCTCGCCGGCAGCTCATGCATTTCGTTCAGCGCCTGGTTGGTCGACAATTCACTTGCGGGCGCCAGCGCGTCCGCGTCGGCCGCCGGTTGCGACTTGTCCGCCATCACCGCCTGATAGATCTGCTGACGCTGCTGATCACTGAGCGGCAGCGGCATGGCCATGATCGGCACGCGATCGAGAATGTCGTTCCGCTTGGAGAACTTCGCCGGTTCAGTTTGACCGGTGGAACCGATCGGTCCGGACGGCGGCGGCTCCGCCGCGGCAGACGAACCGGAGCCGACTGGAGAGACTGTGCCGCCGATTTCCGACGATGCGGCGCCCGTGATCGCCGCTGCCGGCTGTTGAGCGGGCAACGCCGGCGCGGCGTTGACTGCATTGGAATTGGCGCCGCCGGCTTGCGGTCCATTACCGAGCGAAGGCTGCGTCGAGACAGGCATCATTTTCGCCGCGCGCACTTCCTCCGGCGTCGGAAGCTTGATGACTTCGGTGGATTGCGACGGCGCTTGCTTGGTGACGCCGGGATTGATCTGCCCGGTGTCGGGCTTGAATCCCGGATTGGTCGTGACCGTGGCGCTTTCTTCGGCGCGAACCTGTCCGCTCGCGAGCGGAGCCGCGACGATCATGCCTGCGGCCAGCGCGGTCGCCAACATGAGGTGATGGTGCAAATGCTTCATGGGGGGAGCCTCCTCGGCTGCGGGAACAACGGCCGAGAGGCGGTAGGGTTGCATGAATTCGGTGGTTAAGAATCCGGTGGGGACGGCGCCTGAACGCCCTGCTCAGCTATCCCCGCGGCGGCAGTCGCACTCAGCGCGCGGCTGACGGGAGCGTCACCACGCGCAAGCCGTCGTCGATTTGCAGACGGCCGGTCAGGTGATTGCTAACCACCAGCGTGCCCACCATCATCACGAGAACCGTGGCCGTGCTCAGCATGAGGCCGATCGCTCCGAGCGCGCTTCTGTCGGCCATGACCGGCCCCCATGATTGTGCGGATTTCGCGTGGTTAACTGACCGATTAAACGCGCGAAAGCCGATCAAGTTCCCAATCCGGCCGGGAAAACGGCCAGCGGTGCTCGATCAACGGCTGCGGTTGGTCAGTTGGCGGCGACGGCTTTGGCGGCTTTTACCGCCTTGCGCGGCAGCGGGTAGTCGGCGCTCTCGTACAGCTGGCGAATGCCATTGCCGTCGAAGCGCTTCTCTTCGACCTCGAGATAGGCGCCGAGCAGCAATTCCGGCGGCAATTCCTCGATGGCGAAACGGATGGCCTCCGCCGCGGTCGGAAAACGCTTATAGCCGATGGGACGGCGCGACTTGCGGCTGCGGCTGGGAAATAGCTCGGACGGGGCCCGATAGTTGATCATCGACATAACTCGTAACTCCTCGGGCCCAATATGGCCCCTGAAGCGCCGAAAATCCAGCGTCTGGGCCCTGCGCATATCTGCCCGGCCCGGGAAAGGTAAACGCTGTACACCGGAAAATTGAGCGGCGCCGGTCCGGCGCACGCGCACCGGGCCGCGTATTCCACCGGCAGCGGACGGCCTTAATCGGTTAACTCCGCCACCACTTCGCCGGTGGCCGGATCGACCAGCACCACGCGGTTGTTTACCAGCATGTATTTGTACGTCTTGATCGCCGGGACTTCGACCGCGACCGTCTCCGGCACCGCATAGAGCTGCGCGGTCTGCGGCACGCGCATGCCGACGCGGTACTCGAGCGTCGCCTGCGCCGGCTGAGCGCGTTCGCACACGATGGTGCGGTAGACCGTCTGCGTCTGCACCGGCGCGCGGGTAATGGCCGTGGTCACAACGTTGCATGCCGCGTTGCCCGCGCAACGTTCATGAAAACATCCACGTTCTGAATCGCTTAGCGCGTTTCGGACTCCTTTCGTTCCGCCAACGCAGTGCGCCGCATGGCGGCGCCGTGTGTGACTCAGACTCCACAGCATCGGCGCACCGCGCGCGCGCGATTGAAGTTTTGCGTGCAGCGCGACTCGGCCTGCGATACCAGCGTTGGAGACTCTGATTCGCGGGGCTCAAGGGATGATTCTCGAATCGCTGTTCGGATTGTCGCTTGTGTTGAATGTCTCGCTTGATACCCAAATTCCCAAGTCCACCGATCCGGCCACTTAGCTGCAGATGTCGGTGCGCCAGAAGGACGCCGCGCTGTTGCCGCTGGTGCGCCGGGCGACCGACTGCGTCGTGAGCAAGGTCGTCGCCGATCCGCGCTACAGCGCCGACATGCGGCCGGGCGACATCAATGACCTGATCGTCGACTCGATTGCCGCCTGCGCGCGGCCGGTGCGCGCGATGATCGACGCCCATGACCGCATGTACGGCAACGGCTCGGGCGAGGCGTTCCTGCTCGGGCCCTATCTCGACGTACTGCCGGGCGCCGTCGTGAAGCAGGTCAAAGTCAGGACGCGTTAATTGATCGCGCTAACGCCGGCCGCAATGCCAGCGTGATCGGCAGCGTGAGCAGGACAACAGCGGCGACCACAACAAGCGCCGACGGCACGCCGACCGCGTCACCGAGCAGGCCATAGATCGCCGGCGACACCGCCCCCGCGCCGATGGTCCCGGTATAGAAGATGCCGAAGGCGCGCGGCCGCCGCGCCGGCTCCACCAGATCGGGCACCGAGCCATAGAGCACCGACGAGGTGCCGTTGAGGGCGATCCCGACCACCGGCAACAGCACCAGCGCGGCTTCGAGCGGAAGCGGCAGCAGCGCGACGATGCCGAGCGCGGTCACCGCCTCGGTCAGCCAGACCGTCGCCACCGTGCCGATGCGCGCGCCGATGAACGCGCAGACCAGCTTGCCGGCGGCGCCGCCCGCAAACACCAAAGTGAGCGCGAGCCCGACGGTCGGCAGGCTGGCGCCCTTGGCGGTGAGCAGGAACGGCAAGAAGGTGAGAAAGGCCATGCGGGTGGCGCTGTCGATTACGCCGACCGACAACAGCAACGGAAACCCGTAATTCCGCAACGCCCCGCCGGCGCGCGCGGCGGCTTCGGTCTTGGGCGGCGGCGCAGGCACGTCGCGGAAACGCGGCACGCCTAAGAAGATGGCGATCGCCGCCAGCACGCCGATGCCGCCCAGCAGCGCCACCGCCTCGCGCCAAGGCAGCACGACGAACAGCAGCGAGGCCGCCGCCGGCAGCGTCATCTTGCCGATATCGCCGGCGAAATTGTAGGTGCCGAGCGCCGTGCGCGAGCGCGCGCCGGAGAAGGCGTGGGCAATGAGCGAGGACGCCAGCGGATGCTGCGTGCTGGCGCCGAGCCCGCCCACGAACAGCGCCGCCACCAGCAAGGGGACGCCGTTGCTGAGGCCGGCGAGGCAATAGCCGAGGCCCGCGAGCGCGGTGCCGAGCGCGAGCACAATCGGCGCACCGAACCGTTCGGCCAGAAGGCCTGCCGGAATCTGGAAGCCGGCTAGCGTGCCGGAGAACACGGTTTTCATCAGCCCGAGCGCGGCAAAGCCGAGGCCGAATTCGCTCTGCCAGATCGGCAGCATCACATAGACGAGGTCGGTATAGCCGTCGTGCAGCGCATGCGCGCCGCAGGCGACTCCCACCGCGCGCCGCTCCTCGCCTTTGCGGTGTGCGGCGGACACCGCGCCATCGGCTGAGGCGATCATGTCACCTCCGGACGGCGTTCGACGAAGGTGGTGCTCACGAGCGAGATCACCGGCTCGCCGTTCTGATTAACGCCGGTCGAGCGAATGGTCATCAGGCCGGAGCCCGGCCGGCTGTTGGAAACTCGCGTCTCCACCACCTCGCTCTGGTATTCGATGGTGTCGCCGACATAGACCGGCTTGAGCCATTTAAGCTCGCGAAAGCCGAGCGCCGGGCCGATGCCGACGGCCGGCTCGCCGCGCGCGCGCGCCGCTTCGATCAGACCGCGGCGATGATCGACCATCAGCCGCATCCACACCACGGCGGTGTGCCAGCCTGAGGCGCACAGCGCGCCGAAATGCGAGCGCTCCGCCGCCGTTTCGTCGATATGGAAGAGCTGCGGGTCGAAGCGCTGCGCGAACGCCTTGATCTCGTCGGCGGTGAAGGTGTGGCGGCCGACCGCGAAAGTATCGCCGACCTGGATTTCCTCGAAATATTTCATGGCCGCGGCTCCGGCTGGCGGCGGCCGAGCATCGAAGTCGTGATCATTGTGGTCAGGCAGCTTCCCGCCTCGTCGAGCACCTCGAACAGGAATTTCGTCAACCCCATCTCCGGCCGGCTGTTGGAGGGACGGCTTTCCAGCACCGTGGCGCGGATGCGGATATTCGTGCCCGGCCGCAGCGGCTTGAGCCAGCGCACCTCGTCGATGCCGGGTGAGCCCATCGAACTCGAATCTAGGACATAGCCGTCGGCGATCATCCGCATCAGCAGGCAGCAGGTATGCCAGCCGGAAGCGCCGAGACCGCCCAGCATGGTAGCGCTCGCCGCCGCCTCATCGAGATGCATCGGCTGCGGGTCAAACTCGGCGGCGAAGGCGACGATCTCCTCGCGCGTCACCAGCCGCGGGCCGTAAATAGCGACCGCGCCGGGCTGGAAGTCTTCCCAATGGAGCTTCGGCATGGCCGCAAGCCTAACAGAAGGAGCAATGCTCAGGTGGCAAAGCGGAAATGCATCACGTCGCCGTCGGCGACCACGTATTCCTTGCCTTCCAGCCGCATCTTACCGGCCTCTTTCGCGCCGACTTCACCGCCGGTCGCAATATAGTCGCCATAGCTGATGGTCTCGGCGCGGATGAAGCCGTGCTCGAAATCGGTGTGGATGACGCCGGCCGCCTGCGGCGCCTTGGTGCCCTGCGTGATGGTCCAGGCCCGCGTCTCCTTCGGCCCGACGGTGAAATAGGTCACCAGATGAAGCAGCGCGTAGCCGGCACGGATCAGGCGATCGAGTCCGGTCTCTTTGAGCCCGACTGCTTCCAGATAATCGGTGCGCTCCTCTGGCGGCAGCGTCACGATTTCCGACTCGATCTTGGCGGAAATCACCACCGCGACGGCGCCCTCCTGCTGGGCGCGTTCTTCCACCTGGCGGGAGAATTCGTTGCCGGTGGCGGCCGACGCTTCTTCGACGTTACAGGCATAGAGCACGGGCGCCGAGGTGAGCAGGCCGAGCGAGTGGAAAAGCTTTTCCTCCTCGGGCTTGCGCTCGACCATACGCGCCGGTTTGCCCTCGCGCAGCAGAACGAGCGAGCGCGTGACCAGATCGAGCATTTCCTTGGCCTGCTTGGCGTCCTCGCCGGTGCCCTTGGCCTTTTTCTCCAGGTTGTCGACGCGCTTTTCCAGGCTTTCGAGATCGGCGAGCATCAGCTCGGTCTCGACGGTCTCAATGTCGGCGACTGGATCGATCTTACCCTCGACATGGGTGATGTCGGTGTCCTCGAAACAGCGCACCACATGGACGATGGCGTCGACCTCGCGGATGGTGGCGAGGAATTTGTTGCCGAGGCCCTCGCCTTTGGATGCGCCGCGCACCAGGCCGGCGATGTCGACGAAGGTGATGCGGGTCGGGATAATCTGTTCCGACTTCGCCAATGCGCTAAGCTTTTCCAAGCGCGGATCCGGGACCGCGATCTCGCCGACATTCGGCTCGATGGTGCAGAATGGGTAATTTGCCGCCTGCGCGGCCGCCGTCTGCGTGAGCGCATTGAAGAGCGTCGACTTGCCGACATTCGGCAGGCCGACGATGCCGCATTTGAATCCCATGGAAATATCCGCGTCGTCTGGTTGGTCACATTGTCATTCGGAGCCGGACGGCTCCTCGGTGTCGTCAAAGCCTTTAGCCGCCATGGCGAGATGCACCTTGTTCTGAAAAGTCGAATCCTTGCCCTCGACCAGCAGCCCGGCAGTGTCGGCGATGACGTCGCACAGCGCTTCCACCCGGGGCCATTCGCTCTTGGCGAAATCGCCGAGCACATGCATCGGCACCAGTTCCTTCACGTCCGGCTTGCCGATGCCGATGCGCACGCGCCGGTAATCGTTGCCGACATGCGCGGTGATCGACCGCAATCCGTTGTGGCCGGCGACGCCGCCGCCCAGCTTCACCCGCACCTTGCCCGGCGGCAGATCGACCTCGTCGTGAAAAACGACGATCTGGCCGGTCTCGAGCTTGTAGAATTTCGCGGCTTCCGCCACCGCGCGGCCCGACTCGTTCATATAGGTGTCGGGCAGCAGCAGCAAAACGCGCTCGCTCGCGAGCGTGCCTTCCACCGCTACGCCCTGGAAGCGCCGGCGCCACGGCGCGATGTCATGGCGGCGGGCAACCGCCTGCACCGCCATGAAACCGATATTGTGCCGGTTGGCGACATGGCGCGGGCCGGGATTGCCGAGGCCGACGAAAAGCAGCATGGCTTCACCGGCGTTGCCGCCTCAGAACTTGATCGCTCCGGACGAAATCGGTGAGGAGGCGCGAACGCCGCCTCACTTCTTTTCGGACCTCGCCGGCGCGGCACCAGCGGCGGCAGGAGCGCCGCCGGGAGCAGCACCGGGCGCTGCGCCAGGCGCAGCACCGGGAGCACCTTCGGCACCGGGTGCGGCACCAGCGGCAGCAGCAGCGGCCGCGGCGGCAGCAGCGGCGGCAGCCGCTTCGGCGGCGGCCTTGAGCTCTTCCGCGTAGCCGGACGGCGGCACGACGGTGACCAGCGTGATGTCGCCCTGCGCGATCACGCGCACATTCGGCGGCAGCGTCACGTCGCTGAGATGCTTCGAATGGTTGATGTCGAGGTCGCCAATATCGACGTCGATCGATACCGGAATCGCCTCGGCTAGGCACGACACCTCGACGGTGTGGGTGACGATGTTGACCGCGCCGCCGCGCTTGACGCCGGGCGACAGGTCGGCATTGAGCACATGCACCGCGACGTTCACGCGGATGGTGGCGCCTTCCGACACGCGGAGGAAATCCACGTGCATCGGCAGATCCTTCACCGGATCGAGCTGGAAGTCGCGCGGGATCACGCGATGCTTGGTGCCGTCCACATCCAGATGATACAGCGTGGTGAGGAAGCGCCCGGCATAGATGCGCTTGCGCAGCTCGGCATGGTCCATGAGGACCATCATCGGGGGCTTGTTCTCACCGTAGATCACGCCCGGCACGCTACCGGACCGACGTGCAGCCCGAGCGGCCCCCTTGCCGCCTTTCGGACGCACCGTCGCTTTCATTTCCAGGACGGACGCCATTTTGAAACCCTCATCTAACTCAATGGAAAAGGCGGCTTTTTCGGCCGCCCGCAAACGCGGCAAGCCTCCAGGGGTGCCGGGGGCCACGTTTCGGCGGGGTTATAGCGGCGTGGGTCGGAAAGGGCAAGAAAGCCCTTGAACCGGGTAAAATCAGTCCGATGCGGCCGGACTTGCACCCTTCTTGGCCGCGCCCTTATCGCCAAGCTTGGCCTCCAGCGCCGCGATGCGCGCCTTCAGCGCCTCGTTCTCCTCGCGCGCCAGGCGGGCCATCTCCTTGACCGCCTCGAATTCCTCGCGCTGGACCACGTCGAGGTCGCGCAGGATACGCTCGGCCTGGGCCCGGAACAGGGTGTCGAATTCGCGCCGTACCCCTTGCGCGACCCCGGCGGCGTCGTTCATCAGGCGCGCCATCTCGTCGAAAATGCGGTTGCTGGTCTGGGTCATGGTTCGCCTCCGGCGCGGTTCGTCATAACAATGGCGATACGGTCATCGGGCTGCAAGACCCGGCATGCTACCACATGATAGAATCCCCGCGCGCTGACATCGTACCGCACACACACAAAACCGACCGGAACGTCGCAATGCCCTTGTTCGTCATTCCGTTTCCCGCCTTCGATCCGGTGCTGGTGCATCTCGGACTGTTCGCGATCCGCTGGTACGCGTTGGCCTATATCTTCGGCATCCTGCTCGGCTGGGTTTACGCCCGCGCGCTGATCCGCTCCGAGACGCTGTGGGGCGGCAAGGCGCCGATGACCCTCGTCGACTTCGACGATTTCGTGCTCTGGGTGACGCTCGGCATCATCCTCGGCGGCCGCACCGGCTACGTGCTGTTCTACAATTTTGAGCATTTCGCCGCGGATCCGCTGGAGATCGTGCGACTGTGGAACGGCGGCATGTCGTTCCATGGCGGCTTCACCGGCTGCGTGGTGGCCGTGGTGCTGTTCGCGCGCAAGCGCGGCATTCCGATCCTTTCGCTCGGCGACATCACCTGCGCGGTCGGTCCGATCGGCCTGTTCCTCGGCCGCATCGCTAATTTCATCAACGGCGAATTGTGGGGACGTGCCGCCGACGTGCCGTGGGCGATGGTATTCCCCGGCGGCGGCCCGTTGCCGCGGCATCCGAGCCAGCTCTATGAGGCGACGCTGGAAGGCCTGCTGCTGCTCGCGGTGCTGGCGCTTTTAATACGCGCCGGCGCCTTGAAGCGGCCCGGCCTGATCATCGGCACCTTTGCGGCCGTCTACGCCATTGCCCGCACCACCAGCGAATTTTTCCGTGAACCCGACGAACAGCTCGGCTTCCTGTGGGGCGGCATGACCATGGGCATGCTGCTGTCGGTGCCACTATTCCTCGCCGGCGTCGGCTTCATCGTCTATGCGCGCACGCATCCGCCGCTGCGGAGCGCATGATCCTGAAAAGTGGGAACCGGTTTTCGGAAAAGATCATGCGCCAGGGAAAATGTTAATGGATGAGCGTTCGCCGCTGGAAGTCGAGATCCGCCGGCGCATCACGGCGGCGGGTCCGATGCCAGTCGGCGAATACATGGCGCTGTGCCTCGGCGACGCCAAGCACGGCTACTACATGACGCGCGATCCGCTTGGCGCCCGCGGCGATTTCATCACCGCGCCGGAGATCAGTCAGATGTTCGGCGAGCTGGTCGGCTTGTGGATGGCCGCGGTCTGGAAGCAGATGGGCGCGCCCGAAAACATCCGCATCATCGAGCTCGGTCCCGGCCGCGGCACCATGATGAAGGACGCGCTGCGCGCGGCGCAGGTAGCGCCGGCCTTCCGCGACGCCGTGGCGCTGCATCTGGTCGAGGTCAGCCCGGTCTTGGAGGCGCAGCAGGAGCGCACGCTGGAGCACTTGTCGATCCCGATGTTCTGGCATCCCGTGCTCGTCGACGTGCCGAAAGGCCCCGCCATCATCGTCGCCAATGAATTCTTCGATGCGCTGCCGGTCAATCAGGCGGTGAAAATCGAGAGCTACTGGTGCGAACGCCAAATCGAGATCGATTCCGCCGGCAATCTCGCTTTCACCGTGGCGCGCGATCCGCTGCCGCACTTCGAGATGCTGCTGCCGCCGGCCGCGCGCGAGGCGCCCGAGCAGTCGATCTTCGAATGGCGCGCCGACACTGTGGCCATGGATATGGGCCGGCGGATCGCCGACCACGGCGGCGCCGCGCTGGTGATCGACTACGGTCACGTCGAAAGCGCGATCGGCGAAACCCTGCAGGCGGTCGGCCAGCACGCCTATGTCGACACGCTGACCGCGCCGGGCGACATCGATCTCACCGCCCATGTGGATTTTCAGGCGCTGGCGCGGGCGGTGGAGGCGATGGGCGCGAACGGCTTCGGGCCGGTCGAGCAGTCGCAATTCCTGCGCCGCCTCGGCATCGAGACCCGCGCCGCCGCGCTCAAGGCCAAGGCCATTTCGCGCGCCGCGGCCGGCGACATCGATTCCGCGCTGGCACGCCTCATCGGCCACGGCCGCACCGGCATGGGTACGCTGTTCAAGGTCGCGGCCTTCGCGCACCCGTCCGTCGGCGTGCCGCCTGGCTTCGAACGCTAAAGAATTACGGGCAGCGATAACGTTGTCCGTTGCGGCCAACATAAGTCATGCTGTTGGGATCGAAACTGCGGTAGCGCTGCGCGCAGTAGTTGATCGCCTGCTGCCGCTGCGCCGCATTCGCGACCACAGCGCCGAGAATCAGACCGCCGATTACGCCGGCAGCGACCGCGCCGCCACCGCCACCGCCGCCGCCGTGACCGCCGCCGCCGCGATGACTGCCGTGTCGGTGCTGCACTTGCAGTAGCAATGAATTACCGTCGGCCTAAGTCGACAGATCCTTCGACAGGGCGCCGGCCAAAGGCGCGGCCTGTGCCGGAGCAGCCACCAGACAGGCGCCGAGCAGCGCTCCGGCTGCGGATAGCGGCAATCGCATGGCTCAAACTCCTCTATGGTCGCGCACCTTACGCACCGAGTATTGTTTGCAACGGCGGCCAATTGGATTCATTGATCTAGGTCACACCGCCCGGACGGGAATACGATGCTGCAGGCTCTTTCGCTCGCCGAACTCGAAGGGCTCCGCCACGCCTTCTTCACCCGCGCGGGCGGCGTGTCGCAGGGCGTCTATGCCACGCTCAATGGCGGCGTCGGCTCCAACGATGCGCCCGACAAGATCGCCGAAAACCGTGCCCGCATGGCCACGGCGCTGGGCGTGACGCCGGATCGCCTGCTCACCCCGTATCAAATTCATTCGCCCGACGTGGTGATCGTCGAACAGCCATGGACGCATGACAATCGCCCGCGCGCCGACGCCATCGTCACCCGCACGCCGCGGCTCGGCATCGGTGTTTCCACCGCCGACTGCGGGCCGCTGCTGTTCGCCGATGCCCAAGCGCGCGTGATCGGCGCAGCGCATGCCGGCTGGCGTGGCGCGTTCACCGGCGTGATCGAAGCGACGGTCGCGGCGATGGAGACGCTCGGCGCCGAGCGCGCCCGCATCGTCGCCGCGCTCGGCCCCACCATCAGCCAGCCGAACTACGAGGTCGGGCCGGAACTCGTCGCGCGCTTCACCGCCGCCGACGCGGACGATGCGCGCTTCTTCGCGCCGTCGCCGCACGCCGGTCACGCCATGTTCGATCTCACCGGTTGTATCGCTGACCGCGTTCAACGCGCCGGCATTGTGGCATTCGAGGATCTCGGCCTGTGCACCTATGCCGAGCCTGAGCGGTTCTACAGTTTTCGCCGCGCGACGCATCGGAGCGAGCCGGATTACGGCCGCCATATCAACGCCATCGCGCTCGCGGACTAACGCGTTGTCCGCGACCAGCCGCCTCTTGGCTGGACTCGACGGCGGCCTTCCCGCTACGGTCTGCCCCGGCCAGCGGGGCTGCAAAGAAGAACAAGGCCGCAGGGGTGTCTATGCAATGGGGTTGCGGCCGTCGCGCCTTGGGGGGCGCGGCATCTCGTGTGTCTCGTCCGGGCATGGTGTTGGCCGCCGCTTGCGCAATGGCGCTCGCCGGTTGCAACCATGACGGCCAACCAAGCCTGTCGGCCGCGCAACCGCGCGGCGCCACCGTCGCGTTCGAATCCATCGACGGCCCGCCGCCCGCACAATTCCGCACCCTGGTGCAGAACCTAAACGACGAGGCGCAGACCCACCGGCTCGCGGTCATCTCGCGCGAAAGCCCGTCGGTTTACCGCGTGCGCGGCTATCTCGCCGCCAAAGTGGCGAAAGGCCAGACCACGATCGCGTGGGTGTGGGACGTGTTCGACGGCGACGAGCGCCGCGCCTTGCGCATCAGCGGCGAGGAGACCGCCAAGGGCCGGCAGCGCGACGCCTGGACCGCCGCCGACGACGCGATGTTGCACCGGATCGCCCGCAGCAGCATGGAACAGCTCGCGACCTTCCTGACGTCGCCCGAGATCGCGCCAGGCACGCCCGCCACGCCCGGCGAGCCGCAGGTCGCCTTTATCGGGCAGCGCGACTCCTCGCCTGAGTCCGCCGGCATTTTCCGCATTTTCCGGGCCAATGCCGATCCGGTGCCGGCCACGACCGCGGAGGCTCCCGTCGCGGCCGACGAAAGTGCCGATTCGGTGCCGCTGCCGCGCCGCCGGCCCGCGCCGGACGCGGCGGTGTCGGCCCGGGAAATCCTGACGCTGGCGGCGTCGAGCCACTAATAAGGCTGCATTCATCCTGCCGGAAAATGCTTCGGGACAACGATTCCGACTCGTATTGCCGGCTCCTCCCCGCCTTGTTATGACCACGCCGCCTTTGCTGCTAGCGTATGATCCCGAAAAGTCGGTACCGGTTTTCGGAAAAGATCATGCGCACGCAAAATGTTAGGGTGGACTGATTCAGTCTGGCTGAATCAGCCGCCGGTTAACGCGAGGATTTTGGGATGTCGGGCAAAAACGGGTCGATCAAGCTCGTTGCCGGCAATTCCAATCCTGCCCTGGCACGGCAGATCGCCGAATACCTCAAGACCCCGCTGACCAAGGCGGTGGTGCGGCGCTTCGCCGACATGGAGGTGTTCGTCGAAATCCAGGAAAACGTGCGTGGCACCGACGTCTTCGTCATCCAGTCCACGTCGTATCCAGCCAACGACCATTTGATGGAATTGCTGATTATTATCGATGCGCTGCGGCGCTCGTCCGCACGCCGCATCACGGCAGTGATTCCCTATTTCGGCTATGCCCGCCAGGACCGCAAACCGGGTCCGCGCACGCCGATCTCGGCCAAGCTGGTCGCCAACCTGATCACCCGCGCCGGCGCCGACCGGGTGATGACGCTCGACCTGCATGCCGGGCAGATCCAGGGCTTCTTCGACATCCCGACCGACAATCTC
>Ga0208079_1000219_pt1 | contig 32768 bp, 34 predicted proteins | sample NGESurdeep092012_5_FD_184474 | JGI IMG/M metagenome (GOLD analysis project Ga0208079, IMG submission 184474) | Arctic peat soil microbial communities from Barrow, Alaska - NGEE Surface sample 210-2 deep-092012 (SPAdes) | ecosystem: Environmental > Terrestrial > Soil > Wetlands > Peat ... | reverse complement strand
CTCCTTGAGCTCGTCCTGCTGGCCGTGCTCCAAGGCGAGGTGCAGCAACCGGTGCGCGTCGAAGGTGTTGCCGGGCCGGGCAAGGTCGAAGCGGAAGTCGAGGCCCTCTTGGGCCGCCGTGACCGTCATGTTGTCAAGCATGACCTGCGCCTCGGTACCCGAGCAGCCGTACTTGCTCGCGAGCCGCTCGGCGTACTTTCCCTGTTCAGCGCTGCTCGGGGGCGCGGACACGTCGAGCTCAAAGCTGCGCCAGACAAGCTCCACCTCGTCGCGGTGGTCGAAGCGCGCCAAGGCCGCTTCGAAGCGGCGCTTGCCGATGTAGCACCACGGGCAGACAACATCGGACCAGACTTCAACTTTTAGGCTCACGACGGAACCAACAGCATCAGTGACCATTGTCTTCCGCGGGCACGCACGCCGGCCCATGCCATCGCCGTCTGGTTACCGGGCTGCCGTCTGCTCTGCTGGGGTACCAGCAGGCGCAAGCGCAGGGGCGCCCGCAGTTTCCGGCACACTCCCCGGTTTTCCCACAGGCTCCGACTGAGCCGCGCCCCGCCGCGTGGGTTTACGCAGCCCGGAGCCAAACCCACTCAGTCGGCCCAACCCCGCAGGATGGCCCGCGACTTCGCCGCGAGGTCGACGGTGCACAGGCTTGCTCGACCTTCCTGGTCAACGCCGGTGACTCTACGTCGCACGTCGAGCTCGCCCGGGCCGGCCGCGACCTGCGGGTTCGGCGAGCAGCCGGCGCCGTCGTGACCGCCGCAGGACGGGTCCAAGCCCGCAATCAGGTCGCGCCGGGCACAGCGAAGGAACAGCCAACGGCACACGCCGTCACTGTTACCGAGCCCTTGACTTTCATCGCGCACGGATCGCCCGCAGATGTTGGGGAGGTGGCACCCTTCACCAAGAAGCACGCAGGATCGCCGGTGCATAATCCTGAAGGCGCAGCTTGCCCTGCCGTGGTGGGTCCGGTCCGCCTGGCGAGCCGCTTGTCGTCATCGGACGCCCTTTGCTGCAACCAGGTTGGGTGGGGATGTCCATCCCGTTGCCGATCATGACGGCGCTGGCCTCATCAGTCGACCAGCTCGTGACCTAACGGCACGGGCATTCTGCTGGTGCCTGGCTTCGTGGGTTCATCGCTGCCGAAGAGGTCGCCCATGGGTTTCACATGTGCGCCTTGCAGCATTCTGCGCAGGAAGACCCGGACCCATTGGCAAGGCGACGCGAAGATCGCCGGTCGAGCAACGCAGTCTCGGAGCCGGTGCGCATCGACCAGGCTCATCGCCTTCGTGATCGATGTCCTTGAGGTGGTGCACACCAGCGTCGGGGGCATCGCGAGCATGGAGTGCAGCGCCGCGGGCGCCGAAAGGCGGACAGGAACCAGCCGGGCGCCCGCGGTCTGCTGCGATCACTGCGGAGTCTGGTCCGGCTTACGGCAGCGGTCTGGGTCGGCGGTGCATGTTCACGTGGATGGGTCCTTGGCTCGGACAGGGGCCGGCTGCCTGCAGGAGGGTCACGAGGTTCTCGTACCGCTGACCAACACGCTCTCGTAAGCCATCACAAATCGGCCGCCTTCGTCGTCAATGGCTTCGCCGACTGCTTCGAGGAGGAGACGGCGCTGGTCCGGCGGCAGCGACCGGTGATCGCTGTGGCTGGGAAGCTGGTCCAGCCACTGGTTGGTGCTGTACCTCACAGCATGCGTGAAGTTCTTCACCGCGACGTTCGCGAATGCCCCGGTTGATCGCAGCGCGCCGGCTGTCGTCTCGATTCGGTCGCCGGCGTTGCCGAGCAGAGCCGAGCATTTCTCCAGTCCCGGCGCCAGGCGTGCGTAGACCTCGTCGAGGCGCCCCTTCAGCTGCCTCGGGGGATGTCCGACGTTCCAGAACAGACCAATGCGTGCGCTGGGGCGAAGCACAACAGCGGCCTTTGCCGATCCCACTTCAGGGTCGACCCAATGCCAGGCCTGAGCCGAGACCAGCAGATCGAAGCGGCGCGCGCCCGGTTCCCACTGCTCAAAGGTCGCCTCCTCCACCGCCAGGCCGTACGCACGCCCGACCGTGGCCATCCGAGGGTCAGGCTCCACACCGACGAGCTGGCACCCCCGATCGGCAAGCAACCGGCTGGCGATGCCCGTGCCGCACCCGACATCGAGAACCATTCGCGGGTTGCCGGTGAGGAGATCTTCGATCAGGGAGGCGGGATAACCGGGACGAGCCCGGTCGTACTGTTCAGCGTCCTGGCCGAACGATTCCGCGCGATCGCGATCTGGGTAGCGCACAAGGTGATAATGACACTTGCGGGCCACAGATCGCTCACCGCAGGCCCAAGAGCCCTTCTTTGATCATCGCCCACGAACCACCAACCTCGCCTGCGACGATTGGCCTTCTTTCTCAACTGAGGGCCCGGCCGGCCGGCCGGGATCGCGAACGGCCGTATGGGAACCTGGCCCCGTGGAAACACTCCAGACCCGCCCCCGTCCCATGTCACGGCGGCGGCAAAGATTTGGCTCTCCTGAGGCCACTGGACACTGCGACGGCGACTCGTCTGTGGCCAGTTTGGCGGTGTCAAGGAAGGTCATCCAATCGATGCGGCGCTGTCTTGCACCCGAGCAAAGGGTGATCGACGCACCAGGCACGGTGGGCCTGCTCGAAGGGAGCAACGATGGGGTGGAAAGTATTGACGTGTGGCTCGTTCTGGTCTCGAGGTGCCTGCTCACGGACTTCGTAGAAGTCATCCAGGTGAGGGCGTCTCAGAGGTAGTCTCGGGCTTGGCGCGGTCGCTCCCCAACGGCGCAAGGATGAAACAGGTGGTAGCTCCTCGTTCGCGCGACGATCCACATTCGGGACTGCTTACCCCCGATGGGGCACGACTTATCGTCGCAGGTGGGTCCTTCACTCGTCCCGATGACAGACGGCCTCGACGTTGTTGCCGTCAGGATCGCGCACGAAGGCAGCGAAGTAGTTCGGGTGGTACTCGGGCCACAGGCGCGGCGGGTGAAGTACCTGAGCACCGCGGGTGAGCGCGGCATCGAAAAACGCCCGTACCGCCGCGCGATCGGATGCGGCGAACGCGATATGAGACTCACGGAACCCCTCCCCGGTGACCTGGTTGCCAATCCAGAACTCGGGCTTGGATGGTGGTCCGTAGCCGATTGTCACTCCGAAGTCCATGACCCGCTGGCCTCCCAGAGGGGCCAACACTTCGTCGTAGAAGCTCGCGCTGGCACCTACGTCGGCGCACTGGATCGAGAGATGGTCGAGCACTGCTCAATCATCGTGCACGAACACCGTCGGCGCCACCGTTGGGCGAACTCCCTTTTTGTCACTGGGCTACCCGACAACGGCCGTGGCGTCATCAGGTGGTGGGTGACGCGCGACTGTGCCCTGGTGGAAGACCAGCAGAAGCGCTCCTGCCGAACAGCCCGTCCTGCGGTAACCAACCCGCGAATATCAGTCTGACCCGCGCCCGTCGCGTACCCACACGCACGCCAGCTCGTCAACCTGATCCACCAGGGCGAAGCGGCGCCCCAGAAGCCATCCGGGCGCCGCTTCGCCCTGCCCCCTTGACAAACCCCCTACATATCAGTCGCGACGACTAGGAGAGATACCGTCGCGAAATCGCCAGCACCTTGTGCACGAGGCACGGGAGCTCAACATGGACCAAGCGTTGAAGGTGTGGCCCGCAAGCGGATCGGCTACGGGGCTCGCTTTCTGTCCATTGGAGCACGTCTGAGCAGCAGCGGCCCGGTAAGGCGAGGACAAGCAACTCCTCGAGCGCCTCCAGGGCTGAACGTGGACGTCGGAGGTGACCGGCGCGGTAGTGCTCAAGGCGATGCTCCGTTGTGGCGTTGTGTTCGGCGAACGGGGTTTGCCTGGTGACCAGTGCCGGCCAGAAGCTGGGCTTGCAGGTTGGGTCGTGCTGGGGGCTGTCGCGTAAGGCGGTAGCCCGTTTTCCATGCGGAGTTTGCCGCTGGAGTGCTCGCGCAGAAAGTCCTGTCCCAACGCGTCGACGCCGTAGGTCTGCGAGCCGTCTCACGAGTGCGTCAGTACCTGACCTGGCAGGCTGCAGATCCGCTGAGCTGTCGGTCCGGGGCGCGTGAAATGCGAGCAGTGGCGGGTCGGGCCCGTTCTAGCAACGCCTCAACCCACCTTCAGGGTGGTTTTGTCCTAGCGCTCCTGCTGCCCTACGTCGACGTCACCAAATCGTCTAAGGCAAGGGTGACAGGCATGCGTGTCGACAAGGATCATCATGATCGTGGAGGCGTCGCTTCCAACAGGGCCGATGTGATGAGCTTGTAGCCGGCGGCATTGGGGTGGTCCCCGTCTCCTGCAAGAAACTTGGTCGGGTTCTGAGTCCCGTTGCCCTTGAACGGTGCGTACAGGTCGACACAGATGGCGCTGGCGCCGCGGGCGGCAGCGCAGATCCTGCTGTTGAGCGCTCGCGTGATCTCATCGCTCCAAACAAGGTATGCCGGAGTCTCGCTGGCGCTGGCGACGTCTCCGTCTGCGAAGACGTTCCAGTAGTTCGTCACAAGGATCCGCAGCGGCTTGCTGCCGCGCAGGGATTTGGAAGCTGCCAGGATGCCACTGATGTCGGAGCCCACGGCGTCCACCGCTGGGCTGTAACAGGTTGCGGGGCAGCCCGAGGTACGCCACTTGGGCAGCAGAGGCAGCAGGTCGTTGGCCCCGATGGTGACCAGCAGGGTCTCTGCCTGTGCCACACGCTCGGCTGTGGGCGTGGGCGTGGTTACCTGCGTGAGCAGCCCGGAAGCCGTGAGGCCGTTGGCACCGAGATTGACTCCGCGGACTGAGCCGCCAGCCGGAGTCGGTAGATCCTTCGCATACGGTTCCACGAATCCGGGGCACCCGCAGTTGGTTGCCGCCGTCACCGAGTCACCGATCCCGACGACAACCGAAGACCCGGGGGTCGAAGCGCCACTGCACCCGGCCATCGCGAAGCCCACGAGCGCGGCGGCGAACACCAGTGCGACTGCTCGGCCAGGCCTTCGGTCTCGGTGGAGCCTCACCCAGCCCACGATGGCCACCTCCAACGGGCCGGGCGTAGCGCCTCGGAGTGACCACTGCAGTGTGCCGCGGTCGTCTGCGGTTCTGGTCTGGACGTCACGCTCTCACCCTCACTACCGAACAACGATGGCGTGCGAGAGCACGTCTGGGCAAGAGGAAGGCAATAGCGCACCAGCTGGCCATGGACGCAGATCTGGCTAGGTCGACTCATCTTTGGTCGTCGCGCAAGCCGAACGATAGCCGAGCCCATCGAGCGCCAAGCCTGCATGAGCGTCGGAGGTTCCGCTACCAGACCCAGTGCTTCTGCACGTCACGGCGTGCATGTGGCGACCAACCGCAGCGGAGCGGGCTGGCTGTCCAACCTGTTTGATCCTGCGCCGGCGTCCGCCGCTGTTGGTTGGGTCACCGGTACCAACGCTCGCCCCAGCTCCACGCAGGCAGCCTTCGGCTCGCGTTGTTCACCTGCCGTTCAGGTAGTCAATGCCGGGAAGCAGTTGCGACCCCACTGCCGGTCGGTAGAACTGACCTCGAGCTGGCCACCGTGGTCAGCCCGAGGAGGGGTTATGTCACGTCGTTACATCGCTGTCGCTGCCGGAGTGAGTATCGGACTGCTCGGCATAGGTACGGTGCCCAGCGCCATCGCTGCGGCTCAGAGGGCTCCCGTCAAACACGTCTTGCTGCTGTCCTTCGATGGGTTGCACGAGTCCGACCTTGCCTACTACGTAGCCAAGCATCCGACCTCTGCGCTGGCCAAGCTGGAGACCAACGGAACCAACTACACCAAAGCAAAGACCACCTTCCCCTCCGACTCGTTCCCGGGCATGGTCGCCCAGCTGACCGGTGGCGGCCCAGGGACCACGGGGGTGTACTACGACGACACCTACAACCACGCCCTGCTCGCCCCTGGCACCATTGACTGCAGTACAGCGGCCCCCGGCACTGAGGTCGCCTGGACCGAGGCCGCTGACCGGTCACAGAACCCGATCACACTGGATGCTGGGCAGAAGCTGACTGCCCCCGCACTCACGAGCCTGCCGACCAACACCACGGCACAGACGCTGGCGAACTCCGCGGCCATCACCAAGGCGATCCTGAAGATGACACCGACGCCGCAGTCCCTGCTGGACCCGGCGGCGCTGCCGGTCAACCCGGCCACCTGCACCCCTGTGTACCCGCACAGCTACCTCAAAGTGAACACCGTCTTCGAGGTTGCCCGCGCACAAGGACTAGGCACCGCCTGGTCGGACAAGCACCCAGCGTATGAAATCCTGGGCGGCCCGTCCGGAACCGGCGTGCAGGACCTGTTCACACCCGAGATCAACAGCGTCGCGGACGCATCCGGCAACGACTGGACCACCGACAACGCGCTGACTATGGAGTACGACAGCACCAAGGTCGCCGCGATCGTCAATGAGATCGACGGCATGGATCACTCCGGGACCCGCCACGTCGGCACCCCCGCAATATTCGGGATGAACTTCCAGACGATCTCCACGGCACAGAAGCTACCGGTCTCTGACGGGCTGGCCGGCGGGTACAACCCAGACGGAACCCCCGGGCCGCTGCTCTCCCGCGCGCTGGGCTATATGAATGCCCAGGTCGCCACGTTCCAGAATGAGATTCACGTGAAAGGGCTGGACGCCAGCACGACGATCATCTTGTCCGCCAAGCACGGACAGTCCCCGCAGAACTTGAGCACGCTACGGCGTGTCGATGACGCGAAGATCATCGCCAACATCAATACCGCCTGGACTGCCCTGCACCCCAAAGCGGCACCTCTGGTCGCCTTCGCCGTCGATGACGACGGCATGCTGATGTCCCTCTCGGACCGGCATGCGGATGCCTTGGCCTTCGCGAAGAACTACCTGCTCACTCACAACGCACCGGCGAACTTGGCCGGCGACGCCAACGGCGTCTACTCCGCAACGGTCAAAACATCCGGCCTGACGACGGTGTACACCGGCAGCGCAGCCGACACGCTGGTACGCGCGGCCAACGGCGACAGCCACACACCGGACCTCATCGGCATCGCCCAGCCCGGTGTGGTCTATACCGGCAACGTGAAGAAGATCGCCGAGCATGGCGGCGCGGCGCCGGCAGATCGTGACGTCCCGCTGGTCGTTTCGGGGGCAGGTGTTCCTCATCAGAGGGTCAGCGATGCGTCCGTGCAGACCACGCAGATCGCTCCGAGCATTCTGCAGCTGCTCGGCCTCAACCCGCAGGCACTGCAGGGCGTTCAGATCGACCACACGCAGGTGCTACCCAAGCTGTAGGAGCACCAGAGCCTCAGAGGGGGCCGTGGACGTGTTCTTGTCCGCGGCCCCCTCTTCGCGGTCCGGGGCCGTCCCAGGCTGAAGACAGCGCGTTGGTTGAGTGTCGACACCTCGAGCAGGGCAGATGCCTTCCCGAGCGGGATCGCCGCGCGGTGAAGCGTGACTGCTCCTTCGGGACCGTGCCGCAAGACGGTCGGTGACCCTCACCGACCGGTTCAACAGAATCCGGCCGACCCGCAGCAGTGGCCTCGGCTGGCTGCCTGCTGCCCGTGGGCTGTTCGGCGCAGGGCACGCAGGTTTGGCTCCCATGGGCCGGTCTGGTTCCTACTGCCAGCCCCAGCCGGTCTCCTAAGTGGTGGGTCGTCTTGTTCGGCCCCGTCGCCACAGTCGGCTGCCGCAGTCCGTGCACGCGTTGTGCTGTTACCTGGGCACGCAGCTGTCCAACGTCCCCAGGTGTGGAGTCTGGTACGCACCAGAGACGCTGTTGGGCCCAACGTCCGCGATACCGTGCTCCAGCGCCTCGAGGCGAGCAGCGCCCACTGCATGACGAAGCCCTTACCGGTGGCGCAGGGCAGGTCTGGGCCGTTGCATGACCGCCCCGGCCTTCCTCTTGGAACATGGTGGCAAGGGTGCGGTCGTGCAGGACGACTTCACGGTGTCGCGTGCTTTACGCGGACCTTCCCACGTCGGGCTGTAAGCCCCGGATCGCGCCGGAGGGAGCCGCGGCACGGCGAGAGTGGGTCGGACACAGTCCTATGGCGCGATCCCTCACCGAACAACGACGCACCCATCACGGCTGGATACGTGCGATGCGGCGGGCTCGCTGGGCGGCTACTGAGTCTTTCCGTCGGTCGCGCGCTGGACGCGTTCGGTGAGCGTGCCTTGGTCAACTCCGGCGACGGCGAGCATTCGCGGGACGGTTCCCGCCTGTGCTCCGAGCACGCCAATCAGTAGGTGGCACGGTTGCATCTGGCGGGCCCCTGCCGAGGCTTTGGCGGCTCGTTCGAGGGCCTTCTTTGTCGAGGCGCCCATGCGTAGGTGTCGGGAGGAATCGATGGTCGCGCGGGGCAGTCGGCCCGGATCGATCGTAATCCCGGCGGCACGCAGGCTCTGGTGAACCTCCCGCTCCAGTGCCAGTTTGATGCCGTGGTGGTCAAGGCCAGCGGAGGCAAGCACCCGTTGCGCGTCTGTGCCGTCAAGGGCACAGATAGCCAGCAGGACGTGTTCGGCTTCAACGGTGGGTGAAGCTGAGGCGCGGGCTTCGGCCTCGGCTGCTGTGACGATTGTCCGGACGTGTTGGGCGAATCTGGTGACCATCATCGCCTCCTGAGCGTGACCCCGGCGGCGATGAGCCGTGAGGCGTGTTTCTTGTGGACCGCCTGTCTGGTGACCCCGAGCGCTTCTGCCACCTGAGGCCAGCTCCAGCCGGCGCGCATGGCACGCTCGACCCCGGCTTCTTCCATCTGGTCTGCCAGACGTCGTAGGGCTGCGACGGCGGCCAGTGCGTCGGCAGGGTCGTGTGGTGAGGCAACCTCAACGTCTGACATGGAGCAACCTTAGTTGACAGTTTCCATTTAGTCAATGTAAGTTGCTCCCTAGGTTGCTGTCAACCGAGGAGGTCATCGCGATAACTCGGTGAGAGCGGGACCGTCTCTGCTTGAATGCCTTCAGACACCGGGCGCGGGCAGCGCCTTGGCAACCCGTTTCAGGGAGCAGAACTGCGATGAGCGTCGAGCAGGGGGCGGCTGAAGCCGACGTCATCATCGGTGGACGACAGGGCAAGCGGTGGTCCGAGGGCGACGCCGCAGCGCGTGGGTCGTTCGTCTCATGCTGGAAGGTGGCGAGCTGGTGATCCTGACAGACCCGGCGACCTGGCGAAGCCTCGGGCATGCTGAGCACCTGGCGAGCGTCCAACCCGTCGGGCGGTGGTGGCTGGCCCACCGTGGTCAGTCCTGGCGCCCCATATGCCCCGAGGCGCCAACGCTGCGGCCACAGCGATGAGCTTGGGAGATCGCCTCACCCTGCGGGCCGACTGCCATAGCTGCTTGGGACTGTGCTGTGTCGCTCCGGCCTTCTCGGCTTCGGCAGACTTCGCGATCAGCAAACCTGCCGGACAGGCCTGTCCCCACCTTCAAACTGACTCCCGTTGCGGCATTCACACCCGCCTGCGGCAGCAGGGCTTTGTCGGTTGCACCGTCTACGACTGCTTCGGTGCGGGGCAGAAGGTCTGCCAGTCCACGTTCGCCGGAGCGCACTGGCGGGCGGCCCCGCGAACGGCACAGCAGATGTTCGCGGTGTTCGCGATCATGCGGGACCTCCACGAGCTGCTCTGGTATCTGAGCGAGGCGCTGACGCTCCCGGCGGCCCGACCGCTGCACGGTGAGCTCAGCGTTGCCCTGGAGCGTACCGAACGGCTCACTGACCACACCCCTGATGTCCTGCTGGCCTTGGACATGGCGGCACATCGGCGCCAGGTCAACGACCTGCTTCTGGGCGCAAGCGAGCTGGCGCGAGCCAGGGTGCGACACAGGCACGACCACAGGGGCGCCGACCTGATCGGGGCCGATCTTAAAGGCGCCGACCTGCGCGGTGCCAGTCTGAGAGGGGCATACCTCATTGGAGCTGACCTGCGAGGTGCCGACCTGAGAATGGCCGACGTCATCGGCGCCGACCTGCGAGGTGCCGACCTGAGGGGCGCTGACCTGACCGGGGCCATCTTTCTCATCCAGTCCCAGCTCGATGCCGCGAAGGGCGATGCCGGAACCGCTGTGTCACCCTCGCTCACCCACCCAGGTCAGTGGTGAGGATGGTGTTGCAGGCGTCGACCAGTCGGCGCCGCAGCACGTGCGCCCGCGACGCGAAGTCGCGTTGCGCGCCAACATAGGTCGCCTTGCCTTCGGCCGTCTCGATGGCCACCGGCTCGTAGCCCAGGGGGCGCAGGTCGTATGGTGCTGCGCGCATGTCCAGCTCACGGACCTCTCGAGCCAGGTCGAAACAGTCGGCTGTCAGGTTGCTCGCGATGGCGGGGGAGAGCTTGTAGGCCCATTTGTACAGATCCATGGTCGCGTGCAGGCAGCCAGGCTGCTCCATTGCCACCTGCGAATCCCGTGTTGGGCACAGCGTGTTCAACGTCCTGGCCGGTTCGGTGAAGAACCGGAAGGCGTCGAAGTGCGAACACCTGATCTGGTGGGACTCGACAACCTCATCGGTCCCCGCCTGGCCCAGGCGTAGCGGCCAGTCAAGGTGACGGCGCTGCGCGGGGGGCTGGCGGTAGAGCATCGCCCACTCGTGCAGACCAAAGCACCCCAGGTTCGCGCGACGGTCCTGCGTCGAGGACAACAGCTGCCTGACGAACCGGACCGTTGGGGACCGGGTCGCCAGGAAGGCCTGCAGATCAAGTCCGGCAACGCGGTCGCCATAGCGGTAGAGCTTCCATGTCCGGCGCTCGGCGGCACCTTCGAGCAGGACCCCGACACCCGGGTGCCAGCGGCGAAGCGCGGCCGGGCTGTACATGTAGTAGGTAAACATAAAGTCTTCGACCGGATGCCTGTGCGCGCCCTGCTTTCGGTGCAGGTGGGCGGCGGTGAGCGCCTCGACCCGGGCGTGGTGCGCGGCCTCGAGCGGGCGCCACTGGTCCTGGGTCAGTCGATCCACCATGGTCGTTCAGACTACGTTCAGAGCCCGATAGGCTTGTTTTGTGCGCATCGCGAGATACACCCTTGGTGAGGAACCGACCTACGGCATCGTGCAGGGGGACCCCGGCGCGCAGTGGATCGCCGAGATCCAGGGCGACCCGCTCTATCAGCCGATCGTCTTCACCGGCAATCGTACGGTGCTGGCTGATGTTCGGCTTCTGGCGCCGGTCATCCCCCGCAGCAAGGTGGTTGGCATCGGCAAGAACTACGCCGAGCACGCCCGCGAGATGGGTGGTCAGGCTCCCAAGGAGCCGCTGATGTTCCTCATTCCCAACACCGCTGTGGTCGGGCCGTCAGACCCGGTGGTGATGCCACGGCAGAGCAACGAGGTGCACTACGAGGGCGAGCTCGCAGTGGTCATCAGTCGGATGTGCAAGGACGTCCCGGTGGAGCGGGCCGGCGACGTCATCTTCGGCTACACGTGTGCCAACGACGTGACGGCCCGTGATCTGCAGAAGGCCGACGGGCAGTGGGCCCGGGCCAAGGGTTTCGACACGTTCTGCCCTCTCGGGCCGTGGATCGAGACTGACCTGGACACCGGTGACCTCTCGATCGTCACCCGCCTCGACGGCGAGGTGGTCCAGGCCGGCAGGACCGCTGACATGATCCACAGCGTGGCAGTGCTGGTCGCCCACGTTTCGCAGGCCTTCACCCTGCTCCCGGGCGACGTTATCCTCACCGGCACTCCGGCAGGGGTCGGACCCGTCACCAGCGGTCAGCGCGTCGAGGTCGAGATCGAGGGCATCGGAGTCCTGTCGAACCCGTTCATCCGTCGCAACTGACCGCCGCCTTCGGTAGGCGGGCCCGGCCTTAGAATCGTGGTCATCATGAGCGCATCAACCTGCCCCCGTCCTGTTCGCCTCCGCGTTGCACCCTCGCCCACTGGTGACCCGCACGTTGGCACGGCATACGTATCCCTGTTCGACCTGGCCTTCGTCCGGCAGCAGGGCGGGCAGTTCATCCTGCGGATCGAGGACACGGACCGGGCCCGGTTCCGCGCGGACAGCGAGCAGCAGATCTTCGACACGCTGCACTGGCTTGGCCTTGACTGGGACGAGGGCCCGGACATCGGGGGGCCGTTTGCCCCCTACCGCCAGTCGGAACGGCTGGACCGGTACACCCCGTATGTCGACCAGCTGCTGGACAGCGGGCACGCCTACTACTGCTGGTGCTCCACCGAGCGCCTGGCACAGATGCGTGAGGCGCAGCAGAAGTCCAAGCAGCCGACCGGCTATGACCGGCTGTGCTACGGCAAGACCCGGCAAGAGCGAGCCGCTCTTGCGGGCTTCTCGCAGATCCCGGTCGTGCGCATGCTCATCCCGGCCGACCTGGACACCCGGTTCACGGATCTGATCCGTGGCGAGCTGCACGCCCCGTACCCCGACGACCAGGTCATCGTCAAGGCAGATGGCTTCCCGACGTACCACCTGGCGGTGGTCGTCGACGACCACGAGATGGGGATCACCCACGTTGTCCGCGGTGAGGAGTGGATCAGCTCCACGCCCAAGCACGTTCTGCTCTACCAGTGGCTGGGTCTGCAGCAGCCGGCGTTCGCCCATATGCCCCTGCTGCGCAACCTCGACAGGTCCAAGATCAGCAAGCGCAAGAATCCTGCGGCCAGGTTGACCTGGTTCCGCGAGCAGGGCTACCTGCCCGAGGCTCTGGTGAACTTCCTGGCCCTTCTTGCCTATCCGCCGAAGGAGGACGGGCGTGAGGTGATGACGTTCGAGGAGTTCGTCGCCGACTTCGACTGGGCCAAGGTCAACCCGGTCGGTCCGATCTTCGACCTCGACAAGCTCGGTTGGCTCAACGGTCACTACATCCGGTCGCTGGACTGCGACGAGCTTGCCAACCGAATCGTCAGTCACCTCAGCCTGACCGGCGTGCTGGCTGCGGAGCCGAAGCCGGAGCAGGTCGAGCTGATCAGGGCCGCCACCCCGCTGGTCCAGGAGCGTATGCAGCTGCTGTCGGAGGCTGAGGGCATGCTCACTTTTCTGCTCGTCAGTGACGGCGACCTGGTGGTCGAGCAGGATGCGCGGGCCCAGCTCAAGGGCGACCCCGCGGCAGTCCTTGACGTTGCTGTTCCGGTGCTCGAGGCGCTGCCGCAGTGGGTTGCGGGTGACATCGAGGCAGCCCTGCGCGCGGCGCTGGTGGACGGTCTTGGCATCAAGCCCAAGTTTGCCTTCACTCCACTGCGAGTCGGGGTCACCGGCCGACGGATCTCGCCGCCCCTGTTCGAGTCCATGCAGGTCCTCGGGCGCCAGTCGTCACTGACCCGTCTGCGGTCGCTGCGCGCCTGCTTGTGACCGGGACGCGCGGTGAGCGTGCGACGTCTTGACCCAGGGCGATCCGCGGGCGCGCAGACAGTGAAGACGGCGCTGCTGTTCGACGTCGACGACACCCTCATCGACACCCGGTCCGCGATGGTGACCGCAGGGCAAGCCGCGGTGGCCGAGCTGTGGCCCCAGGTGGGCCCAGAGGTGCGCCGGGCTGCCGCGGTTCATTTTCAGGGTGACCCGGGCGGCTTCTTCGGCCGGTTCACCACCGGCGAGATCACCTACCCGCAGATGAGGCGGGCGCGTGTCGCCGAACTCCTCGACTCCTTCGCCCTGGCGGCGATCGACGAGGTCAACCGACGGTTCGAGCAGGCCTACGGACCGGCCTTCTTTGCAAACGTGCGCCTCTTCGACGACGTCCTGCCCCTGGTGGAGGCTGCCCGCACGGCCGGGATCCCGATGGGTCTGCTGACCAACTCCTCGTCACACTCCACGCAGCACAAGCTTGAGCTCACCGGTCTGGCGGGTGTCTTTGCTGTCGTGGCCACCAGGGACACCCTGGGCTTTGGCAAGCCGGACGCCAGGGCTTTTCATCATGCCTGCCGGCTCCTGGGGTCGGCTCCGCCGCAGACCCTCTACATCGGTGACCACATCACGATCGACGCGCTCGCAGCCAAGGAGGCTGGACTTGGTGGCGTCTGGCTTCAACGAGACCCCGCAGACTCCCAGACCGCGGCGCGCGCCCGCGCTCGCGGTATCGGGGTGATCACGTCGCTGAGCCAGGTGCCAGCGCTCCTGGCCGACCACCAAGCTGGGTGCGTCCAGTAGCCATCCGTGGCGCCGTTTGGCCTGCGCCTGCAGCCAGCACGCCATACTTGGTGTGATGGACAGGACCGATTTGGGCGCCGAGCGATCCGGCCGGTAAGGTTCATCCTCGGGTCACCATCCGGGCGCTTGAAGGGCGAGCGGACAGTGATACCCCCTTGGGGTATGGTGTAATTGGCAGCACGACTGATTCTGGTTCAGTTAGTCTAGGTTCGAGTCCTTGTACCCCAGCGTGCGCGCCTTTGTCCTTGCGATGGGGTGTGATTCGGAGGTAAGCCGCCTTTACCGGTATGGTTTCCTCCGCTGCCGAGGAGCACGTGAGCGACTCGGGAGAACAGCTAGGGCCCCGTTGTGTAGCGGCCTAGCACGCCGCCCTCTCAAGGCGGTAGCACGGGTTCGAATCCCGTCGGGGCTACCCACCCACGAGTCCCCGTCCTGCCTGCAGGGCGGGGATGTTGCGTCCGGGGGACTCTAGGAGGCTTGCGGAGCCTGGACTCGGCGCAGGATCTCGGTGAGCTTGTTGGCGCCGGCGACCACGGTCGCGGCGTGCAGGCGACCGGGCTGACGGGAGACTCGCTCGATCGAGCCCGAGATGGACACCGCAGCCACGACGCGACCTGATGGACCACGAACCGGCGCGGAGACCGAGGCCACACCGTACTCGCGCTCGCTGACGCTCTGAGCCCAGCCGCGACGCCGGACCCCAGACAAGGTGGTGGCGGTGAACTTCGCGCCTTGGAGCCCGCGATGAAGGCGGTCGGGTTCCTCCCACGCAAGCAAGATCTGGGCCGCGGAACCGGCCAGCATGGACAGGCTGGCCCCGACCGGGATGGAGTCGCGCAGGCCCATGGGACGCTCGGCTGCTGCTACACAGATGCGCTGGTCGCCCTGGCGGCGGAAGAGCTGGGCGCTCTCGTGGGTGTGGTCGCGCAAAGCGCCAAGGACGGGACCGGCAGCCGCCAGGAGGCGGTCCTCGCCTGCGGCCGCGGCGAGCTCACCGAGGCGGGGGCCCAGGACGAAACGTCCTTGCATGTCACGCGCCACGAGGCGATGGTGCTCCAGGGCCACGGCGAGGCGATGTGCGGTCGGACGGGCCAGCCCGGTGGCGCCGACGAGCTGGGCCAAGGTCGATGGCCCGGCTTCGAGTGCTCCTAGAACAGTTGCAGCCTTGTCAAGAACGCCGACTCCGCTAGAGTTGTCCATAGCCTGATATTGCCGTCTCAGAGCCTGAGACGCAAGTTCAATCCCCGAGATTCTGCGCAAACCTCACACGTGAGTCACCTGACGCAGTCGTCTGGAACACGCAGGATCACCGGGATCTGATCCGAGCGGCATCACGAAGGAGCGAGACATGGCAGGTACGCTGGCCGAGAAGGTATGGGACGCCCATGTGGTGCGTCGGGCTAAGGGTGAGCCCGACCTTCTCTACATCGACCTTCACCTGCTGCACGAAGTGACAAGCCCTCAGGCGTTCGACGGGTTGCGACTGGCCGGCCGTTCCGTGCGCCGCCCAGACCTGACCCTTGCCACCGAGGACCACAACGTTCCCACGACTCCTGGCCCGATCACCGACCCGGTGAGCCGGATCCAGGTCGAGACCCTGCGGCGCAACTGCGCCGAGTTCGGCGTCAGGCTTTTCCCGATGGGCGACGTCGACCAGGGCATCGTCCACGTCATCAGTCCCCAGCTCGGCCTGACCCAGCCCGGCATGACCATCGTCTGCGGTGACAGCCATACGTCCACACACGGTGCCTTCGGGGCGCTGGCTCTTGGCATCGGGACCAGCGAGGTCGAGCACGTCCTGGCAACGCAGGCGTTGTCACTGACTCCGTTCAAGACCCTCGCCGTGACCGTGGACGGCAGGCTGCCGCCAGGGGTGACGGCAAAGGACCTGGTCCTGGCGGTGATCGCCAAGGTCGGCACCGCAGGCGGCCAGGGGTATGTGATCGAGTTCCGCGGGACCACGATCCAGGCTCTCTCGATGGAGGCCCGGATGACGGTGTGCAACATGTCGATCGAGGCGGGCGCGCGCGCGGGCATGATCGCCCCGGACCAGACCACCTTCGACTATCTGCAGGGCCGCCCCCACGCCCCCGCCGGCAGCGACTGGGACACGGCAGTCGCCGCCTGGTCGAGGCTTCGAAGCGATGACGACGCCGTCTTTGACGCCGAGATCCAGCTCGACGCGGCGCAGCTGGCCCCTTTCGTGACCTGGGGGACCAACCCGGGTCAGGGCCTGCCCCTTTCCGGCAGCGTGCCTGATCCCGAGTCGTTCAAGGACGAGTCCGACCAGGCCAACGCCAGGCGGGCCTTGGAGTACATGGGTCTGAGCGCAGGCACCCCGCTGAAGGCTATCCGGGTCGACACGGTGTTTGTCGGCTCCTGCACCAACGGCCGCATCGAGGACCTGCGAGCCGCCGCTGCGGTCCTGCGAGGCCGTCAGGTGGCTCAGGGCGTTCGAATGCTCGTTGTTCCCGGGTCAGCCAGGGTGCGGCTGCAGGCCCAGAGCGAGGGCCTGGACACGGTGTTCAGCCAGGCGGGTGCCGAGTGGCGCCTGGCGGGATGCTCGATGTGTCTGGGGATGAACCCTGACCAGCTCGCCCCGGGGGAGCGCAGCGCGTCGACCTCCAACCGCAACTTCGAGGGTCGCCAGGGCAAGGGGGGCCGCACTCACCTGGTCAGCCCCGTGGTAGCCGCTGCCACAGCCGTGCGCGGCACCCTGTCCAGCCCTGCGGACCTCTGAGGCTGCCACCGGCGCCGTCGACCCCTGAAGCCATACCGAGAGATACCGAAACCAGAGCTGAGGAATATCGCCATGGACAAGTTCACGACCCACACCGGTGTCGGTGTGCCGCTGCGCCGCAGCAACGTCGACACGGACCAGATCATCCCGGCTGAGTACCTCAAGAGCGTGGCCCGAACTGGGTTCCAGGACGGGCTCTTTGCCGCATGGCGCAAGGATGAGACGTTCGTCCTGAACGACCCACGGTACGCGAACGGGTCAGTCCTGGTCGCCGGCCCCGACTTCGGGACGGGGTCCTCTCGTGAGCACGCGGTATGGGCCCTGATGAACTACGGGTTCCGGGTCGTGATCGCCTCACGTTTTGCGGATATCTTCCGGGGGAACAGCGGCAAGCAGGGCCTGCTCACCGCCCAGGTGAGTCAGGGGGATGTCGAGCTGATCTGGGATGTGCTCGAGAACGAGCCCGGCGGCGAGGTCACTGTTGACCTTGAGTCCAAGACCATTACGGCCCAGGGCGCCTTGGTGGCCTTTGAGCTGGACGACTACACCCGCTGGCGCCTCTTGGAGGGACTGGACGACATCAGTCTGACGCTGCGCCACGAAGCCGAGGTGACGTCCTTCGAGGCGAGGCGAGGCAGCTACAAGCCGACCACGACAGGGGTCTGACACGCCCGCCGAGCCACTGTCGGGGCGGCATCAGGAATTTTTTTCTCAGGGGTTGTCCGGGAGCTCCGGACGCTCTGCGCGGTCATCTGAGTCGGTGGCAGAGGTGGCCTTTGCCCACACTGGAGCACCAAGCTGACTGCGGCTCAGCCGGCGAATTGTGTTATGGATCACGGAGATTGACAGCGTGTCGTATCCCGGGCGAGATGTGCCCGCCGCAGCTGGACCTCGGGGAGGCGGCTGTCGCCGGAGCGTCCAGGCATAAACAGCACCATCCAAAGACGTTGCGACACAACGATTCCAAGATTGCCATGTGGTGGACTCCGGATGGTTGTGGCCCTAACGTCGTTGATGAGTCGGGCGGTGGCCCGGCCGCCCAAATTCGTCGGGCACAGGCCCGGTGGACCTTTTCCTCAGGAGGGGAAGACGTGAACAAGGGACAACTGATCGATGAACTCGAGAGTCGTCTTGGCGGCAAGAGGGCTGCGACCGATGCTGTTCAGGGGGTCCTCGACGTCATTATCCGTACGGTCGCCAAGGGTGAGAAGGTCGGTATCACCGGCTTCGGCACCTTCGAGAAGGCGCTTCGCGCTGCCCGGATCGGGCGCAACCCCCGCACCGGCGCGAAAGTCAAGATCAAGAAGACTGCCGTTCCGAAGTTCAAGGCCGGCACACAGTTTCGCGATGTGGTCGCCGACCCGAAGAGGCTTCCCAAGACCTCAGCCGCCGGCGCCCGGGCCACTGCTGTCTCCAGCGTCTCCACCAGCAAGGCTGCCGTGAAGAAGGCTGCCCCGGCCAAGGCCGCGGCCAAGAAGACCGTGGTGAAGAAGGCTGCCCCGGCCAAGAAGACCGTGGTGAAGAAGGCTGCCCCGGCCAAGGCCGCGGCCAAGAAGACCGTGGTGAAGAAGGCTGCCGCGGCCAAGAAGGCTGCCCCGGCCAAGAAGGCTGCCCCGGCCAAGGCTGCGACGAAGAAGACCGCGGCCAAGACGCCTGCCAAGAAAGCCTGACGCGGGCCCATCAAGGAAGGGGTCGGCCACCCTGGCGGGGCCGGCCCCTCTTTGATGTTGGGACCGCTGTGGCGAGGTCTACCCTTGCGTCACCGGATGGGCTCGTCGGTGCCGATGCCGACTATCCACAGCCGGGTCAGCTCAGTGGCGGACATCTCGATGCTCACCCGCTGGCCGGGGCGCAGGAGGCGCAGGCCGCTGGCGTCCATGACCTTGACGCCAAAGGGAACCTCACGGCCATCATCAAGCAGCACGCTGCCCGAGCCGAACTCGTCGTCGTAACGGTGCACGCTTGCTTGCATGGGGCCACGCTAGTCCTGGGTCGGACGCAGCACTAATGCGGTGTGCCTGCCGACCCCGATGGTGATGGCTCGACGCAGCGCCGCGTCGTCGTCCACGTCGGTCCGCAGGGCGGGCAGGTCCAGGTCCAGGCGCACACAGCTGCGCGAGTGCTCGCGTGCGGAGTTCGGCCCGAACCGCGGGTCCAGGCCTGCCGGGGACAGCGCGCTGAGCAGCACCGTGCCGTGGCCCGACGCGTCCGGGACCATGGCCCGGGGGTGGGCCGCGCACGCGCAGAGGGCGTCGATCAGGTCTTGGCGCCGCAGGGTGGGGATGTCGCCCAGCAGGACCGCCGTCGGGCCGGGGCCCAGCACCCGCTGTACGTAACCGATCCCCAGGCGAATGGCGGGGTTCAGGCCCTCGCCCTGGTCGGCCACGACGTTGCCGCCGCGTGCGCGCACAAAGGCTGAAGTAAGCTCGTCCGAGGTCACGACCACCAGATGGGCTGCTGGCAGGCCGGCCACTGCTGCGGTGATCGTGTCCAGAGCGAACGCATGAGCCAGATCAGCGCGCGCCACCCCTGCTGGCGGATGCAGACGGCTCTTGGCCGTCAGCTGGCCCTTGACCGGGACGATCAGTCGCCAGCGGTCGATCACGGGGGAGCACATCGAGTTGATCGTCTCAGTACAGTCGTGCTCGTCTCGACACCGACCCTGTCCAACGACGAAGATGGCGGCGGGCCAGGTGGTCCCGAACCGGGCCGCCGAGTTGGTCCACTGCTATCAACGGCATACAGAACAGACAGGGCGGAGCCTCGGTGCGGCGAATTCGACCAGAGCGGGCGCTGCCCAGGTCATACCGGGGCATCGCCACCTTCCTGCGTTGGCTGTTGGTGGTGTTGACCCGTCGCGACTGGGTGGGCGCGGAGCACTTCCCGTCCACCGGTGGCTTCGTGGTGTGCCCCAACCACATCTCGCATGTCGACCCGTTCGCTTTTGCCCACTTCCTGTATGACAACGGGCATCCGCCGTTCTTTCTGGCCAAGTCCGAGGTTTTCCAGATCCCGATCCTCGGCAGACTCCTGACCTGGGCACAGCAGATCCCGGTGCAGCGGGGTACCAACCAGGCCGCAAAGGCCTTTTCAGCCGCGGTCGCTGCGGTCCAGGACGGCAAGTGCGTCCCGATATTTCCCGAAGGCACGCTGACCCGGGATCCGCAGATGTGGCCGATGACGGCCAGGACCGGCGCCGCGCGGGTGGCCCTGACGACACGGTGTCCGGTGATTCCTGTCGCGCAGTGGGGGCCGCAGGAGATACAGAGACCGTATGCCAAGATGCTGCACCTGTTCCCACTTAAGACCATGCGGATGCTCGCCGGACCTCCGGTGGACCTCAGTGACCTGTACGACCGTCCTCAGGACGGGGCGACTTTGACCGAGGCCACGGCCAGGATCCTGGACGCCATCACTGCCCAGCTTGAGAGGATCCGGGGCGAGAAGGCCCCAGCCATCCGCTTCGACTCCCGTACCGCCGGCGTCGCGGAGATCGGCAACCCCAAGAAGCGCCGTCCCAAGAAGTCTGCCCGCACGACGAACGGAGGGTCCTCATGACGCGTGTCGCCGTCTTCGGCACGGGCAGCTGGGGCACGGCGTTCGCCGCCGTGCTCGCCGACACCGGATGCCAGGTCCAGATGTGGGGGCGGCGGGCCGAGCTGGTCGACCAGATCAACGCGTCGCACGTCAACGCGGACTATCTGCCGAATCTTCTTCTGCCGGAAGCTATCTCGGCGACCACCGACCCCGCCGAAGCCGTACGCGGCGTCGACATCGTCGTCTTGGCCGTCCCGTCGCAGATGCTGAGGGCCAACTTGGCGCCCTGGGTCGACTTCCTGCCCCCCCACGCGGCCGTCGTGTCCCTGATGAAGGGCGTCGAGCTGGGCACGACCAAGCGGATGAGCGAGGTCATCGCCGAGGTGGGGCACGTCAGCGCCGAACGTATCGTCGTGGTCTCAGGGCCCAACCTGGCTAAGGAGATCGCGGCCAAGCAGCCGGCGGCCACGGTCGTGGCATGTGTCGACGAGTCGGTGGCCGAACGGGTTGCGATGGCCTGCGCCGCACCATACTTCCGGCCCTACACCAACACCGACGTGGTGGGCACCGAGCTAGGTGGCGCGGTCAAGAACGTCATCGCCCTCGCGGTCGGGATGGCCGAGGGGTTGGGCATGGGGGACAACACCAAGTCCACCATCATCACCCGAGGGCTGGCGGAGACCCTGCGCCTGGGTGTGGCACTGGGCGCCGATCCGGCCACCTTCTCGGGCCTGGCCGGGGTCGGGGACCTGATTGCCACGTGCATGTCGCCGCTGTCGCGCAACCACTCCTTCGGCGTGAAGCTCGGCCGCGGGATGAGCGTCCAGGAGGTGGTGGCCACGACCAGGCAGACGGCTGAGGGCGTGAAGTCGTGTCAGGCCATCCTGGAGCTGGCACGCCATCACGGTATCGACGTGCCGATCATCGAGAACGTGGCGGCAGTGGTCCATGAGGGCCGCAAACCCGGTGATGTCGCCGACATGTTGATGTCTCGGGCCCGCAAGGCCGAGAGGACCTGAGCCCACCGCGTCACCACATCAGCGCGGCGCGCTCAGGTGGGCCAGCCCCGCGTCCAGGTCGCGCCACAGGTCCTCGATGTCCTCGATCCCGACACTGAGGCGCAGCAGGTTCTGCGGGACGGTGGGCGCCTCGCCGGGGTGCCGGCGGCGACGTTCGATCAGTGACTCGACGCCGCCCAGGCTGGTCGCGTGGGTCCACAGACGGACCTGCGCGGCAACGGTCTCGGCCCCCTGCACACCCCCGCGGACCTCGATCGCGATGATCGACCCGAAGCCCGGATACCGTAGGCGTTCCACGGCGCGATGGCCCCGCAGCCGGGAGGCCAGATCAGCTGCGTTGGCGCTGGAGCGCTCCACCCGCAGGTGCATGGTCCGCATGCCGCGCAGTGCCAGCCAGGTCTCCATGGGACCGGCGATGGCGCCGTGGAGCAGCCGGTGCTCGGCGAGAGCCTCCTGGAGCGTGCGCCCACGCTCGGAGCGGGCCGTGACCGTGGCGCCCAAAATGACGTCCGAGTGCCCGGCGAGGTACTTGGTGACCGAGTGGATCACCACGTCCGCGCCCATCGACAACGGCTGCTGGACCAGCGGGGTGGCAAACGTGTTGTCGCACAGCGCGAGGCCGCCGGCAGCGTGGGCAGCCGCAAAGAGGCGTGGGAGGTCGGCTACCTCGAGCATCGGGTTGGTCGGGGACTCAGCCCACAGCAGGTCAGCGCCCTCCAGTGCCGCGAGCACGGCCGAGGTGTCGCTGATGTCGACGCGCCGCAGCGTGGCTCGTCCTTGTCTCTCCAGGGACTCCAGGATCGCCCCGGTGCCGCCGTAGGCGTGGATCGGAGCGACGATGACTGCCCCCGGCGGTGCCAGGGACAGGGCTGCCGCGATAGCCGCCATGCCGGAGGAGAAGACCAGGGCCGGGCCACCCTCCAGGGCCCCGAGGGCCTCCTCGAACGCGGTCCACGTCGGGTTTCCCGCGCGGGCGTAGTCGACCGGGCCGTCCGCGACGTAGGTTGAGGAGAGCTCCAGCGGGGCATTGACCCCGGCTCCAGGAACGCGTGGCTGCCGACCGGCCGAGACCAAGATGGAGGCGGGAGCAAGGTCTTGGTCATTCGTGTCCACCTGCTCAGGGTAGGGCCAGATGTGCCGGGGCCCGGCCAGTGGGCGCACGGCCTGCGCAGCCGGCTCTGGCTTGGGCGATAGGGTCGCAGGCGATGACAGACACCGACCAGCCCAGCCCAGCGTCCACCCAGACCCCGCCGCGCAAGCCCACCGTGGCTATCGTCTTCGGCGGCCGCTCTTCTGAGCACGCCGTATCCTGCGCGACCGCCGCCGGTGTGATGCAGGCGATCGACCGTGACGTCTACGACGTGCTCCCGATCGGGATCGCCAAGGACGGTCGATGGGTCGTGGCCTCCGAGGACACCGAGGCGCTCGAGCTCTCACCCGGGCACATCCCCGAGGTCGATGGCGACGGAGCCGATGTGCTCGTCCCGCTGAGCACGACCGAACACGGCCTTCGCGTCCTGGAGCCGGGAGCCCCGCCCAGGGCCCTGGGCGAGGTGGACGTGGTCTTTCCCTTGTTGCATGGCCCCTTCGGCGAAGACGGCACGATTCAGGGGCTCCTGGAGCTGGCTGACATCCGCTACGTCGGGTCGGGGGTCCTCGCCTCTGCGGTGATGATGGACAAGCACTACATGAAGGTCGTCTTTGCCGGGCACGGGCTTGCGATCGGTCCGTACGTGGTGATCTCCGACCGGGACTGGAACCGCGACCCCGCGGCATCGATGGATGCGGTGGCGTCACTGGGCTGGCCCGTCTTCGTCAAGCCGGCCCGCGCCGGCTCAAGCATGGGCATCACCAGGGTCGTCGGGCCCGAGGGCCTGGCCGCAGCCATCGACTTCGCCCGCCAGTACGACCCCAAGGTTGTCGTCGAGGCCGCCATCATCGGGCGCGAGATCGAGTGCGGCGTGCTGCAGGGTCGCGGCGGCGCTCCGGCCCGGGCCAGCGAGGTCGGGGAGATCCAGGTCGTCCAGGGTCACGAGTTCTACGACTTCGAGGCCAAGTACCTGGCCGAGTCCGATGTCGAGCTCTCCTGCCCGGCCAAGGTGCCGGACCCGGTGGCCGACGAGATACGCCGCGTTGCCGTCGCAGCGTTCGAGGCTGCCGGCTGCGAGGGGCTGGCCCGGGTGGACTGCTTCTACACCGACCACGGCGACGTGATCGTCAACGAGATCAACACCATGCCCGGCTTCACACCGCTGTCGATGTTCCCGTTGATGTGGGCGGCCTCCGGGCTGGATTATCCACACCTGATCGACGAGCTGATCCAGCTGGCGCTGGCTCGGCGCACCGGCCTTCGCTGAAGCCCTACAGGCAGTGCCGCGGGCCCTGCGGAATGGCCGATGCCGCCTTGCCGAACGCAGGCAGCAGCAACGGCTCGGGGCTGTAGGCGCTGGGAACCAGGACCTCGATCGCCGGTGAGCGACCGTAGGTCGTGAAACGCACACCATCGGTGAGCTGGTGGGCGACCCAGTCGATGCCACTGACGTCCAGGCACGGATCTGTGGTCGGCCCGATGGGGGGCAGCCCACAACGGGCGATGATGGGGGGGTCACCCCAGGCGCGCACAGCGGCTGAGGACGACGAGGTCGCCCGCAGCCGCTGGCCGCCGACCGTCGTGGGCCAACCGGCCGCCGCCGAGCGACACAGCGCTGACCCAGCGCCGACGGGGTCCGCCACGTCGATCGAGGAGCACCCGGACAGCATCCCCACGAGCAGGGCCGCACCCAGGCACGCTGACAGACGCGCACCAGGGTGCATGGTGTGGCGCTCAGACGTGCACGATCGTGCAGGTGAGGGTGCGGGTGATGCCCACGACCTCCTGGATCTTGGCGATGACCAGCTTGCCGAGGTCATCGACGGTTCGGGCCTCGACCCGGGCGATGACGTCGTAGGGGCCGGTGACGTCCTCGGCAACGGTGACCCCGGTAATCGCTGCGATCGACTCGGCGACCTTTGCCGACTTGCCAACTTCGGTCTGAATCAGAACGTAGGCCTGGACCACCACAACGCCTCCAGAGAACATGATCGGGGCACTTCACCCCGAACTGAGCAGTTTCACCGACCACGCCCTGGATGGGCCCGGCTCTGCAGACGCTACCGTGCGAGGGCAGGAATCGTCCCACCGGGAGGTCTGATGTTGGAAGAACCCACGCGCGCGGCCGGGCCGACGCTGGGCGACGTCGGTGAGGACGGGCTCTTGTCCGTCATCTTTGCTCTGCTGCCCGGCGGACCGGGGGTTCTCATCGGGCCCGGTGACGACACCGCCTTGCTCAGCACCCCGGATGGGTCAGTGCTGGCCACGACGGATGCGATGGTGCGGGGACGTGACTGGCTGGACCAGTGGTCCAGCGGCGCGGACGTGGGTGCCAAGACGGTGGCTCAGAACATCGCCGATATTGCCGCGATGGGCGGGGTGCCCAGCGGCCTGCTGGTCACCTTGGTCGCGGACCCCCTGACGTCGCTGGCATGGGTCCGGGACTTCACGGCAGGGCTGGCCCAGGCCGCGGGGGAGGCGGGCGTGCCCGTACTCGGCGGTGACCTCTCCTCCGCCCCGCAGGGGGTCCTGGTGGTGTCGGTGACAGCCCTGGGGGCATGTCAGGGCCGCGCGCCGGTTCTTCGTTCTGGGGCGCAGGTGGGCGACGTCCTGGCCGTGTGCGGCAGTCTGGGCCACTCCGCCGCGGGGTTGCTGTTGCTGCAGCGCGGCCAGGCCGGGCTCGCACCCGAGCTGGTGGACTGTCACCGGCGGCCTTCGCCCCCCTACCAGCAGGGTCCGGTGGCTGCGCGCGCCGGGGCAACGGCCATGCTCGACATCAGCGACGGGCTGGGCCGCGACGCGGGCCGCATCGCGGCCGCCAGTGGGGTCAGGATCGAGCTCGACGAGGTCCTTCTCGGCGGCGATGTCGCCCAGCTGGAGCGGGTCGTCGGTGCTGACCAGGCGTGGCGTTGCGTCACCGAAGGTGGCGAGGAGCACTCGCTGCTCGCGTGTTTCCCGGCCGGGGCCGCACTGCCCAGGGGTTGGCGCAGGATCGGGGATGTGGTGGCCGGCTCGGGCGTACTGCTGCGCGGCCTGCTCGTGCGGGGCGGCGGCTGGGATCACTTCGGAGGCTGAGCCTGCCGCGGGCGGGACCCGGTGAGGCCACGGAACCGAGCGGTTCAGCAGATGCGCCCCGGTGCAACGAAGCCGACCTCCTGGCGGAGGTCGGCTTGCAGAGCAGCTCTTCTATGGGAACATCTTTGGAAGCCTTGCGCTGGGCAGTGCTTCCACGTGCCTAACGCTTGACCTTGCCGGCCTTGAGGCACGAAGTGCAGACATTGAGACGCTTCGGGGTCACACCGGTAACGCCGACCAGAGCCTTGATGCGCTGGATATTGGGGTTCCAGCGGCGGTTGGTGCGGCGGTGCGAGTGCGAGATGTTGTGACCGAAGCTCGGTCCCTTGCCGCAGACGTCGCAGTTGGCAGCCACGGTTCTCTCCTGAGTTTTGATGGGGTGCTGAGGTTGTTGCCATGAAAGGTGTTGCACATGAACAAAGGTGTTGCCTGGTACACATCAAAGGTCCCGAGGCAGGCAGGCAGAACGCACTAACCAAGGGAACCGGTCAAGAGTAGCCGAGTCGGTCCTCTGGGCCAAAATGGGTGGGTCGGTAGCCGCAGACCTACCCTCGGTCCAAGAGCCTTCGGGCGTTAGCCTCACGGCAGACAGGAGGTGGTGGCAGTGAGCGGGGACAGTGGTCGGCTCAAGCGTCTGGATGCCCAGGCAGCACGGCGCTGGGCTGTTGCCACGCGTTCTGCCTTCGCCGCCCATCGCGGCGAGATCGACGACCTCAATGTCTTTCCGGTACCCGATGGCGACACCGGCACGAACCTCTACATCACGTTGGACTCCGCCCTCGAGGCGGCACGGGAGCCAGGCGGGCCGGGGGAGCCATCGCCGGGGCCGGGCTCAGGGATGGGAGGCACGCTGGCGGACGACGCAGCGATACTGGCCCGGGCCACCCTGCTCGCCGCACGCGGCAACTCGGGGGTCATCCTCAGCCAGCTTGTCCGGGGTCTGAGTGAGGTCGTCGCCGAGGCCGCCGCCCCGGGTGCAGGTGCTCAGGGTGGCGCGGGCGCTGAGGGCGCTGAGGGCACTGAGGGCACTGGGGGGCTGGATGGCACTGAGGGCACTGAGGGCACTGGGGGGCTGGATGGGCTGGATGGGCTGGATGGGCTGGATGGGCTGGATGGGCCGATGCTGGCACGGGCCGTGCGGCGGGCCAGCGACCGCGCCTACGCCAGCGTGACCCGCCCGGTTGAGGGGACGATCCTGTCGGTGGCCGCTGCGGCCGCGCGCGGCGCCGAGCTGGCCGCGGCCGCCGGGGCCGACCTGTACTCCGTCGCCCACGCCGCGCTGGCTGCGGCCAGGGTGGCATTGGCTGCCACCACAGCCCAGCTTCCCGCCCTGGAACGTGCCGGGGTCGTTGATGCCGGCGGCCTCGGCTACGTCCTCGTGCTTGAGGCGCTGGAGCTGGTGGTTGCCGGTGACCCGGTCAGCGACCCGCCGTCCCAGCGCGCGGCGCACCTCAGCCCGGTGGCGTTGCGGGCTACGGCACATGGCCACGGCCAGGGATCAGGGGCCGGGCACGCGGGCGGCCGGCGCGAGCCGGGTGCACCCTCCTACGAGGTCATGTACCTGCTGTCCGACAGCAGCGACGAGGCGGTGACCAGGCTTCGCGCTCGCCTGGACGCTCTGGGGGACTCGGTCCTGGTCGTCGGTGGCGGCGACCTCTGGAACGTGCACGTGCACGCAGACGACGTCGGCGCGGCCGTTCAGGCGGGTATCGATGCAGGACGCCCGCATCGCATTGCCGTCACCCACTTCGGCGACCAGCAACGAGCCAGGACGGCCGTTTCGGGGTACGGCCCGGTCGCGGTGGTGGCCTGTGCGGCCGGCGTGGGCCTGGCCGAGGTGTTTACGGCAGCCGGAGCGGTGCCCGTGTTCAACGGGCCGGGCCGGCGCGCCTCCGCGGGCCAGCTGCTGGATGCCATTCGCTCGGCCGGCTCCCGATGCGTGATCGTCCTGCCCAATGAGGCCGACACCCAGCCTGCGGCGGAGGCGGCGGCCGCCGCGGCCGGCGACTGGGGTCTCGAGGTGTACGTCGTACGGTCCCGGTCTGCGGTCCAGGGCATCGCAGCACTGGCCGTGTTCGAGCCCACCGCCAGTGGCCGGGACAACCTGGCCGCCATGACCGGGGCCGCTGCGGCGACCCGCCATGGCGCGGTCTCGGTGGCCAGCAAGGAGTCGATGACCAGCGCTGGGCGGTGCTGCCCGGGTGACGTCGTGGGTGCCGTTGACGGGGATGTCATGGTGGTGGGCAAGGATGTCGCGGTGGTCGGCGCGGCGGTGGCACAGCGGCTCCTTGGCGGCGGAGGGGAGCTGCTGACCGTGATCACCGGGGCCGGCGCTGGACCGGAGCTGTCGGCTGCGGTCGCTCAGGCGGCACGGGCGGGTCGCCGCGACCTGGAGGTCGCCGTCATCGACGGCGGCCAAGCGACGTTTCCGCTGTTGCTCGGGGTCGAGTGACGTGGCAGATCTGTCCACCCCGCTTGGCAAGGTCGTCGGCCAGCCATCGGCCAGCCCGCTGGCCAAGCACCGCGGGCTGCACACCGTCGGCGACCTGCTCGACTTCGTTCCCCGCAGGTACTTCGAGCCCGGCAGGCTGACCGACCTGTCCAGCCTTGTCGAGGGGCAGGACGTGACGGTCGTGGCGCGAGTGGACCGTGTCAGCACACGTCCGATGCGTCAGCGCAAGGGCAGGATGCTCAACGCCACCATCACCGACGGCGCCCATGAGCTTGACCTGACCTTCTTCAGCGCCTACGGCCACGAGGCAAGGCTGGTCCCTGGGGCGCTGGGACTGTTCGCGGGCACGGTGGGGCGCTTCCACCAGAGCTGGCAGCTGACTCACCCCGACTACCAGCTCTTCGATGCCGAGCAGGAGCAGGAGGCAGTCGAGCAGTACACCGCCAACCTGATCCCGATCTATCTGCCGGCGGGCAAGCAGATGCCGTCGTGGAAGGTCCGCAGCGTTGCCCAGATCGTCCTTGCGTCCCTGGGGGAGATCCCGGACCATGTGCCGCCCGAGGTTCGTGCGCGCCGTGGTCTGGTCGACATCGCCTCGATGTACCGCCTGTTGCACCAGCCTTCCACGGACAAGGACGTGTCACGGGCCAGGTATCGGCGCAAGTATGACGAGGCCTTCACCATCCAGACGGTTCTCGCCCAGCGAAGAGCGGCCGGCGCTGGGCTGCGCACCACCCCGCGGGTGCCACGTGAAGGCGGGCTGCTGCAGGCCTTCGACGCCCGGCTGCCGTTCGAGCTGACCGCCGGTCAGCAGCAGGTCAGTACCGAGATCGCCAAGGACCTGGCCTGCGAGCACCCGATGCACCGGCTGCTGCAGGGCGAGGTCGGCTCGGGCAAGACCGTCGTGGCTTTGCGGGCGATGTTGTCGGTGATCGACTCCGGCGGGCAGTCCGCGCTGCTGGCACCCACCGAAGTCCTTGCCTCACAACACTTCCGGTCGATCACCTCGATGCTCGGCGACCTTGCTGAGGGTGGCATGCTCGGTGGCAGCCAGATCGGCACCCAGGTGAGCCTGCTGACCGGCAGCCAGCCCGTGGGCATACGGCGCAGGTCCTTGCTGGATGCCGCATCCGGGGATGCCGGCATCGTGGTCGGCACACATGCCCTCATCCAGGAGCAGGTCCAGTTCTTCGATCTCGGGCTCGTGGTTGTCGACGAACAGCACCGCTTCGGCGTGGAGCAGCGGGATGCGTTGCGCGGCAAGGCAAGGCAGCCCCCGCACGTGCTGGTGATGACTGCCACGCCGATCCCGCGCACGGTCGCGATGACGGTGTTCGGAGACATGGAGACCTCCACCCTGACCGAGCTGCCCCAGGGGCGTTCGCCCATCGCCACCCATGTGGTCAGCAACCCTCGCTGGTTCCAGCGAACGTGGGAGCGGGTCGCCGAAGAGGTCCGCGCCGGGCACCAGACCTACGTGGTGTGCCCACGGATCGGCGACTCGGACGCGGACGGTGAGCCAGCAGCCACGGGCAGGCAGTGGTCGGACGAGGACGTGGACGTCGCCTTCGGGCCAGACGAGCCGGCCACGACGGTGGCACGTGAGCTGCGCAGTGTCCTGGAGATGGAGGTCGAGCTGGCTGACAACCCGGCTCTGGCGGGCCTGCGGATCGCGACCCTGCACGGTCGGATGGCCCCCGACGACAAGGACGAGGTCATGCGGGCTTTCGCCTTGGGCACGATCGACGTTCTGGTGGCCACGACCGTCATCGAGGTGGGTGTGGACGTGGCCAACGCTACGGTCATGGTCATCATGGACGCCGACCGCTTCGGGATCTCGCAGCTTCACCAGCTCAGAGGCCGGGTAGGCCGCGGCACGTCGCCGGGGCTGTGCCTGCTGGTGACCGAGACGGCCTCCGAGATGGTCCAGCAGCGGCTCCTGGCCGTGGCGGCCACCAACGACGGGCTCGCCCTGGCCCGGCTCGACCTCGAGCAGCGGCGGGAGGGCGATGTCCTGGGGGCTGCCCAGAGCGGTGGCAAGTCGCAGCTGCGGCTCCTGCGGCTGCTGCGCGACGAGGACCTCATCCTGGCGGCCCGCCAGGACGCCTTCGCCATCGTCGGTGCCGATCCGGGGCTCGAACAGCACCCCGCGCTGCGCGACGTCGTTGCCTTCGCCCTCGATGACGAGCAGGCCGCATACCTGGAGCGAGGGTGACGGGCCCATGACGCGCATCATCTCGGGGCTGGCCGGTGGCCGGCGGCTGCGCACGCCACCGGGGGCCGGCACGCGTCCGACCAGTGATCGGGTGCGCGAGGCGCTGTTCTCGCGCCTTGAGCACCTCGACGTCGTCCACCAGAGCAGGGTCCTTGACCTGTACGCCGGCTCGGGGGCGCTGGGGCTCGAAGCGGCAAGTCGCGGAGCCGTCAGCGTCCTGCTGGTCGAGTCCGGCTGGTCAGCGGTTGCCGTGATGCGCAAGAACATCGCCGAGCTGGGTCTGCCCGGGGTCAGCATTCGAGCCGACACCGTTGAACGGGCACTGCTGGACGGTCCGGCATCCGATGAGGGGCGCTGCGATCTGGTCCTGGCCGACCCGCCGTACGACGTCACCGACGAGGCCCTCGGTGAGGTGCTCACGCTCCTGGTGACCCGTGGGTGGCTCAGTGAGGACGCGTTCGTGGTGGTCGAGAGATCCGCGCGTTCACCGCAACCCCGCTGGCCACAGGGCCTGCAGGGTGCGGGAGAACGACGTTATGGCGACACCAAGATGTGGTTCGCGGGCTTCGCCGGGCCCCGCGGGGTCGCCTGAGCCCTCCACCGGCGCAGCGGTGCGCCACGGTCGTGCTTGCACTGCAGCCCGGGCGCTCGCTGCTAGGTTCAGCGGTGTGAGCAGTCTGCAGCGCCGGTGTGTGTGCCCGGGGTCTTACGACCCGGTGACGATGGGCCACGTCGACGTGGTCACCCGAGCCGCGGCGCTGTACGACGAGGTGGTGGTCGCCGTGCTGCACAACAGCAGCAAGCAGGGCACCTTCAGCGTGCAGGAGCGGATGAAGCTGCTCGATCTGGCGCTGACAGGGGTGCCCAATGTGCGGATCGAGGCTTTCGCCGGGCGGCTGCTGGTCGATGTCTGCCGCGAGGCGGGCGCGCAGGCGATCGTCAAGGGGCTGCGCAGCGACACCGACTTCGCCTACGAGCTGCCCATGGCCCTGATGAACCGCCACCTGTCCGGGGTCGAGACGGTCTTCCTGCCGGGCGACCCCAGGTTCGGTCACGTGTCGAGCTCGCTGGTCAAGGATGTCGCCGCCCTTGGCGGCGACATCACCGGACTCGTGCCTGACGACGTGCGCCTGGCCCTGCTTGACCGGCTCCAGAACTCCGAAGGAAGCTAACAGCCAATGGTTGTCCACGAACGGCTCAACGAGCTCACAGCGATGGTTCGCAACGCCAAGGCCATGCCGATGTCGGCATCCTGTCTGGTCAACCGGGCCGAGATGCTCGAGATCCTTGAACGGCTGCGTCAAGAGCTCCCAGCCAGCCTCCATCACGCGCAGGCCCTGCTGTCCGACCGTGAGGCCGTCCTGGCAGCCGGTCGCCAGGAGGCCGAGCGCATCCGAGAGGGTGCCCGCGGCGAGCGAGAGCAGCTGATCGATCAGGCTGACGTGCTCGTGGCCGCCCGGGCGCGCGCCACCGCCGTGAGCGAGCAGGCCCGCGCAGAGTCCGGCCGGCTGCTGGCCGACGCCGACGACTACGTGGATCGCAAGCTCGCCGACTTCGAGGTCTTTCTTGGTCAGCTCGCCTCCCAGGTGAGCAACGGCCGGCAGCGCCTGACCGCCCGTCGCGAGCCCGACCTGGCCCGTTCCCAGGATGGGCCCCAACGCAGCGCCCAACCCGGCGACGGGCCCCCGCAGGGGGCTGCCGGATCCGGCACCACCGCAGATCCTGAGGAGAGCGGGCATCAGGGTCCCGCCACCGCTGGTGCGCCGGTGGGGGCTCGCTGACCCCGCATTTGGGGGAACACCGCCGGTTCCGGTAATCTGACGTGTCGACCTACGTCGTGTGTGACGTGGGTCGAGCCGTTCACACGGAATCGACGACAGACCTCCATCATCGGAAGCCATGAACCGCCTGAACCCGAGCCTGCCCCTGGTGTTTGACACCAGGGAGCTCAGCCGACGACCAGGCTCCATGCTCGAGATGCAGCGGACCGTCCCGGCTCCGGACGACCTCGGTGACATCGACGTGATCGCCATACCGGCCGGCCAGCCCATCGAGCTGGCGCTGCGGCTGGAGTCGGTCATGGAAGGTGTCCTGGTGACTGGCTCGGCGCATGCCACGGCAACCGGTGCTTGCGTGCGTTGCCTGGACCCGATGACCTGCCATGTGGGGGGCCATTTCCAGGAGCTGTTCGCTTACGCCGATCGCGGGGCTCACCATCGTGAGGTGGGGGTCGAGGACGAAGATGATGATGAGGTGCACGAGCTCGTGGGCGATCTGTTCGACCTCGAGCCCGTGCTCAGGGACGCCATGGTTCCGGCCATGCCGTTCCAACCCGTATGCCGGAGCGACTGCCCGGGCCTGTGCTCCGAGTGTGGGGCGCACCTGGCCGAAGATCCGACGCACCACCACGACCGGCTTGATCCACGATGGGCGACGTTGCGAGAGATCGCGACACCTCCTGGCAACCAAGAGAAAAGGAACTGACGTGGCTGTCCCGAAGCGGAAGACGTCGCGCTCCAACACCCGTTCGCGTCGTGCGAACTG
>Ga0208079_1000218_pt1 | contig 32944 bp, 30 predicted proteins | sample NGESurdeep092012_5_FD_184474 | JGI IMG/M metagenome (GOLD analysis project Ga0208079, IMG submission 184474) | Arctic peat soil microbial communities from Barrow, Alaska - NGEE Surface sample 210-2 deep-092012 (SPAdes) | ecosystem: Environmental > Terrestrial > Soil > Wetlands > Peat ... | reverse complement strand
GACGATGCAGAAGCTCGACCCCTACCTCAATGTGGATCCCGGGACGATGAACCCGTTCCAGCACGGTGAGGTCTTCGTCACCGATGACGGTGCGGAGACAGACCTGGACATTGGCCACTACGAGCGATTCCTGGACGTCCCGTCGGTGGGCCGAGCCAATGTCACGACCGGCCAGATCTACAGCGACGTGATCGCCAAGGAGAGGCGCGGGGAGTATCTCGGTGACACGGTCCAGGTGATACCGCACATCACCAACGAGATCAAGTCACGGATGCGCGAGCAGGCCAACGTCTTGGCCAAGGACCGTCCGGACATCATCGTCACCGAGATCGGCGGAACCGTCGGCGACATCGAGTCTCTGCCCTTCCTGGAGGCTGCACGCCAGGTCCGCCATGACGTGGGGCGCGAGAACGTCTTCTTCCTGCACGTCTCGCTGGTCCCCTACCTGGCACCCAGCGGTGAGCTGAAGACCAAGCCGACCCAGCACTCGGTGGCAGCACTTCGACAGGTTGGTATCCAACCCGACGCCATCGTGCTTCGCGCTGACCGTGAGCTCCCTGACAGCGTCAAGCGCAAGATCTCCCTGATGTGCGACGTCGACACCGAAGCGTGCGTGGCTTGCGTGGACGCACCGAGCATCTACGACATCCCGCGGGTGCTGCACTCCGAGGGCCTTGATGCCTATGTCATCCGGCGCCTCGGTCTGCCCTTCCGGGACGTGGACTGGAGTGACTGGGACAAGTTGCTGCGCCGGGTGCACAACCCCGAGCACGCCGTCGAGATCGCCCTGGTGGGCAAGTACATCGACCTGCCGGACGCCTACCTGTCGGTGACCGAGGCCATGCGCGCTGGTGGTTTCCACCACGACGCCAAGGTCTCGATCCGCTGGGTGGCCAGTGACGAGTGCGAGACCGAAGCCGGTGCCCAGAAGGCACTTGGCGGTGTTGACGCGATCGTCGTCCCCGGCGGCTTCGGCATTCGAGGAATTGAGGGCATGTTCGGGGCGCTTACGTGGGCCCGTGTCAGGGGTGTGCCGGCACTGGGTCTCTGCCTGGGGCTGCAGTGCATGGTGATCGAGTACGCCCGCAATGTCCTCGGCATCGCGGACGCGTCCTCCAGCGAGTTCGATCCCCGGACCACCCATCCGGTGATCGCCACCATGGAGGAGCAGAAGGCCTTCGTCGACGGCGCCGGAGACCTTGGCGGCACCATGCGGTTGGGTACCTATCCGGCCAAGCTGGTCGAAGGCACGGTCATCGCCGAGGCCTACGGCTGCCTGCTGGTCAATGAGCGTCACCGCCACCGCTATGAGGTCAACAATGGCTACCGGGCCGAGCTCGAGAAGGCAGGGCTCCGGTTCTCCGGCACCTCGCCGGACGGCAGCCTCGTCGAGTTCGTCGAGCTCCCGGCCGACGTGCATCCTTATTACGTCGCCACGCAGGCTCACCCGGAGTTCCTGTCTCGGCCCACCCGCGCGCATCCGCTCTTCGCCGGTCTGGTCGGAGCCGCAATCGACGCGCACAAGGCCTCGCGGCTGGTCGAGGTCGAAAGGCCAAGAGATCCCGAAACCGTAGCGGTGCAATGAGCAACGCAGCGCGATGAGCCTGGATGCCGGAGTCGTCCGTGGCGTTGACCTGATCGACCGGCTCGAGCGGCGACCGGTCCTGGACTCCGCGGTCGTGTTCGAGGGCATGGTCTGGGATGTGCGGCGTGACACTGTCGACCTCGGTGAGGCGGGCCAGGTCAGGCGCGAGTACGTCGACCATCCGGGAGCGGTCTCGATCGTGGCGCTTCGGCAGGTGAAGGACCGCGACCAGGTGTGCCTGATCCAGCAGTACCGCCACCCGGTCGGCGCGTTCGAGTGGGAGCTGCCGGCAGGTCTGCTCGACGTCGCGGGGGAGCCTGCCTGGGTTGGAGCGGCCCGAGAGCTCCACGAGGAGGCCGACCTGACTGCCGGTCTCTGGCATGTGCTCATCGACTACTTCGGCTCTCCCGGCGGCATCTCCGAGGCGCTGCGCGTATTCCTTGCCCGCAACCTCGGCAGCGTCCCACGCGACGAGCGCTTCACCCGCGAGGGCGAGGAGCACGCCATGCCGGTCTGCTGGGTCGACCTCGACGAGGCCGTTGAGGCCGTGTTGGCCGGTCAGCTGCACAACCCCAGCGCTGTGGTCGGCATCCTGACAGCGCACGCGGCACGGGCGCGCGGCTGGGCCACGTTGCGGCCCCACGACGCGCCCTGGCCGGAGCACCCGGGCTTTCGTAAGGTGTGACTGTGGCCACCCAGCAGGACGTCCGCCGGATCGCGCTCTGGTTCCCCCAGAGCACCGAGTCGGACCGCGAGTTCAGCTTCCGGGTGGCGGGTCAGCAGTTCGTCGGGCTCTGGCGGGAGCGGGTGGATCCCAAGAAACCGAAGGTGCCCCACCCCGGGGTGATCGTGCTACCGGTAGCCGACCTGGGGGACAAGCAGGCCCTGCTCGCGACTGACCCGCAGACGTTCTTCACCACGGAGCACTACGACGGCTTCAGTGCCGTGCTCGTGCGGCTGCCGGAGGTCGACACCCAACAGCTGACCGAGCTGAACACCGACGCGTGGCGCGTGAAGGCCCCCGCAAAGCTGCGTGAGGGGCTTGAGGGCTGGTAGCTGCGCCGTCATGCACCGGTTCGGAAGCCACCGGCTGTTTCCGTAGGATGAGGGTGCTGCCCTCGCAGATCCAGCGCGGGACCAGGCCCAACCACCGAACTGAGGACATCACCGTGCTTCGCACTCACGAGGCCGGCACCTTGCGCGCCGGCCACACTTCGCAGACCGTCACCCTGACCGGGTGGGTTGCCCGTCGGCGTGATCACGGTGGCGTGGCCTTCCTCGACCTGCGTGATGCGTCGGGGGTCGCGCAGGTCGTTGTTCGTGACGAGATCCTCGCTCTGAGCGGAGCCCACGACCTGCGTAACGAGTACTGCGTCAAGGTGACCGGGCAGGTGCACCAGCGCCCGGAGGGCAACACCAACACGGACCTACTGACGGGTGAGATCGAGGTGGTTGCCACCGAGCTTGAGGTTCTGAGCCCGGCGGCCCCGCTGCCGTTCCAGATCGACGAACGGGTCACCGTCGGTGAAGAGGCCAGGCTCAAGTTCCGCTACCTGGACCTTCGCCGCCCCGGGCCGGCTGCGGCCATCCGCCTGCGCAGCAAGGTGAACCAGGCTGCGCGGGCGGTCCTGGCCGAGCGCGACTTCGTTGAGATCGAGACGCCCACGCTGACTCGCTCGACCCCCGAAGGAGCTCGCGACTTCCTGGTGCCTGCTCGGCTACGGCCCGGGTCCTGGTACGCTCTGCCGCAGAGCCCGCAGCTTTTCAAGCAGCTTCTCATGGTCGCAGGGATGGAGCGTTACTACCAGATCGCCCGCTGCTATCGAGACGAGGACTTCCGCGCGGATCGTCAGCCGGAGTTCACCCAGCTGGACATCGAGATGAGCTTCATAGACCAGGACGACATCATCGAGCTTGGTGAGGCGATCATGACCTCACTGTGGAAGCTGATCGGCCACCAGATCACCACGCCGATGGTTCGGATGTCCTACTCCGACGCGATGGCCCGCTACGGCTCAGACAAGCCGGACCTGCGTTTCGGCCAGGAGCTCACCGACTGTACGGAGTTCTTCGCGGAGACCAGCTTCCGGGTCTTCCAGGCGCCCTACGTTGGTGCTGTCGTGATGCCGGGGGGCGCAGCCCAGCCCCGCAAGCAGCTCGACGCCTGGCAGGAGTTCGCCAAGCAGCGCGGTGCCAAGGGCCTGGCGTATGTCCTGGTCGGCCAGGACGGGGTTCTTGCCGGCCCGGTCGCCAAGAACCTGACCGAGACCGAACGCGAGGGACTGGCCAAACACGTCGATGCCAGCAACGGGGACGCCATCTTCTTTGCCGCAGGACCGATCAAGGCCTCACGCGCCCTGCTGGGCGCGGCGCGCGCCGAGATCGGCAGGCGGTGCGCACTGATCGACGAGTCGGCCTGGTCGTTCCTGTGGGTGCTGGATGCCCCGCTGTTCGAGCCCACCAGTGAAGCGGTGGCCTCCGGTGACGTGGCGGTGGGCGCCGGCGCCTGGACAGCCGTGCACCACGCGTTCACCTCACCCAAACCCGAGTTCATGGACACCTTCGACACCGACCCGGGCTCCGCGCTGGCCTACGCCTACGACATGGTGTGCAACGGAAACGAGATCGGTGGTGGGTCAATCCGAATCCATCGCAAGGACGTCCAGGAGCGGGTCTTTGCCGTGATGGGCCTGGGCGAGGCCGAGTCCCGGGAGAAGTTTGGCTTCCTGCTCGACGCCTTTGCCTTCGGTGCCCCACCTCACGGGGGGATCGCGTTCGGCTGGGACCGCATCTGCTCGTTGCTGTCCGGCACGGACTCCATCCGGGACGTCATCGCCTTCCCGAAGTCCGGTGGCGGCTTCGACCCGCTGACTTCTGCGCCGGCCCCGATCACTGCGACCCAACGCAAGGAGGCCGGTGTTGACTCGGTTCCCCAGACGCAGGAAGCGGTCGAGGTCTGAGCGTCGGGGACCTTCGAACCAGGCAGGGCGTGGGTGCCACCACGCAACGCCCGAGATAGCCTGCCAACCGTGACTACCGGCGCCGACGACGACCTGTTTGCGGTCTCGTCGCGTGACTCCTGGGCTGGCTCCGACGCCAGCGCTGCTTCTATGCCTCCTCTGGCGGTCCGGATGCGCCCGCGATCCCTGGACGAGGTCCGGGGGCAGAACGATGTGCTGCGCCCCGGAAGCCCGTTGCGGCGGTTGATCGAGGGCCATGCAGGCGCTGCCGGCCCCTTGTCCGCGATCATCTGGGGACCGCCAGGCACCGGAAAGACGACCCTGGCCCATCTGGTGGCGAACACGGCCGGACGCCGGTTCGTGGAGCTGTCTGCCGTCACAGCAGGGGTCAAGGATGTGCGTGCCGTCATGGAGGCTGCGGCCCGCGAGCGTGACATGTACGACCGGCAGACCGTGCTGTTCCTGGACGAGATCCACCGGTTCACCAAGGCCCAGCAGGACGCACTCCTGCCGGCGGTGGAGAACCGTCTGGTGGTGTTGGTCGCGGCGACCACGGAGAACCCGTCCTTCAGTGTCATCGCCCCACTGCTGTCCAGGTCCATGCTGATCACCCTGGGTTTGCTGAGCGACGAAGAGCTCGACGATGTCCTTGCTTCTGCGCTGGTCCAGGACAGAGGGCTGGCGGGAGTCTTTACGCTCGAACCGGAGGCGCGCCAGCACGTCATACGGATGGCCGGTGGTGACGCACGCCGCGCGCTCACCTCCCTGGAGGCGGCAGCAGGGGTTGCCCTGGACGCCCAGGCGGCGGGACGCGCCGACGACCAGAAGATCCCGATCACGCTCTCCCAGGTCGAGCAGGCCGTCGCCCATGCTGCGGTCCGCTATGACCGCGCGGGCGACCAGCACTACGACGTCGCCAGCGCGCTGATCAAGTCGATGCGCGGCAGTGATGTCGACGCCTCGTTGCACTATCTGGCGCGGATGCTCGAGGCGGGGGAGGACCCTCGGTTCATCGCCCGCCGGATCGTCATTGCGGCCAGTGAGGACATCGGGATGGCCGACCCGACAGCCCTGCAGACGGCCGTGGCTGCGCTGCATGCCGTGGCCCAGATCGGTATGCCTGAGGCACGAATCATCCTGGCCCAGGCTGTGGTGCACAACGCGATGGCGCCCAAGTCGAACGCGAGCTACCTGGGGATCAACGAGGCGATCGCTGACATTCGGGCGGGCAAGGGTGGCCCGGTGCCGGCGCACCTTCGCGGTAGCGGCTACCCCGGAGCAACCCGGCTCGGGCACGGTCAGGGGTACGCATACGCACACGACGACCCGGCAGGGGTCGTGGCCCAGCAGTACCTTCCGGACGATCTGCTGGCCGGCACCGACTACTACCGGCCCACCGACCGGGGGTTCGAACAGACCCTGTCCCTCAGGTGGGCGCGGCTGCGGGAGCGGATCAGGGGCACCTGAGCTTCGGACTCCCGATGCTGCCAGTTTTCAGCCGCCCCTCGACGCGCCGACTCCCGCTCCCCGCCAGTCCCACTGTGGAGGTAGGGTTTTGGCTCCGGCCCTGATCAACTTCTGTCGTGAGGTGAGCGCGTGAGCGTGGCTACTGTCTCCATCGGTGACATCGCCGGTGTGATTGCGGCTCTGGCGTTCGCCTACCTGGTCCTACGCCTGGGCGGCCTGATCGGCAAGGCCGGCAGGGTCTTGGACGAGACCTCGATCGGTGTCCACGGACTATCCGAGCAAACCGTCCCGCTGCTCTCGCAGGTCACCGACACAGTGGCCTCCACAAACGAGCAGATCGTGCGTCTGGACACCATCACCGCCAACGTCTCTTCGATGAGCACGAACCTCAACGCGCTGACGGCGCTTTTTGCCGCGACACTGGGCTCCCCGGTGGTCAAGGTGGCTGCTTTCACCTACGGCGTGCGTTCGGCGATGAAGGGCGCCGGGGCCCGCAATGCCGCGACCCCCCGCCGGCGCAGGAGGGGCTGAGGCGATGCGTCGTCTGTTCTGGGTGGCCCTCGGAGCCACTGTCGGTGTGCTGGTCGTGCGCAAGGTCACCAAGACTGTGCAGTCCTACTCCCCCTCGGGCATGGCCCAGGGTCTGTCCGGAGGCCTGTCAGACCTGGGTGAGGGTCTGCGCGAGATGGCGGGCGCGGTCCGCGAGGGCATGGCCGAACGAGAGACCGAGCTGCGCTATGCCCTTGGCATAGACACCGGGACGCTGCCGGACGGGCGTGTCATGACTGACGAGCAGGCCCGTGCCCTGATCGAGGACCCCACCTCGCCGCGAGCTCGCTAGGACTCCAACCCTGCATCCTGGTCCCATCCCAAATGCGGTCTCGGCCCTGTACCCCGAGTACTCGACATACCCTTGGTGCTGGCCTGCCTGCTGCGGGCCAGCTCACTGCCGTTAGGAACACCACGATGGAAACCGCCGAGATCAGACGACGTTGGCTCGCGTTCTTCGAGAGCAAGGGCCACACGGTGGTGCCCAGTGCCTCACTTCTGTTCGACGACCCGAACCTGTTGTTCGTCGGTGCCGGCATGGTGCCGTTCGTGCCGTACTTCGTGGGTCAGGAGACCGCGCCGTGGAAGCGCGCCACCAGCGTGCAGAAGTGCGTTCGCACCGGTGACATCGACGAAGTCGGAAAGACCAGTCGGCACCTCACGTTCTTCCAGATGAACGGCAACTTCTCCTTCGGCGACTACTTCAAGGCCGACGCGATCACCTTCGCGTGGGAGCTGTTGACCACCAGCCGGGAGCAGGGCGGATACGGCCTGGACCAGGACAGGCTGTGGGCGACGGTCTACCTTGACGACGACGAAGCGGCGCAGCTGTGGCTCACGCACTCCGGGATCCCGGCTGAGCGCATCGTCCGCCGCGGGATGGCCGACAACTTCTGGTCGATGGGTGTGCCCGGCCCGTGTGGCCCGTGCTCGGAGATCTTCTACGACCGTGGCCCGGAGTACGGAAAAGAAGGTGGTCCTGCCGTTGACGAGGACCGCTACATGGAGATCTGGAACCTTGTCTTCATGCAGAACGTGCGGGGCCAGGGCAGCAGCAAGGACGATTTCGAGATCCTGGGGGACCTGCCGGCCAAGAGCGTTGACACCGGGATGGGCCTGGAGCGTATCGCCTCGGTGCTGCAGGGCGTGGACAACATCTACGAGATCGACGAGATCTACCCGGTGCTGGCCAAGGCGGCCGAGCTCACCGGCAAGCAGTACGGCGCGAGGTCGGCCCATGATGCCGCGCACAGCGACCCCGACGACGTGCTTCTGCGTGTGGTAGCCGACCACATCAGGGCCTCGCTCATGCTCATTGGTGACGGCGTCACGCCCGGCAACGAGGGCCGCGGGTACGTCCTGCGCCGGATGTTGCGCCGCGCGGTGCGTTCGATGCGCCTGCTCGGGTTCGACCAGCCGTGCCTGCCGCATCTGTTCCCCGTGGCCATGTCCCGGATGAGGGCTTCCTATCCCCAGCTGGAGACCGGCTTCTCCCGGATATCGCAGATCGCCTACGCCGAGGAAGAGGCTTTCCAGCGCACCCTCGCGTCGGGCACGACGATGCTGGACACTGCGGTGGCCAAGGCCAAGTCCTGCGAGAACGCCACGTTGGCAGGTGACCAGGCGTTCGCACTGCATGACACTTACGGCTTCCCGATCGAGCTGACGCTCGAGATGGCTGCAGAACAAGGTGTCCGGGTCGACGAGGACGGGTTCCGTCGTCTCATGCAGGAACAGCGTGACCGGGCCAAGGCTGACGCCCGGTCCAAGAAGAGTGCCCATGGCGACACCTCGGCGTACCGCTTCGTTGCTGACTCGCTCGGACGTGCGGTGGAGTTCACCGGGTATGAGGAGACCGTGTCAGAGGGCAGGGTCGCCGGCTTGCTCATCGATGGCGTGTCCGTCCCGTCGGCGCATGCCGGCGACGAGATCGAGCTGGTGCTCGATCGCACGCCGTTCTACGCCGAGGGTGGTGGGCAGTTGGCCGACGCTGGGCGAATCACCCTGCTCAACGGCGCCGTCGTCGACGTCCGCGACGTGCAGTCGCCCATCAAGGGGCTTGTCGTGCATCGGGCAACGGTTGTCTCCGGCGAGGTGATCTTGGGGGAGCAGGCCCAGGGGCTGGTCGACATCGACCGCCGCCGCGCGATCTCGCGTGCTCACACCGCTACCCACATGGTGCACAAGGCCATCCGTGAGGTTCTTGGTGATACCGCGACCCAGGCGGGTTCGGAGAACTCGCCCGGTCGGTTCCGCTTCGACTTCAACGCGTCCGGCGCACTGCCGCTGTCCGTCATGTCCGAGGTGGAGGCCAGGGTCAACGCGGTGTTGATTGAGAACCTGCAGGTCCGCGCCGAGGTGATGACCCAGGATGAGGCGCGTGCGTCAGGGGCGATGGCCTTGTTCGGCGAGAAGTACGGGCAGGCCGTGCGGGTTGTCTCCGTGGGGGAGTGGGCTCGGGAGCTCTGTGGTGGCACCCATGCTTCGAGCTCCGGGCAGCTCGGGCTGGTCAAGCTGCTCGGTGAGGCGTCCATTGGTTCCGGCGTGCGACGGGTCGAGGCGCTGGTGGGGACCGACGCCTATGACTTCCTGGCTCGTGAGCACGCGGTGGTGGGGCAGCTCACCGAAGCACTAAAGGTCCGTTCCGAGGAGCTGCCTGAGCGGATTGCGAGCATCTTGGGCAAGCTCAAGGATGCCGAGCACGAGATCAACGCCATGCGCCAGCAGCAGGTTCTGGCCGGTTCGTCCACGCTGGCAGCCAGCGCCAGTGACGTATTCGGGGTGAGCTTCGTGGGCCATGACACCGGCGACGGCGTAGGCGCGGACGATCTACGGGGCTTGGCTCTTGACCTGAGGTCGAAGCTCGGCAACGACCGGCCGTCCGTGGTGGCCGTGGCCGGTGTCGCCAAGGATCGCCCTGTGGTCATCATCGCCACCAACGACACTGCCCGGCAGTGGGGCCTGCGGGCCGGAGAGCTGGTCAAGGTTGCCGCGCAGGCACTCGGCGGCGGCGGCGGTGGCAAGGATGATCTGGCTCAGGGGGGCGGTGTCGACGTGACCAAGGTCGGTGAGGCGCTGGCCAAGGTCGAGCACGCCGTGGGTGAGCTCGTGACGGCGGGGCGCTGACGGATGCGCCACGGGATCCGGTTGGGGGTTGACGTGGGCAGTGTCCGCGTCGGGCTCGCAGCCAGCGACCCCGGCGGCATCCTCGCTACTCCGATCCAGACCCTTGAGCGCGACCTGAAGTCCGGCGCAGACCAAGGCGCGATCGCAGCGGTGGTGCTGCAGCGCGGGGTGCTGGAGGTGGTAGTCGGCCTGCCGCGGTCCCTGTCCGGTGGTGAGGGTCCTGCCGCTGCCGCGGCCCGCAGCTACGCGAGCACCCTGGCGGCCCGAATCTCACCGACCCCGGTGCGCCTGATCGACGAGCGCCTGACAACCATCGACGCACATCGCCAGCTGCGCGACGCCGGCGTGGCCGGTCGGGCCCAGCGTGCCCTGGTGGACCAGGCGGCCGCCGTGCTGATCCTGCAGGCCGCCCTGGATGCCGAGAAGTCATCGGGACTGCCCCCAGGAGAGCTCGTCGGGGGACGCAAGCCTCGCACGCCACGGACGAAGGCGGGGGGGTGAGCCGGTGAAAGGTGACCATCTCAAGTCTTCGATCTTCGGTGCCTTTGGCCACGACGGCGAGGATGACGGGCCGGGTGACGTGACACAGGTGCCAGCCACCCGGGCAGGCCACCGACGTCGACTAGCCGAGGAGTATCAACGCGAAGACAGGATTCGACGCACGCAGCGTCGCCGGTTCCGGCGAACTCGCCCGATGATCGTGCTGCTGGTCGCCCTGGGCCTGGTCGTCGGCACCGGGGCTGTGGCCACCTCGGTGCTGTGGCCCATGGTCACCAGCCTCACCGCGAGCAACGACTACACCGGGGGTGGCCACGGCGTTGTCCCCGTCGTCGTGCACGACGGGGACGCCAGCCGGACCATTGGGGCCGTTCTGGAGAAGGCAGGGGTGGTCAAGACGGCCGGGGCCTTCGAGAACGCCGCTGCCGGCAACCCCCTGTCAGGTTCCATCCAGCCGGGCAGGTATCTCATGCACTCCAAAATGAGCGCACTGTCGGCTCTGGCCTTCTTGCTGAACCGGGCCAACCGCACCTCCGCACAGGTGACGATCCGCGAGGGTCTATGGACCTCGGAGATCCTCAAAGCCCTCGCCGCGGGCACGGGTCGGCCCCTGGCCGAGTACACGGCTGCCCTGAAGAACCCGCAGTTGCTGGGTCTGCCCGCCCAGGCCAAGGGCAACGTCGAGGGATACCTGTTCCCGTCGACCTACCCGTTCCAAGCTGACACCACAGCTGCGCAGCAGCTGCAGACGATGGTTTCCAAGACCCTTGAGCAGCTGAGCATCCTCGGCGTGACTCCCGATAATGCCCAGCGGGTTCTGACCGTCGCGAGCATCGTCGAGGCCGAGGCACGTGCCGCAGCCGACCGCCCGAAGGTGGCCCGGGTCATCGAGAACCGTCTGGCCAAGGGGATGCCGCTGCAGATGGACTCAACAGTTCATTTCATCGCGCAGCGCCGTGGCAAGACGGGCACCAGTGACGCCCAAAGACGCAGCGCCAGCCCCTACAACACGTACCTGGTGGCGGGCCTTCCTCCCGGCCCGATCGACAGTCCCGGGTTGTCGGCCATCCAGGCCGCGGTCAGTCCCACCCCCGGGGGGTGGATGTATTTCGTCGCGGTGGACCCCTCGACGGGGCTGACCAGGTTCTCGGTTGACGCGGCCGGTCAGGCGGCCAATGTGAAGGTGTTCTTGACGTGGTGCACGAGCCACCCGGGCCAGTGCTGACTTCGAAAGGTCGGCAGGCCGCCGTCCTGGGATCGCCGATCAGCCACTCCCTGTCCCCGGCACTGCACCTGGCGGCGTACCGCGCCCTGGGCCTGAGCCACTGGTCTTATGGCGCCCATGAGGTGCAGGCCCCGGCGCTCCGCGCCTTCGTGGCCGGGCTGGGCCCTGCATGGGTGGGCCTGTCGCTGACCATGCCGTTGAAGGAAGCTGCGTTAGAGGTCGCCGACCAGGTCTCGGACCTGGCTCGCGAGGTCGGTGCCGTCAACACGTTGGTCCGGCGCCAAGGCGGTGGCTGGAACGGTGACAACACCGACGTCTACGGCGTATCGCAGGCTCTGCGTGAGGCCGGATGTGTGAAAGCGGCCAGCGCCGTCGTACTCGGTTCGGGTGCGACAGCGCGCGCCGTCGTGGCGGCGCTGGCGGCGCTGGACTGTACGAAGGTGACTTTCGCGGTGCGTTCAGCGGCGCGGCAGGAGAGCGTGGACCAGGCCCGCCGCGCCGGGCTGGAGGTTGCTGTCGTGGGGCTGGGCCAGCTGGCCGGCGTGCTGGGCGACACCCCGGTGGTCGTCAGCACGTTGCCCGCGCACGCCCTGGCCGGCAGCACGCTGCCGGCCACGGTGCTTGCGAAGGGCTCGCGAATGCCGGGTTGCCTCCTGTTGGATGTGGTCTACGCCGGCTGGCCGACACCGCTGGCGCAGGCATTCCAGGAAGCGGGGGCCACTGTGGTGTCCGGCTTGGAGCTGCTGGTCCATCAGGCGGCCGAACAGGTGCACCTGATGACAGGCCTGTACCCACCCATCGACCAGATGCGGGCTGCGGGACTAGCTGGCTTGGAGTCACGGTGACACTGGCCTTCCCCCATCAAGGCGCTCCCTGGTGGGCGATCACCGTCCTGGCGCTGGTAGGCGCCGCGGTGGGTGCAGGGCTCAGTCGGGTGCTGGCCGACGGAGGGTACCGCACCGCGGCGGAACGGGACCGGCCCCTACCCCGGCACCTCTGGTGGCTGGTGGTCGCCGTGGCCGCGGCATGGGCCAGCCTGACCTTCCGGTTCGGCGCCCTGTTTCACTGGTCGCTGCTGCCGGCATACCTCTACCTGGGCGTGGTCGGTGCGGCTCTGACATTCATCGACCTCGACGTTCACCGGTTGCCCGACCTGATCGTGCTGCCCTCGTACCCGATCGCCTTCGCGCTGCTGCTGGTGCCCACGGTGGTGACCGGTCGGTGGGGCTGGCTGGGGCGGGCCGTGCTGGCCGCTCTGGTGCTCTTCGTGGTCTACCTCGTGCTGGCTCTGATCTCTCCCGGGGGCGCCGGGCTGGGCTTTGGGGACGTGAAGCTTGCCGGGGTGCTGGGCCTGCTGTTGGGTTGGTTGGGCTGGGGCACGGTGATCGTCTCGGTTCTGGGTGCCTTCGTCCTCAGCGGTGTCGTTGCTGTGATCCTGCTGGTGACTGGGCGGGCGAGCCGTTCGACGCAGATCGCCTTTGGGCCCTACATGATTCTGGGCGCGTGGGTGGCGTTGATGTTTCCGGTCCACGTCATGACCGGCTGACGGGCTCGGTACCGGCCCTGTGGCAGGATTTTGTCATGCTGCGTTGGTTGACTGCCGGTGAATCCCATGGCCCTGCCCTGATGGCGACGATCGAGGGGCTGCCCGCCGGTGTCGAGGTCACCACCTCCGACGTCGCGGTGGCGCTGGCGCGTCGTCGGCTCGGCTTCGGTCGCGGGGCCCGGATGGCGTTCGAGCGTGATGTCGTGGAGTTCCTCGGCGGGGTCCGCCATGGCGTGACCATGGGATCGCCCCTGGCGATCCGCATCGGTAACTCCGAGTGGCCCAAGTGGGAGACGGTGATGAGCCCGGACCCGGTCCAGGCCGACACCTTGGCCGCCGCCGATGATGTCGGCGCGCCGGCGGAGATCGCCCGGAATCAGCCTCTGACCCGGCCGCGCCCCGGCCATGCCGACCTGGTGGGCATGCAGAAGTACGGGTTCGACGACGCCCGTCCGGTCCTGGAGCGTGCCTCGGCGCGTGAGACGGCGGCCAGGGTCGCCTTGGGAGCGGTGGCGTCCGCCTTCCTGAGACAGGCCTATGGAATCACGCTGGTCTCGCACACTGTCGCCATTGGCACTGCGTGGGTGGCCGCGGACGCAGACCTTCCGCGGCCAGACCAGGTAGCGGCCCTTGACCACGACCCGGTGCGCGCGTTGGATGCTGGCGGCTCGGCGGCAATGGTGGCCGAGGTGGAGGCCGCGAAGCAGGACGGCGACACACTCGGTGGCGTCGTGGAGGTCCTGGCGTACGGGCTGCCGCCAGGCCTGGGGTCCTACGCCCACTGGGACCGTCGACTGGACGCGCAGCTGGCCGGTGCACTGATGGGGATCCAGGCGATCAAGGGCGTGGAGATCGGTGACGGCTTCGTCACCGCAGGCCGCCGCGGATCGGTCGCCCACGACGAGATCGACCGAGACCAGAACGGTGTGATCAGGCGGCGGACCGGCCGAGCCGGCGGCACCGAAGGTGGCATGTCCACCGGAGATGTTCTGCGGGTTCGCGCCGCCATGAAGCCGATCAGCACGGTGCCCAGGGCGCTGGCCACCGTCGACGTCGCTACCGGGCAGGCCGCGACCGCCATCCACCAGCGCTCGGACGTGTGCGCAGTGCCCGCCGCTGGGGTTGTTGCGGAGGCCATGGTTGCCCTGGTCCTGGCCCAGGCGTGCCTGGAGAAGTTCGGCGGCGACAGCGTTGCTGAGACTGCGAGAAACCACCGCGGCTACCTAGAAGCGATCCCGGCGAGTCTGCGCTCGTGGTGAGTGGCCCCGTGGACAGTGACACAGTGGATGTCTCGGCGGGCCCGGCTGCCGTCCTCATCGGCCCCCCAGGATCGGGCAAGACGACGGTGGGGCGGGCTCTGGCCATGTTGCTGGGAGTTGGGCTCCACGACACCGACCACGCGATTGAAGCACAGCAGGGGCGGTCGATCTCGGACATCTTCCTTGATGAGGGGGAGACGCGGTTCCGCGAGCTCGAGCACGCTGAGGTCGCGTCCGCCCTTGCATCCCACCGGGGGGTTCTCTGCCTCGGCGGTGGCGCTGTGATGGACAAGACAACGGCGGCGGCCCTGGCCGGGCACCCGGTCGTGTTTCTTGACGTTGGGATCGCCGATGCCGCCAAGCGGGTGGGGTTCAATAACGCCCGGCCCCTGCTGGCGGTGAACCCGAGGGCGCAGTGGATCGCGATGATGGAGATTCGGCGCCCGACGTATGAGCGGCTCGCGACCTTCACTGTGCTGGGTACCGGACGGACCCCGCAGGACATCGCGGCCGAGATCGCGCAACGACTGGATCACGCCGTGAGCGGAGACACAGGTGAGTGACCTGACTGGCATCCGCGTGGGCCAGGGTAGCGACTGGGCCTACGACGTCACGATCGGCCGCGGGCTGCTCGGGGAGCTGGGGGGCCTGCTTGGTTCCCGTGTCCAGCGGGTTCTGGTCATTCACCCGCACGCCCTGCGCGCCAGCGGCGAGGCAGTCCGTGATGGCTTGACGGAAGAAGGGTTTTCGGTGTTCATCGCCGAAGTCCCTGACGGTGAGCGGGCCAAGTCGGCCGACGTTGCGGCCTCACTGTGGGCAGTCCTGGGGCAGTGCGCTCTGACACGCTCGGACGCGATCGTGGGCGTGGGCGGGGGGACGGTGACGGACCTTGCAGGATTTGTCGCAGCCACCTGGCTGCGAGGCGTCACAGTGGTCCAGGTCCCCACGACGCTGCTGGCCATGGTGGATGCAGCCGTCGGCGGCAAGACCGGGATCAACACTGCCGAGGGCAAGAACCTGGTGGGCGCTTTTCACTCGCCGGCAGCTGTCCTGTGCGACCTCGCGATGCTTGAGACGTTGCCTGCCCAGGAGTTTGTGTCCGGGCTCGGCGAGGTCATCAAGTGCGGGTTCATCTCGGACCCGGTGATCCTCGACCTCGTCGAGGCAGACCCGGCCAGCGCCAGGCACTGGGATGGTTCTGCTGTGCGCGAGCTGATTGAGCGGGCGATCCGGGTCAAGGCAGCCGTGGTCACACGGGACCTCAAGGAGTCCTCGCAGCGTGAGATCCTGAACTACGGCCACACCTTCGCTCACGCCATCGAGCAGGTTGAGCACTACTCATGGCGCCATGGCGACGCGGTCAGCGTGGGCATGCTCTACGCAGCCGAGCTAGCCCGCCTGGCACAGAGGCTGGACGACGCGGTGGTGGACCGGCACCGGTCGGTCCTGGCCGGCGTCGGACTGCCGACAAGCTACCGCGGGGACCGTTGGCCGCAGCTGTACGAAGCGATGAGACGCGACAAGAAGAGCCGGGGCCTCCTGCTGCGCTTTGTGGTGCTCGACGCTCTGGGCGAGCCTGGTCGCCTCGAGGGCCCTGACGAGTCCATGCTGCGGGCCGCGTACGCCCGGGTCTGCGGTGGGTGATCCAACGCCAGGTGGGCCGGCTTCACGCTGGCTCGGCGGTTGCCTGTCCACCTCCGATCCCTCTTCAGGGATCTCGATGGAGACCGGCACCGCGAAGATCTCGAAGCTCACCCTCGGGACCTTCTCGCAGAAGCCGCCCCAACTGTGCCGACGGTGATCCAGGTTTGGCTGACCACGGGCAGCCTCGGCCGCGCAAGTGGTGTCAGCGGGCTCACCTGATGCAGTCATAGGTGTCCGTCTTCGTAGACTTGCCGACATGACCGTGTCGCGCGTATACGTGCTCAATGGCCCGAACCTCAACCGGCTGGGCAGTCGCGAGCCGGACATCTACGGCTCCCAGACCCTGGACAACGTCGCCGGCCTCGTGACACGCGAGGCAGAGGCACTCGGTCTTGACGTCGACTTCCGTCAGACCAATGACGAGGCCGAGCTCATCGGCTGGATCCACGAGGCTGTGGACCGCGGTGCCGACGTCGTGCTTAACCCGGCTGCCTTCACGCACTACTCGTATGCGGTCCGCGACGCATGCGCGCTGGTCACGACCAGCGGGGCGAAGCTGATTGAGATTCATCTGTCCAACCCGGCCAGGCGCGAGGAGTTCCGCCACACCTCCGTCATCGCGGGCGTGGCCACCGGAACGATCGCCGGATTCGGCTCTGACTCCTACCTCCTCGCGCTTCGTGCGTTGACCATGTGAGGTCCCCGCGCTCTTGGAGGCGCCGCCTGCGGAGCGGATCCACCCGATTCTGGGCACTGAGGTGGGTGAGTCATCCGTTTGGGCATATTTAGCCCAAAGGGCGTTCGTTCGGCGGCCGGTTGCCACAGGCTGGATCGCGATGGTCCTGTCCGAAGGAGGACGAGTAATGAAGTACGCCCTGCGTGCGGTCTCTTCCGCGTTGATCTTGGCGTTGATGTTGGCCGCCCTCGGCGCGCTGGCGCTGGTCATCGTCCTGACAGTCGCGACGCTGCTGTTCATCGCCTTCATGGCCGGTGGCAAGTGGGCTGTCGGGGCGGGCCTTGTCGTCGTCGGAATTCTCGCCGCCGTCGCGCTGGGACTGCGCGCGACACGTCGCCATCTGAGGACACGTGCGGTGGGTGTACCCATCGCCCCGGATGTCCAGCCGCTGTTCTGGGTGGATATCTACCGCGTTGCCGACGGGCTGGGTCTCAGGTCGCCCGACGAGGTGCTGATATTCCCCGACACCAAGGTCACGGCCTGGGGGCACAGGACCTGGCTGGGGCTGCGCCCGGGAGGCGTCGCCTGCACCTAGGCCTGCCACTGCTGGCCGGACTGACCGAGCAGGAACTTCGTGCGGTGGTTGCCCACGCGTTCTGTCGTTCCTGGGACACATCTCGCTTGCTCGAGTGTTCCAATATGGTCAGGCTATCGTCTGGCCGGTCGCCGACCGGCTTGGCGAGGACTCGAAGGTCGGCAGGCTCGCCGGGCGTTACCGTCGCACGTACGATGAGGTCTCGTCCCCGGTCGTCCGCAGACATGAGCTGGCGTTGGACCGGGTGTGTGCCGATTTCGCTGGGAACAACGCGACCGCGGCCGCGTTCAGTGAGGTCGCAGTGTTGAGCAAGGGGTGGGCTGCCTTTGTGGGCGGGTATACCGCGCCCGCGGCGGCGGTCGGCCGCCGCCCCGATGACGTGTTTGCTGGCTTCACAAGCTTCATGCAGGAGCCTGGTCGTCGGGAGCAGCTCGTCGGGTCTGTGGCTGAGCCGACGAGCGAGGAGCCGGAGACACGCGAGAGCCTGCTGTCGCTGGGGGAGCGGCTGGCCGCGATCGCGGCGCTGCCTGAAGACAGCATTCACGACAAGTCCGGGCCCGCCCTGGGTCTGATGCGCTACCCCGACCAGGTAATCCGACAAGTCGAGGAGGCTATGTTCGGCGGTGCCGAGTTCGTTGCCGAGACCTGGGAGGACATCGTTCCTGAGGCTGCTCGTGCCGCCGCATACGACGACGCCAAGCAGCTTGCCCGGCTGGCCCATGAGGGTGGGCTGGGGCGAACGCTGTCGGTCGCGACCCTGTTGGAGCTGCTGAGCTTCGGGTTTGTCGACGAGATGACGCGGCCGCTGCTTACTGGGGGCCCGTCCCCTGAGCTAGAACGCGAGATGGCCAGTCGGCTCGTGACCGGGTTCCTGGCCACTGCGGCGATCGAGTGCGGGACGGCGAGCTACCGGTTCAGCTGGTCGGTCGCTCGGCAGCTGGTCGACGAACGGGGTGCGGTCGACGACCTGCCGCTACTCGTCGAGACCGTGCTGGCCGATGGGAGCACAGTCGCGACGCTCAAACTGTGGCTCGAGGCGCACCGGGTGAGCCAGGAGCTCGAACTGGGCATCGACCCTGAGCAGGCGATGCCGAAGGCCGTTCCCGACGATGGCGCGGCCGACGGTCCGGCTGATGGCGTGGCTGATGGTCCGAGCCAGGCCCCGGCTAATGATCTGCGTGCGGTGCTGGTTTCGGACTCCCGGACAGCCTCGGCCTAGCCAGGCCCGGCTGCGGCATCTGGTTCACGCGTGCGAGCCCGAGCCGCGGCTGCGGCTAGAATGGTGGTCCATACCTCGAAGACCTCCCACGGGCAGATACGCGGCCTCGGCGCACCAGCGCGAGTGATCCGGTCGTCCGTCATACGAAAGCGACAATCTCTTGGCTTCGACCAACGACCTCAAAAATGGCATGGTCCTCAACATCGGCAACCAGCTTTGGTCTGTCGTGGAGTTCCAGCACGTCAAGCCCGGTAAGGGTCCGGCCTTCGTGCGGACCAAGCTCAAGGCGGTCCTGTCCGGGAAGGTTGTTGACAAGACCTTCAACGCAGGGACCAAGGTCGATACGGCCAACGTCGACAAGCGGACCATGCAGTACCTGTACAAGGACGGCGACGACTTCGTCTTCATGGACAGCGACACGTACGACCAGATCCACGTCTCCAAGGAGGTGGTCGGCGACGCCGCCAAGTTCATGCTTGAGAACCAGGACGCGATGGTCGCCACCCACGACGGCGCCCCCCTGTACGTCGAGCTGCCCGCCTCGGTAACTCTCGAGGTCACCTACACCGAGCCGGGCCTGCAAGGAGACCGGTCCACTGGCGGCACCAAGCCGGCCACCCTCGAGACCGGCGCCGAGATTGCCGTTCCGCTGTTCATCGAGCAGGGCACCAAGATCAAGGTTGACACTCGTGACGGCTCGTACCTGGGCCGAGTCAACTAGATGTCGGCACGATCCAAGGCGCGCAAGCGTGCGCTGGACCTTCTGTTCGAAGCAGAGCAGCGCGGGGTCAACGCTGACACGCTGCTCAGCGAGCGGATCGCGAAACCCGCGACCCAGCACTCGCTGAACGAGTACACGGTCGAGATCGTCCGGGGTGTGGTCGCCAAGTGGACCCAGATCGACGAGCTGCTGGCAACCTACAGCCAGGGTTGGACGCTCGAGCGCATGCCGGCCGTTGACCGGGCCATCCTGCGTATTGGCGCCTGGGAGGTCGTCTTCAGCGACGCGGTCCCCGACGCTGTCGCGATCTCCGAGGCTGTTGCCCTGGCAGGGTCCTTGTCCACCGATGACTCGCCGACCTTTGTCAACGGGCTGCTGGCCAGGCTCTCCGAGGTCAAGCCGACACTCGTCTGACCGGCTTTGCCCGCAGCAGTCTGCGCACAGGGTAGGATCGCGGTCGACAAACATCCTTTAACGACCCGTCCGGTGAGGCGGGGAAGGAGGTTCGGCGCTGTGACGCGTCCAGAATCTGCTCCACCATCCGACAGCCCCCCCGCAGACCTGCCCGAAGGTGACCAGAGCGTGCGGGTCGTGATGAGCTCTGGTGACGTCTCCCGAGCGCTGCGACGCGTGGCCCACGAGATCCTCGAACGCAACAAGGGCTCGCAGGACCTGCTCGTCCTTGGCATTCCGACCCGTGGCGTCGCGCTCGCGCAGCGCCTGGTTCACGTGATGGCCGAGGTTGAAGGCCGAGATGTGCCCAGCGGCGCGCTGGACATCACGATGCACCGTGATGATCTGCGCCGGAACCCGATCAGGGCGATCGAGCACACCTACATCCCCGCGCCCGGGATCGACGACAAGACGGTCGTGCTCGTGGACGACGTGCTCTTCTCCGGCCGGACGGTGCGTGCTGCGATGGACGCCATTTCCGACCTGGGTCGTCCCAGGGCGATCCGGCTCGCGGTCCTGGTGGACCGCGGGCACCGGGATCTGCCCATCCGCGCCGACTACGTGGGCAAGAACCTGCCTACCTCTCGCAGCGAACGCGTGCAGGTGTGTCTGGCCGAGCACGATGGTCTCGACGAGGTCCGAATCAGTGGAGGAGACCGGTGAAGCGCCACCTGTTGTCAATGAACGACCTCGACCGGAACGACATCCTGACCATTCTGGACACAGCCGAGTCCATGCACGACGTTCAACATCGTGAGGTGAAGAAGCTCCCGACGTTGCGCGGGCGGACCGTGGTGAACCTGTTCTTCGAGGACTCCACCCGCACCCGCTCCTCCTTCGAGATCGCCGGAAAATGGCTCTCGGCCGACGTCATCAACATCTCGGCCAAGGGCTCTTCCACGAGCAAGGGTGAGTCGTTGCGCGACACCGTTCGCACCGTCGCAGCCATGGGTGTGGACGGGTTCGTGATCCGGCACAGTGCCAGCGGCGCCGCACAACAGGTGTCTGAGTGGGTTGATGCCGTGGTCATCAATGCCGGGGACGGTCTGCACGAGCACCCCACCCAGGCCTTGCTCGACGCCTACTCCATGCGTCAGCGACTCGGTGATCTGCAGGGTCTGCACGTGGCCCTGGTCGGTGACCTGACGCACTCCAGGGTGCTGCGCTCGAACCTGATCTGCCTGAAGACCTTGGGTGCCCGCGTCACCGTTGTCGCGCCACCGACGCTCATGCCTGCCGGTATCGAGACCTGGGCGGCCAGCGAGGGCTTCACCACCTCCTACGACCTCGATGCGGTCCTACCCTGTGTTGACGCGGTGATGATGCTGCGGGTCCAGCGCGAGCGGATGAGCGGCGGTTTCTTTCCGACCGCCCGCGAGTACACGGTCGGTTACGGCCTGACCCGAGAGCGGCTGCGAACACTCCAGAAGCACACAGTGATCTGCCATCCCGGGCCGATGAACAGAGGCCTTGAGATTGCTGCTGATGCGGCCGACGCTGCGCAGTCACTGGTCCTGGACCAGGTCTCGGCCGGCGTCGCCGTGCGGATGTCCGTGCTCTACCACCTGTTCGCCGGCGAGGGGTCCCTGACATGAACACCCTGATCAAGGGAGCCGACCTGCTCGGCGCCGGCCGCCAGGACGTGCTGATCAGCGACAGCGTGATCAGCGCGATCGGAACGCTGGACCCCTCCGCGCGCACCATCGACGAGACCATCGACGCGGACGGTCTGGTCGCGCTGCCGGGCCTGGTCGACCTGCACACCCACCTGCGCGAGCCGGGTCGTGAGGATGCCGAGACCATTGCCAGCGGTTCGGCTGCCGCGGCCATCGGCGGATTCACCGCGATACTCGCCATGGCCAACACGACTCCGGTCACCGACACCGCAGAGGCTGCCGAGCGCGTCCTGGACCTCGGCCGGTTGGCAGGTCTGGTCGATGTACAGCCCGTGGGCGCGGTCACCAAGACGCTGGGCGGCGAAGAGCTGGCCGAGCTCGGTCTGATGGCTCACTCGCGCGCGCAGGTTCGGGTCTTCTCCGACGACGGCAGGTGCGTGGCTGACGCCCAGGTGATGCGCCGGGCTCTGGAGTATGTCAAGGCCTTCGGCGGGGTGGTGTCCCAGCACGCGCAGGACCCCATGCTGGCCGACCACAATGCCTGTTGTCACGAGGGGGAGCTTTCCGGGCGACTCGGCCTTCCGGGGTGGCCCGGGGTCGCCGAGGAGGTCATCGTCGCCCGCGACGTGATACTCGCACGGCATACCGGCTCGCGGGTCCACGTCGCCCATGTGTCCACGGCCGGCTCGGTGGAGGTCATCCGCTGGGCCAAGGCGCAGGGCATCGCCGTGACCGCAGAGGTCACCCCGCATCACCTCATGCTGACCACTGATCTGGTTGCGGGTTACGACCCGACGTTCAAGGTCAACCCGCCGCTGCGTCCGAGCCAGGACGTCGAGGTGCTGCGGGCGGCTCTGGCGGACGGCACCATCGACGCCGTCGCGACAGACCATGCGCCGCACGCCCGTCACGACAAGGAGCGCACCTTCATCGACGCTGCCTTTGGGGTGCTTGGTCTGGAGACAGCGCTGTCGGTCGTCAGTGAGGTCATGGTCCGTGCGGGTCTGCTCGACTGGGCCGGTGTCGCCCAGGTGATGTCCGTGCGCCCGGCCCGCATCGCAGGTCTGGCCCGGCACGGTCGACCGATCGCGGTGGGAGAGCCGGCCAACCTGACTCTGGTCGACCCGTCGGCCACGGTGACGGTGGACCGGGAAGCGTCGCTGTCTTTGTCCCGCAACAACCCCTGGCATGGCCGCAAGCTCACCGGTGCGGTTCATGCCACGTTCTTGCATGGCCTGCCCACGGTCCTGAAGGGAGAACTGGCTTGACAGCCGCAGCCACCAACCAGAAGCCCTTGAACCCGCAACCACGCAAGACCCTCCTCACAGCGCCCGGTGAACCGACGTTCCAGGACCGTGTGCCGGCGACCCTGGTTCTGGAGGATGGCCGGGTGTTTCATGGCGATGCCTATGGGGCAGTCGGGCAGACCGTGGGTGAAGCCGTGTTCTCGACCGGCATGAGCGGTTACCAGGAGACGTTGACCGACCCGAGCTACCACCGTCAGGTCGTCGTCATGACTGCACCGCACATCGGCAACACCGGCGTCAACGACGAGGACAACGAGTCAGAACGCATCTGGGTTGCCGGCTTCGTCGTGCGGGACCCGGCTATTCGCCCTTCGAGCTGGCGCGCCCGGCGGGCCCTGGGGGACGAGCTGGTCGAGGCGGGGGTCGTGGGTATCAGCGGTATCGACACGCGCGCCTTGACCCGACACCTGCGCGAACGCGGTGCGATGCGCGTCGGTATCTTCTCCGGAGAGCTCGCCGCCGAGTCTGTCGAGTCGCTGCTGGAGCGGGTGCTGTCTGCTCCGCAGATGAGCGGCGCCGCACTGGCCGGTGAGGTCACCACAGCCCGCGGGTATGTCGTTCCTGCGCTCGGGAAGAAGCGCTTCACCGTCGCGGCCCTCGACCTCGGCATCAAGGCACGGACGCCGGCGCACCTGGCCGCTCGGGGCATCGAGGTCCACGTGCTTCCGGCCACGTCCACGTTCGCGGACATCCAGGCGGTGGGCCCCGATGGCGTCTTCTTCTCCAACGGTCCCGGGGACCCGGCCACCGCAGACCAGGAGGTCGCCCTGCTACGCGAGGTTCTTGCCGCGGGCCTGCCCTTCTTCGGCATCTGCTTCGGCAACCAGATCCTTGGTCGCGCACTGGGGTTCGGCACCTACAAGCTCAAGTACGGTCACCGCGGGATCAACCAGCCGGTCCTGGACCGGCGAACCGACAAGGTGGAGGTCACGGCGCACAACCACGGCTTCGCCGTGGACGCCCCGATGGACGGTGACCTGCCTGCCCCGGCAGACTCAGCCCCTGACCCGGGTGCGCCGCGCATGCGGTACGGGCGCGTGCGTGTCTCCCACGTCGGCCTCAATGACAACGTCGTGGAAGGGCTGGAATGTCTTGACATCCCTGCCTTCGCGGTTCAGTACCACCCTGAGGCCGCCGCTGGGCCGCACGACTCGGCACACCTGTTCGACCGCTTCATTGAGCTCATGTCCGCCAGGACTACCTCAGACCCGAGCCCCACATCGCCCACCCCCGAAGGCCGCCGCTGATGCCCCGCCGCACCGATCTGCACAGCATCCTGGTCATCGGCTCCGGCCCGATCGTCATCGGCCAGGCCTGCGAGTTCGACTACTCCGGCACCCAGGCCTGCCGGGTCCTGCGGGAGGAGGGCATCCGGGTCATCCTGGTCAACTCCAACCCCGCAACCATCATGACCGATCCGGAGTTCGCCGACGCAACCTATGTCGAGCCGATCACGGCCGCGGTCATCGAGGCCATCATCGCCAAGGAACGCCCCGACGCGGTCCTGGCGACACTGGGAGGCCAGACGGCGCTCAACGCGGCCGTCGCCCTGCACGAGGCGGGCATCCTGGAGAAGTACGGCTGCCCGCTCATCGGTGCCAGCATCGAGGCGATCCAGCTCGGCGAGGACCGTCAGCTGTTCAAGGGAGTCGTCGCGCGATGCGGCGGCGAGACGGCTCGCAGCTACATCGCGCACACGATGGACGAATGTCTTGCCGCCGCAGCACAGCTCGGCTATCCGGTGGTCCTGCGACCGTCGTTCACCATGGGCGGTCTGGGTTCGGGCTTTGCCGACGACGAGGTGGACCTGCGCCGGATGGCCGGCTCAGGTCTGCACGACTCGCCGACCACCGAGGTGCTCCTGGAGGAGTCCATCAAGGGGTGGAAGGAGTACGAGCTCGAGGTCATGCGCGACCGGGCCGACAACGTGGTGGTCGTCTGCTCGATCGAGAACCTGGACCCGATGGGTGTGCACACCGGAGACTCCATCACGGTGGCTCCTGCACTGACCCTGACCGACCGCGAGTTCCAGCGGTTGCGCGATCTTGCCATCGCGATCATCCGGGAGGTGGGCGTGGACACCGGCGGCTGCAACATCCAGTTCGCGGTCAACCCGCGCGACGGTCGCGTCATCGTCATCGAGATGAACCCGCGGGTCTCCCGGTCCTCAGCACTGGCCTCCAAGGCGACCGGGTTCCCGATCGCCAAGATCGCCGCGAAGCTGGCGATCGGCTACACCCTGGACGAGGTTCCCAACGACATCACCCGGGTCACCCCGGCCAGCTTCGAGCCGACCCTGGACTACATCGTGGTCAAGGTGCCGAGGTTCGCTTTCGAGAAGTTCCCCGCTGCGGACCCGACGCTGACCACGACGATGAAGAGCGTCGGCGAGGCCATGGCGATCGGCCGCAACTTCACCGAGGCTCTCCAGAAGGCTCTGCGTTCGCTGGAACGCCAGGGTTCGAGCTTCCACTGGCGCAAGGACGAGGATCCATCCCGGGAACAGGCACGAGCTCTGCTCGAGCAGGCACGGGTACCGACCGAAGGCCGAATCGTGCTGGTGCAGCAGGCCCTTCGCGGCGGGCTGTCGGTTGAGGCGGTCCACGAGGCCACCGGGATCGACCCGTGGTTCCTGGACCAGATCTCGCTCATCAACGAGGTGGCCGCACACGTGGCGGCCAGCGGCCACCTCACCGCCGAGGTGCTGTTGCTGGCCAAACGTCATGGCTTCTCCGATGCCCAGATCTCCGACCTGACCGGTATGGCCGAGGCCGTTGTCAGGGGGGTCCGTCACGCCCTCGGTGTGCGCCCCGTGTACAAGACCGTCGACACCTGCGCGGCCGAGTTCGCGGCGGCCACGCCGTACCACTACTCCACCTATGAGCAGGAGACCGAGGTCGCGCCCCGTCAGCGTCCTGCCGTCATCATCTTGGGTTCGGGGCCAAACCGGATCGGACAGGGCATCGAGTTCGACTACTCCTGCGTCCATGCGAGCTTTGCCTTACGGGACCACGGTTTTGACACCGTCATGGTCAACTGCAACCCCGAGACCGTCTCCACCGACTACGACACCTCGAGCCGGCTCTACTTCGAGCCGCTGACCCTTGAGGACGTCCTCGAGGTGGTCCACGCCGAGCGTGTGGCAGGGCCTGTGGCGGGCGTGATCGTTCAGCTCGGCGGGCAGACCCCGCTGGGTCTGGCCAAGGCACTCAAGGCCGAAGGTGTGCCGATCGTGGGCACGACCCCGGAGTCGATCCACCTCGCCGAGGACCGCGGCGCCTTCTCCCGGGTCCTGGCTGAGGCCAAGCTGAGGTCGCCACGGCACGGCACGGCATACAGCGGAGCAGAGGCCGTGGAGGTCGCCCACGAGATCGGCTACCCGGTCCTGGTTCGCCCGTCCTACGTCCTTGGTGGACGCGGGATGGAGATCGTCTACGACGACGACACGCTGATCGGGTATGTCAACCGTGCCACGGAGGCTGCACCTGAGCACCCGGTTCTGGTCGACCGGTTCCTCGATGACGCCATCGAGATCGACGTGGACGCGATCTATGACGGCCATGAGATGTACCTTGGCGGCATCATGGAGCACATCGAGGAGGCCGGGATCCACTCCGGCGACTCGGCTTGTGTGCTCCCGCCGGTGACGCTGGGCCACCACGAGCTGCAACGAGTCCGGGAGTCAACACTTCGACTTGCCAAGGGAATTGGTGTCGTCGGCCTGATGAACGTGCAGTTCGCCCTGGCCCAGGACGTGCTCTATGTCCTGGAGGCCAACCCGCGCGCCAGCCGAACCATCCCGTTCGTGGCCAAGGCGACCGGGGTGCCCCTGGCCAAGGCCGCCGCCCGGGTGATGCTCGGCGCCACGATCGCCCAGCTGCGTACGGAGGGCATCCTGCCGCCGCGCGGCGACGGCGGGAAGATGCCCGCCCACGCCCACGTCTCGGTCAAGGAGGCGGTGCTGCCCTTCAAACGGTTCCGCACCCACGACGGTCAGGTGGTCGACAGCCTGCTTGGCCCCGAGATGCGCTCGACCGGCGAGGTGATGGGCATCGACACGGACTTCGGCGCGGCGTTCGCCAAGAGCCAGCTCGGCTTCGGTCCGGGGCTGCCTCGCAAAGGCACGGTCTTTGTCTCCGTGGCCAACCGGGACAAGCGCGCCATGATCTTCCCCATGAAGCGGCTCGCTGACCTCGGTTTCGACCTGATCGCCACCAGAGGCACCGCAGATGTCCTGCGGCGCAACGGGATCTATGCCTCGGTCGTGCGTAAGCACAGTGAGGGACCGGGCCCGGCGGGTGAGCCCACCATCGTCGAACGCATCGTGGCAGGGGAGGTCGGGATGGTTATCAACACGCCGTCAGGGGTCGACGCACGTGCGGACGGCTACGCGATCCGGGCGGCAACCACGAGCATGGATCGGCCGATCATCACCACGGTGCAGCAGCTCGGTGCAGCGGTGCAAGGTATCGAGTCACAGCTGACCGACACGGTCAGGGTGAAGTCTTTGCAGGACCACGCCCGCGAGCTGGACTTCTACGCAGCGACGGAAGACCAGGCGTGAGCCAAGGGTGCCAGCAGCCCACAGCGCAGGAGCGCACACTGCAGGTCAGCACAGAGCTGATCGCCACGGCCCGGGTGGGCGCCTACCACCATCTGACCTTCGTGGCGCCGGGGGTGGCCGAGCGGGCCCAGCCGGGACAGTTCGTCGCACTGGCTGTCGGAGGCGAGACGTCGGCCCATCTGCTGCGCCGCGCCTTCTCGATCCACCAGGCCAGCCCGGGGGGGCCCTGCGGGGGTACGGTTGAGGTCGTCGTGGCCGCGCGCGGGCCGGGCACCCGGTGGCTGACCGGGCTCAGAGCCCATCATGAGGTCAACATCATCGGCCCACTGGGACGGGGCTTCCCGCTTCCGGCTGATCCAGCGGCCTGCGTTCTGGTCGGTGGCGGCTATGGCAGTGCGCCGCTCCTCTGGCTGGCGGCCGCCTTGCGCGAGCGTGGTTGCCACGTGGAGATGGTGCTCGGCGCGGCCACCCGCGACCAGCTCTTCGGGGCCGCTGACGCCAACCGGGTCTCAGACGGGGTCACGGTGACCACTGACGACGGCTCGATGGGTGTCAAGGGCTGGGTCTCCGTCGTCCTGCCCGACGTCATCGCCCGTAGTGGCGCCGAGGTCGTCTACGGCTGCGGCCCGATGGCGATGCTCAGGTCTGTCACCGACATTGCCACGGCCCACGGCGCCATCGCCCAGGTTGCGGTTGAGGAGTCCATGGCGTGCGGCATCGGCGTCTGTATGACCTGCGTGCTGCCGGTGAAGGGAAAGGACGGGCTGACCCGGATGGCCCGTTCCTGCGTCGAGGGCCCCGTCTTCGGTGGCGACCGGATCCGCTGGGAGGCCTTCGGGAACGGACTGTGTCGGGTCCCTGAGGATGCCGAAGGTGCGGCTTCGATGAGAGCTCACCGATGACCGGGGGGCCGCGATGGTGACCGGCAGCGATGGGACGGTGGTGAGCCCCACCATTGACATGGGGATCCAGCTTGCCGGGATGCGGCTGCCCAACCCGCTGATGTCCGCTTCGGGCTGCGCGGCCAACGGCCGGGAGTTACACCGCTTCTTCGACATCGCGGCGCTGGGTGCCTTCGTCACCAAGACCGTGCTTGCCGATGCCCGGTCAGGGCGAGGGACCCCGCGGATGGCTGAGACGCCGAGTGGAATGCTGAACTCGATCGGGCTTCAGGGGCCGGGGATCGCCGCGTTTGCCGACGACGACCTGGTCTGGCTCAAGTCGGTCGGCGCGCGGGTGCTGGTATCCATCGCGGGCAACACCGCCGGTGAGTTCGCCGACGTGGCTGCGGCCCTGCAGGGGTCGCCGGCGTTCGACGCCGTTGTTGGCGTAGAGGTCAACATCTCCTGCCCCAACGTCGCCAACCGGGGACTTGTCTTCGCCTGTGACCCGCGATCTTCGGCCGAGGTCATCGCACTGGTGCGGCAGAGCCTGCCGGCCGCCATCCCCATCTTCGCCAAGCTCAGTGCCGACGTGACCGACATCGTGCAGATCGCAAGAGCCTGTGTGCAGGCCGGTGCCGACGGGCTGACGATGATCAACACCCTGCTCGCCATGGTCATCGACACCGACCTGCTGCGTCCCCAGGTCGCAGGCGTGACCGGTGGGCTGTCCGGGCCCGCCATCCGCCCGGTGGCCGTGCGCGCCATCTGGCAGGTGCGTGCCGCGATGATGGAAGGTCGCATCCGCACCGTCCCGATCATCGGCGTCGGGGGAGTGCGCACCGGCGACGACGCGTTGCAGCTCGTCGCAGCCGGAGCCAGCGCGATCCAGGTTGGCACGGCGACGTTCAACGACCCCACCGCGCCCATACGGGTCAACCGGGAGCTGAGCGCAGCCCTGCAGGGCAAAGGATTTGCTCGCTTCAGCGACGCTGTGGGCATCGCGCACACGAGACTGGACCAGTGGCGATGAGCATCTCCTTCGGGGCCAGGCTGCGGATCGCCATGGACGAGCAGGGCCCGCTGTGTGCCGGCATCGACCCCCACCCGGGCCTGCTGGCCCACTGGGGCCTGGACGAGAGCGTCCAGGGCCTAGAGACGTTCGCCATGACCTGCGTCGAGGCGTTCGCCGGGACGGTGGCGGTGGTCAAGCCACAGTCGGCGTTCTTCGAGCGCTTCGGATCTGCGGGGGTCGCAGTGCTCGAGCGCACCCTGGCCGGTCTGCGCGAGGCGGGCACCTTGTCCCTGCTCGACGTGAAGCGGGGCGATATCGGCTCAACCATGGCTGCGTACGCCCGGGCCTATCTGGACCAGGACAGCCCGTTGCGCGCGGACGCCATCACGCTGAGCCCATTCCTCGGTTTCGGGTCCCTGCGTCCGGCCCTGGACCTGGCTCGGGAGAACGGGCGGGGCCTGTTCGTCCTGGCCCTGACGTCCAACCCCGAGGGCGCTCAGGTGCAGCACGCGGCCAGGGATGGTCGCACCGTGGCTGGCAGCATCGTGGATGGCGTGAGGATCCAGAACGCTGCCGCCGGCAGCGCCGGGGTGCTCGGCAGCGTCGGCATGGTCATCGGTGCAACCGTCGGCGAGGCGGTCCAGCAGCTCGGCCTGGACCTTGCCGGCGCCAACGCACCGCTGCTCGCACCCGGCGTGGGCGCCCAGGGCGCGACCACCCGCGACCTGGTAGCCGTGTTCGGCTCGGCGTTGGGCAACGTCCTGGCCAGCAGTAGTCGTGAGATCCTGCAAGCCGGGCCTGAGCGGGCGGCGCTGAAGGCTGCGGCGAGGCATACTGCCCAGCAGCTGAACACCATCCTGAGCACCTGAAGACAGCTCGGTTGCATGGTCGCGCCCGGTTTCGCTAAGTTCGGGCGCAAGATGGACCATCCGGCCGGCCGGTGTCCATGACAATGGCTTCATCCGATTCGTCCCCTTTGAGGAGACAGACTGTGGCTCTTCCCCAGCTCACCCCACAGCAGCGTGCTGAGGCCCTTGCGCAGTCTGCGGTCGCTCGTCGTGAGCGGGCAGCGGTCAAGAACCGCCTGAAGTACGCTCAGGGTTCGCTGTCTGAGGTGATCGCTGACGGCAAGAACAATGACGTCGTCGGGAAGATGAAGGTCTCGGCACTGCTCGAGTCGATGCCCGGGGTCGGCCGGGTCCGGGCACGCCAGATCATGGACGAGGTCGGCATCGCCGAGACCCGTCGCCTCCGTGGCCTCGGCAACAACCAGATCGCCGCGCTGATTGCGCGCTTCGAACAGCCCTGATCGGCTGTTGATGGCATCACCCAAGAGCCGACTGGTCGTTCTGGCCGGCCCTACCGCCGTGGGGAAAGGAACCGTGGCGGCCTACGTGCGTCGCAACTTCGCTGACATCTGGCTGTCGGTCTCGATGACCACCCGCAAGCCGCGCCCGCGCGAGATCGACGGAAAGCACTACCACTTCGTCGACGACGAGCAGTTCGAACGGATGCGTGAGGCGGGGGAGTTCCTGGAGTGGGCCTGCGTTCATGGGCGTGCCAAGTACGGCACTCCGCGAGGGCCGGTCGACAAGGCGCTGGCCTCAGGTCGGTTGGCGTTGCTCGAGATCGATCTGCAGGGTGCGCGACAGGTGCGAGAACAGATCCCGGAGTCGCTGTTCGTCTTCCTTGCCCCTCCGAGCTGGGACGAGCTGGTCCGTCGGCTCATCGGGCGGGGCACCGAGTCCGAGGAGGAACGGCAGGTGAGGCTGGCCACAGCACGGCAGGAGCTGGCAGCCCAGAAAGAGTTTGATGTCACCGTCGTGAACGACAATGTTCAGCGGGCCAGCGAAGAACTCGTATCATTGATACGGGCGTGATCCATTCTCGACGCCCGGATGTTGCTGTATTCATATTTTCGTCGACGAATCGAGATTGAAAGTGTCTGGAACGCAGGCTGCCCCCGAGGGCATCACCAACCCTCCGATAGACGACCTGCTCAAGGTGGCGGACTCCAAGTACGCCCTGGTCATCTACTCGGCAAAACGCGCGCGCCAGATCAACGCGTACTACTCCCAGCTCTCCGAGGGCCTGCTTGAGTACGTCGGCCCTCTCGTGGAGACCAAACCCAACGAGAAGCCGATGTCGATCGCGCTGCGTGAGATCAACGAGGGTCTGCTGACCTCGACGCCAACCGACGGCTGACCCGGCCGAGAGGGAGCCAGGCACGGTGGCCGACAGTGACACGGTGGCACGGCAACGGGTGATCCTTGGCGTCACCGGCGGGATCGCGGCGTACAAGGCCTGCTCCTTGCTTCGGCTGTTCACCGAGGGCGGCTATGACGTCACGGTCGTTCCCACTGCGGCCGCGCTGAAGTTTGTCGGCGCAGCCACCTGGGCGGCGCTGTCGGGCAAACCCGTCCCGACCGATCTTTGGACCGACGTCCACGAGGTCCCGCATGTGCGCCTGGGCCAGCATGCTGATCTGCTTGTCGTGGCGCCTGCCACCGCGGACCTGATGGCCAGGGCGGCCCACGGACTGGCTGACGACCTGTTGACCAACATCCTTCTGACTGCTCGCTGCCCAGTGGTCCTCGCCCCGGCGATGCACACCGAGATGTGGCAGCACCCGGCCACGGTGGCCAACGTCGCGACCTTGCGCCTGCGCGGCGCACTCGTGATCGACCCGGCTTCGGGGCGACTGACCGGGACCGACACCGGTCCGGGACGGTTGCCTGAGCCCGAGGAGATCTTCGCCGTGTGCCGCGACCTCCTGTCCGGGGTGCAGGCCGGCCTGCCACGGCTCGAGCTGGCCGGGCGACGGGTGGTCATCAGCGCCGGCGGCACCCGTGAGCCGCTGGACCCGGTCCGGTTCCTGGGCAATCGTTCCTCGGGCAAGCAGGGGTACGCGCTGTCAGAGGTCGCTGCAGCCCGTGGCGCAGAGGTCACCCTGATCTCGGCCAACGTGACGCTGCCAGTGCCGCAAGCAGTCAGGCTGGTGCTGGTCCAGACCGCCGTGGAGCTCGGTGAGGCGGTAGCCAAGGCGGCGCAGGACGCCGATGTCGTGGTGATGGCCGCTGCCGTCGCGGACTACCGGCCGGCGCACTACACCGACGTCAAGATCAAGAAGACCCATGATGACTCTGCGGTCGATGGGGACCAGTCCGCGCCCACGATCCAGCTGGTGCGCAACCCCGACATCCTGGCCGAGCTGGTGGCCTCCAGAGGGTCAGCCACCTCACCGGTGATCGTGGGCTTTGCCGCCGAGACCGGCGATGGCAAACACAGCGTTCTCGACCTCGCGCAGGAGAAGTTCGTGCGCAAGGGCTGTGACGTGCTGGTGGCCAACGAGGTGGGTGCGGACAAGACTTTCGGGCAGGACACCAACACCGTGCACATCCTGCGGCGCGGCGTGCACGCGACGCTTCATGTAGGCCCGGTAGCCAAACACGCCGTGGCGGCTACTGTGTGGGACGTCGTACAGGATGTCCTGTCCTCGCGATAGTCTCTTACGGAGTCAACAGCCAGCAGCCGCTGCAAACAAGGAGCACCTACGTGTCCGCACGCCTTTTCACGTCCGAGTCAGTCACCGAGGGTCATCCCGACAAGATCTGCGACCAGATCAGCGACGCGATCCTGGATTCGATGCTCGCCGAGGACAAGACCAGCCGGGTTGCTGTGGAGACCATGGTCACCACCGGCCTGGTCCACGTCGCCGGTGAGGTGACCACGACCGGTTACGTGGACATCCCGCGGATCGTGCGTGACACGGTCCTGCGGATCGGCTACGACTCGTCGACCAAGGGCTTCGACGGTGAGTCTTGTGGTGTCTCGATCTCGATCGGCCAGCAGTCGCCTGACATCGCCCAGGGCGTCGACACGGCCTACGAGAACCGCACCGGCGGGGTTGACCCGATGGACAAGCAGGGCGCCGGCGACCAGGGCCTGATGTTCGGCTACGCCTGCCTGGACACCCCCGAGCTGATGCCGCTGCCGATCCACCTCGCCCATCGTCTCGCTGAGCGACTGTCGGCCGTG
>Ga0208079_1000215_pt1 | contig 33051 bp, 28 predicted proteins | sample NGESurdeep092012_5_FD_184474 | JGI IMG/M metagenome (GOLD analysis project Ga0208079, IMG submission 184474) | Arctic peat soil microbial communities from Barrow, Alaska - NGEE Surface sample 210-2 deep-092012 (SPAdes) | ecosystem: Environmental > Terrestrial > Soil > Wetlands > Peat ... | reverse complement strand
CGTGCTGCGCCGGGGAGTCCCCGTGAACCGGATTGAACCGGGTCCAGCGATGCACACAGCACGAGCCGTGTTCGCCGACGGATCGATCGCCTTGGTGCGCTCCGTCCCGCCGGGTCACCTCATGGAGGCGGCCGTCGCCTGCCTGCGCATGCGGGTCACCGCGCACGCCGCTGAGGAGTCGCAGGAGGGGGACATCGTGTTCCGGTGGCGTCGGGGCCAGGTGCTGGTTGAGCTCATCGGGCCGGACCAGCCGGACTGAAACCCCAAAGGTCCACCAGTGACGTCGGTCAGACGACGGCCTCGACGAGACGTTCGGCACCACGACGGCGCCCGACATAGACGACTCCCGCACCGAACGCGCTGAGTGCGACGGCGATCCCGAGAACGTACGGGACGACTCCGGCGTAGCCGTTGACCGCGTGTGGGTCGAGGAATGGATACGGGTACCACCAAGCCGAGCCGGTGGTCGGGTTCGTCACGAGCGGTCCTCGTATCAACGTGTAGGCGACCCAGAGAAGAGGGAAGACGAGGATCCCGAGCACCGAACGCCACTGCAGTCGGGCCGGGGACGAGCCGAAGATCAGGTCGAGGAGGAGGAAGACAGGGCCGATGACGTGCAGCACTTCGTTCGACCACGGTACGGTCGTTCCCTGCGGTAGCTCGATGCCACGCAGCAATGTGTTGTAGACGACGCCCGTAACGAGCATGTACGTGGTGACGCAGGCGAGCGCGGTCAGCAGGCGGATGACGCTCCACCCAGTTGACCACCCAGAGGCCGTTTTCAGGGGCATAACGTAGTCACCGGTCAAAGTTCGCGCACAGGTTACGCGATGTCCGACGACAACAGCACCCACCCCCTTGCACGTCAGGAATCTTCGGTATACCGTTTCAACGTCAGTAAACGAAAGCTGATCCGAAACAAACCGAAGGCGGTGTGGGACGTGACCGTGGGCCGTGCGAGCCGCGAAACGTACATGCTCGACCTGTTGGCGAAGGACGGGTCGTTGTCGGTGTCCGCGCTGTCCCGCGACCTGGGGGTTTCTGAGGTCACGGTCCGCACGAACCTCCGCGATCTCGAGAGCAAGGGCCTGCTGACCCGTACGCACGGCGGTGCCCAGCGCACCTCGGTGGTCGACGTCCTCGATCGGCAGCGCTCCCGCATCGACGAGAAGGACCGGATCGCCGCGGCGGCAGCCGACCTGGTGGTCGACGGCGACACGATCATGATCGAAGCCGGGACGACCACCGCGTTGGTGGCGCGCTACCTTTCGAACCGCAAGGGAGTGCAGATCGTCACGAACTCAACGCTCGTGTTTGCCTACGCCCGTCAGAACCCGCAGCTCACGGTGATCCTCACCGGCGGGGAGTTCCATCACGAGTCCGAGTCGCTCGTCGGGCCGGTGGCGCTGAGGACGCTCCACGACTTCAACGTACGACTCGCGTTCGTGGGTACGGATGGGTTCACGTCCCACCGCGGCATGACCACGCAGTTCCCGCAGGGCGCCGAGGTCCTGGCGGCCATGCGCGAGCGCGCCGAGGAGACCTGGCTGCTCGCCGATTCGTCGAAGTACGGCCGCGCGGGCTTCGTCTCCGTCCTTCCTCTGTCCGGCCTCGCCGGCATCATCACCGACTCAGGCCTCGCACCCGAGGCTGCTGAACAACTCACCGTCACCGTTCCGGACATCCGGATCGTCTGAAGAGAGGTCACATGGCCATCACAGTCGTCATGCCACAGCTGGGCAACACCGTCGAGTCGTGCTTGATCACGGCCTGGCACGTCGCGAAAGGCGACACCGTCGAGGCGAGCACCGTGCTGTGCGACATCGAGACGGACAAGTCGACCATGGACGTACCGGCAGGAGTAGCCGGTACGGTTCTGGCGCTCCTCGTCGAAGAGGGCGACGACGTACCCGTCAAGAGCCCCATCGTGATCATCGGGGAGCCCGGCGAAGTCGTGGACAGCCCGTCTGCTCCGGCCGCTGAGGCCGCGCCAGCCTCCGCCGAGCCGGTTGCGGCTCCGGCGCCCAGTGCACCGGCAGCTCCGACCGCCATCGCGACGCCTGCCGAGGTTCCGAGTGAGGATGCTCCGGCGTCCCCCCGGGCCAAAGCTGCGGCCAATGCCGCCGGCATCTCCGTGCAGTCGGCTGGGGTCGGTACCGGCCCGCACGGGCGCATCATCGAGCGCGACGTAGCGGCGGCCATTTCCGCAGGTCCCGGCCTCACGGCCGGCGCCCGCGGCTCGGACACGTACGCGCCGGGGCAGACCGGCACCGGCATCGGCGGTCGTGTGACGACCGGCGACCTCGCTGCTCCGGCGGCACCCACGCCCGTCGCTGCCTCGGCGCCCATCGCGGCACCGGCATCCGGCACTGTCACCGAGACCCCGCTCAAGGGGATCCGCAAGCTGATCGCCGACCGGATGAGGGAGTCGCTCGCCGTCTCGGCGCAGCTCTCCTACGACATGTCGGCCTCGGCCGAGGCGATGCTCGCGCTGCGCGCCCGTCTCAAGGCCACCGATCCCTCGCTCGGCCTCAACCTCGCAACGATCGGCGACCTCATCGGTCTCGTGACGGCCAAGGTGGTGCGCAACCACCCCAACCTCAACGCCCATCTGGTCGACGGAGTGCTGCGGAGCTTCAGCGACGTGCACCTCGGCATGGCCGTCGACACCCCGCGCGGGCTGATGGTGCCGACGATCCGCAACGCCGCCGCCATGGGGCTTCGCGAGTTCGCGGCCACGACCAAGGACCTCGCTGCCCAGTGTCAGGAGGGCAGGATCAGCCCCGACCTGCTCTCTGGAGCGACGTTCACCGTGACGAACCTCGGCTCATTCGGGATCACGAGCTTCACACCCATCGTCAACCTGCCGCAGACCGGCATCCTCGGCATCAACGCGATCGTGCCCGCCGCAACCATCGACGCGGCCGGCAACGTGGGCGTCGAACGCCGGATCTCGTTCTCGCTCACCGCCGACCACCAGGTCGTCGACGGCGCAGACGCGGCCCGCTTCCTGCGCGACCTCACCACGGCCATCGCCTCCGTCGACCTCTTCCTGATGGCCTGATCATGAGCGACTACGACGTCATCGTCATCGGCGGCGGCCCCGGCGGCTACATCGCCGCGGAGCGCCTGGGCCACGCGGGCAAGAAGGTGCTGCTCGCCGAGAAGGAGTTCGTCGGCGGCACCTGCCTCAACGTCGGCTGCATCCCGACGAAGAGCCTGCTGAACTCGGCGAAGCTGTACGAGCATGCGCTGCATTCGGCGCAGTACGGCGTCACGGCCGGCGACGTCTCGTACGACTGGGCGCAGGTCCAGTCCTGGAAGGGCGAGGTCGTCAAGACGCTTGTCGGCGGCGTCACGCAGATGCTGAAGCGCCTCAAGGTCGAGATCGTGCGTGAGCTCGCAACGCTCATCGCTCCTGGTGTCGTCGAGATCGGCGGCGTTCGCAAGACCGCCGACCACGTCATCATCGCCACCGGCTCGGTCCCCGTCATGCCGCCCATCCCCGGTGCGAAGGACAACCCGAGCATCGTCGACTCGACCGGCCTCCTCTCCGTCGCGCACGTTCCGAAGCGTCTCGTCGTCATCGGTGGGGGAGTGATCGGCATCGAGTTCGCCAGCCTCTTCGCCGCGCTCGGCAGCGAGGTGACGGTCGTCGAGATGATGCCCGAGATCCTCCCGTTCATGGACGCCGACCTGGCCAAGACTGCTCGGCAGTCGATGCCTGGGATCACCTTCCGGCTCAAGAGCCGGGTCGAGGCGATCGAGGGCAGCACGGTCTCCTTCACGCCCGAAGGCGGCGCCCAGGAGCGGGTGACCGGCGACCTCGTGCTCATGGCGGTCGGTCGACGCTCACTGGTCGACGGCTGGGGCGCCCGCGAGGCGGGCCTCGAGATCGACCGTCGCGGCATCGTCGTCGACGACCGGATGCGGACGAACCTGCCGAACGTCTGGGCAGTCGGTGACGTGACCGGTCGCAGCCTGCTCGCCCACGCGGCGTACCGGATGGGCGAGATCGCCGTGGCGAACATCCTCGACCCTTCCGCCCACACCAGGGGCGAGGTCATGCGCTGGGACACGATCCCGTGGGCCGTCTACGCGATGCCCGAGTCCGCAGGCGTCGGCCTCACCGAGGCCGAGGCGAACCGGCGCGGCCTCGATGTCGCCACCGTGACCGTCCCGCTCGTGCTCAGCGGCCGGTTCGTCGCCGAGAACGGCCTCTCCAAGGCGGGGGCCGTCAAGCTCATCGCCGAGAAGGGCACTGGCATCGTGAAGGGCATCCACATGCTCGGCACGTACGCACCCGAGACGATCTGGGGCGCCGCCGCGGTGCTCGAGAGCGAGTTCACCGTCAACGACCTACGCCAGATCGTCTTCCCTCATCCCACAGTTTCCGAAGGTATCCGCGAAGCCGTCTGGGCCATTCGCGTCTAGTCAAAAGGACCAATACACATGCCCAAGTCCCTCACGGTAGACCCGGCCTCCGTCCGCGCTCGCGGTTCGGTGACGGTCCCCGAGATCCCGATCAACGCCTACACCATGGACTTCGCGGCCGAGAAGAAGCGCTTCGGCGCCGACGGTCTCGTCGCGATGCTCCACGACATGCTCGCCATCCGCGAGTTCGAGACGATGCTCAACTCCATCAAGATCACCGGCGGGTGGCAGGGAGTCGAGTACAACCACATGGGTCCGGCCCACCTCTCGATGGGCCAGGAAGCTGCCGCCGTCGGCCAGGCGGCTGTGCTCGGCGTCGACGACTTCATCTTCGGCTCGCACCGTAGCCACGGCGAGATCCTCGCCAAGTCGTTCTCCGCGGCGCGCAAGCTCGATCCGGGGAAGCTGACGAACATCATGTCCGGCTTCCTCGACGGCGAGACGCTGCGTCACGCGGAGAAGATCCCGCACGGCACCGAGGCCGAGCTGGCCGAGAACTTCATCCTGTTCGGCACGCTCGCCGAGATCTTCGCCCGCAAGACCGGCTTCAACCGGGGCATGGGCGGCTCGATGCACGCGTTCTTCACGCCGTTCGGCTCGATGCCCAACAACGCGATCGTCGGCGGTTCCGCGCCGATCGCCCAGGGCGCGGCGCTGTTCAAGCGGATCAACCACCAGCCCGGCATCGTCGTCGCCAACATCGGCGACGCTTCCATGGGCTGTGGCCCGGTCTGGGAGTCGATGATGTTCGCGGCCATGGACCAGTTCCGCAACCTGTGGCGCCCCGAGGACGGCGGCAACCCGCCCATCCTGTTCAACTTCTTCAACAACTTCTACGGCATGGGCGGCCAGACCGACGGCGAGACGATGGGCTACGACGTGCTCGCGCGCGTCGGCGCCGGCGTCAACCCGGAGGCCATGCACGCCGAGCGCGTCGACGGGTACGACCCGCTGGCCGTGGCCGACGCCGTACGCCGCAAGAAGGAGCTCCTGCTGGCCGGCAAGGGCCCGGTGCTGCTCGACACGATCACGTACCGCATCTCCGGTCACTCGCCGTCCGACGCCTCCTCGTACCGCACGAAGGAGGAGATGGAGCTGTGGGAGCAGGCCGACTCGATCGAGGCCTTCACCAACCTGCTCGTCGGCAAGAAGGTCGTCGGCAAGACCGAGGTCGAGGACCTGCACGCCGGCATCGTCGAGCGCCTCACCAAGGTGCTGACGCTCGCGACGAACGACGAGGAGTGCCCGCGCGTCGACGCACAGTTCGTCGAGTCGGTGATGCTCTCCAACACGCACGTCGAGTCGTTCGGGTCGGGTGAGCCGGAGCTTCTTCAGCCGCTCGCGGAGAACGCACGCGTCAAGGCGATCGCGAAGAAGATCCGTACCGCCAAGGACTCTGAAGGCAAGCCGGTTTCGAAGGTCAAGATGTACCAGTTCCGCGACGGCCTGTTCGAGGCCATGGCGCACAGGTTCGCCATCGATCCGACGATGGCGGCGTGGGGCGAGGAGAACCGTGACTGGGGCGGCGCGTTCGCCGTCTACCGCGGCCTCACCGAGCTGCTGCCGTACCGTCGGCTGTTCAACTCGCCGATCTCCGAGGCGGCGATCATCGGCGCCGGGGTCGGCTACGCACTGAGCGGCGGCCGTGCGGTCGTCGAGCTCATGTACTGCGACTTCCTCGGCCGTGCGGGCGACGAGGTCTTCAACCAGGCCGCGAAGTGGCAGTCGATGTCGGCCGGTCTGCTGAAGATGCCGCTGGTCATGCGCGTGTCGGTGGGCAACAAGTACGGCGCTCAGCACAGCCAAGACTGGTCGGCGCTGGTCCACCACATCCCTGGCCTCAAGGTCTACTTCCCGACGACCCCGACCGACGCGAAGGGCATGCTCAACCTGGCCCTGGCCGGTACGGACCCGGTGGTCTTCCTCGAGTCGCAGCTCCTGTACGACATGGGCGAGCAGTTCGAGCCCGGTGGCGTGCCGGACGGCTACTACGAGACGCCGGAGGGCACCTCGGTCGTACGTCGCGCGGGTACAGACGTGACGATCGCCACGTTCGGCGCGACCCTGTACCGGGCGCTCCAGGCCGCGGACGAGCTGCAGGAGAAGTACGGGATCTCGGCCGAGGTCGTCGACCTCCGGTTCGTGTGCCCGCTCGACTACTCCGTGCTGCTGGAGTCGGTCAAGAAGACTGGTCGTCTCGTCGTGTCGTCCGACGCGGTCGAGCGCGGTTCGGTGATGCAGACGATCGCCACGAACGTGTCCCAGGTGGCCTTCGACTACCTCGACGCGCCTGTCGTCCTCGTCGGCTCGCGGAACCACGTCACGCCCGCCCCGGAGCTGGAGTCGCTGTACTTCCCGCAGCCGGAGTGGATCATCGACGCGATCCACGAGCGGATCCTGCCCCTGCCCGGCCACGTGCCGAGCTCGAACCAGACCGAGGGCGAACTGCTGAGACGGGCACGGCTAGGCGTTTAGCCGCTCGACCGCCAGCCCAGACCTGCCCGCCGCTTCGGCGGTGCAGGTCTGGGCTGGTGTGCGCTTCCCCACGGGATCGCACGAGCGGGGCAGGACGTGTCGATGACGCAGGGAATCGCTGGCATGAAGTCGGGTGTGGCCGGGGTGACTCAGGCCTTGGCCGGCATGGACCAGGGCCTGGCACAGCTGGTTCAACCGCAGTTGTGGTCGGAATAGCAGGGGTCCCGGAGTTCTGATTCGTTTCGACGGGGTTTGTGGTCGTTTTGGAGCCGTTCTCGAGCCTGATAACGACCACAACTTCCGTCGAACCGAATGCACGCGTCATGACCCTCTCCATAGCGACCACAAACCCGGTTGAACCGCGGCCGGAGCCATCGGCGACGTTGCCAGCAGTCTTCTCCGGCCGCTTGCGCAGGTTGCTGGAGGTCTATCGAGGAGCGCTACGCGGACCTCAGTCGGCAATGGATGCGGCGTGCCCGCGAGAGCATCGCCATGCACACGGACCCAGCCACCGCTAGCTTCCTGGAAGCCGTTCAGGAGGGGCTGAGCCTGCACTGCTGGTTCTTGCCCGACGACATCACCGAAGACCTTGTCCGCCAGGCGATCGCTGCCCTCATGCGCCAGCCGGAAGCCACCCGGCCAACACGACCTAGAGGATCTCGGCGAGCCACTCGACGAGCGGTCGCGCGGCGGTCCAGTCGCTGCGCACCGCGTCGAGCAGCTGGGGCGTGTGGATGATCGGCTCGAAACCGTACCCATGACTGGCGTGGAGCGCCTTGTGGCGCAGCAGGGAGATCCGCGGATGGTCCTTGTCATAGCCCCTCGGCACGGTCGCCACCTGCTCGCCGCCGAGCTCCCAGCCCGCCTTGAGCAGGGGAGCGAGGAGCAGCTCCAGCTCGCTCCCGCGCGGACCGGCGATCACCTCGCGCAGCGCTCGCAGGGACTCCGAGGACGCGTCGTAGAAACCCGCGCCGACCATCACGCCCGGCGCTGAGATCCGCATGTACCAGCCGAGCGCCGGACCCACGGGCACGAACATGTCCTGGTACGTCTTGTACGGGCTCTTGTCCTTCGAGAACCGCACATCGCGGTGCGGCCGGAACATCTTGACGTCGCCGAACTCCTCGGTCAGCGCATCGGCCAGCTCGCGCATCGGTGTGCGCACGCACGTCTCGTACACGTCCACATGCGCGCTCCAGAACGACCGTGAGTTGTCGGCCTCGAGGTCGTCGTAGAAGTCCAGCGCCGCTTCGGGGAATCCGGTGAACATGGGTTCACCCTACGGCCGGTTCGGCATCTCCTGCAGGGGTCTGACGGCCGCTGCGGCCGTGGCGAACAGCAGCAATCCGCCCATGATGTACGTCCACGGCAGGCCGATCGCGTACGTCCCGAGCCCAGCCAGCAGAGCGCCCAGCGGCATCGTGATGAAAGCGACCATCCGGAAGACCGATGTCACCCGGCCGAGGAGGGCAGCGGCACCACGCGCTGCCGATAGCTGTTGACCGTGATGTTCCACACCATCGAGAAGAAGCCCATGAGAACCATCGCCGAGACCGACACCACGACCTGGCGGACGGCGCCGAGGACCACCATCGAGATCCCGAAGGCGACCAACGCGACCAGAACGGCCGTACGTTCGCCGAGCCAGCGCGTCAGCCGTACGGTCAGGAGTCCGCCGCCGATCGCCCCGACGGCGAACGAGGCCATGACCAGCCCGTACGTGGAGCGTGGCAGGTGTGACGAGGTTCACGATCGCGACAGCTCCGGCGAGCGTGCGCAGGACGCGGTGCTTGGCCAGGTAGTGCAGGCCTTCGGCGAGAAGCTTCAGCGGCGCCGCTCGGCCTTCGACCGGCACGGGCTTCGGATCCCGGCGAGCCAGCCAGACGGTGATCGCGGTACCGCCGGCGTACGCCAGCCCTGCCAGAGCGAACGGGACGCCCGGCCAGAGGACGAACAAGGCCGTACCGACGACCGGTCCGACGAGGTTGCCGGCGACAGCGAGCGCCACCTGGGTCAGGGAGTTGGCGCGCTGGAACTGGCTGGCCGGTACGAGCTCGGGGAGGATCGATGCGGACGCGTTGTCGAAGAACGGCGCGGCCAGACCGAGGAGGAAGCCCAGCGCGTACACGAGCGGCAGCGACGCGTGCCCGCCGGCGACCAGCGCCGCGAAGGTTCCCGCGGTCACGGCACGTACGGCGTTGGCCACCCACATGATGCGCAGCCGGGGAAGCACGTCGGCAGCCACGCCGGACACGAGCCCGAGCAACAGCCAACCTGTCTGATGCAGGGCATCGGTGACGGCGATGAGCCGGGCATCCAGGGTGAGGGAGGCAGCGAGAACGGGAAGGGCCCCGAAGATCAGTCCCTCCGCGAGGTACGACGCTGAGCTGGACACCCAGACGGTCCAGAATCGCCGTCCCATCGGCTCGGCCACGACTCACCTCCGCGCGAATCCTAGGTGACCCCCCCTGTAGCCATCTCGAGAGGCCCGTGTTAATGTCGCGACTGAGCAAGACGCTCAACAGGGTTGTTACTCGAATACGAGGCAAGGCCTGGGACGCACTTCGGTGCCTCCCGGGCCTTTCTGTTTCCCCCCCGGAACGAGAGCATCGCGAGTAGAACAGGAATGAACAATGACGTCCACGACGCAGGGGTCTGCGGCTGAAGCCATCGTGGCTGAGGTCGGCGGACCCGAGAACATCATCAGTGTGTCGCATTGCGCGACGAGGCTCCGCTTCGTCCTTAGGGATGCGACGAAAGTCAACGACAAGGCACTCGACAAGGTCCCGGAGGTCCTGGGTGTGGTGCCGCAGGGCGGTGACCGCTACCAGGTCGTGATCGGCGGCGCGGTAGAGACCACGTACTCGCAGATCATGAACCTGGCGTCGATGAAGAATGTCGGCAGCGGCGAGCTGAGCGACGCCGAGGTCAAGGCCGGCGAGAGGGCCAAGGGCCGCGGCAAGTTCGCCTGGCTCGACAGCTTCTTCGAGTACCTGTCCGACAGCTTCCGCCCGCTGCTGGGCGTGCTGCTGGGCGCCTCGCTGATCATCGCGTTCGCCGCGATCCTCGACGCTCTCGGCGTCGTGAACTTCCGCGCCACAGACAAGTCCGCGTCATGGGTCTTCGTCGACGCCATGTGGCGGGCTGTCTTCTACTTCCTGCCGATCATGGTCGCGTTCAACGCGTCGAAGAAGCTCAACGTCGACCCGTGGTTGGGCGCGACCATCATGGGCGCGATCATGACGCCGAACTTCGTCAGCCTGACCGTGCACGATGCGAAGACGCTGCTGGCGACGGTTCCTGGCGTGACCTGTTCGACGAACCAGACGCTGGGTACCGTGTCCTGCGTCGCGCATGTCTTCGGCTTACCTATGCAGCTGAACGACTATGGCGGCCAGGTGTTCGTGCCGCTGATCATGGTCGCGATACTGGCGCCTCTCTACAGGTTCCTCAAGAAGCTCATCCCCGACAGCATCCAGATGGTGTTCGTGCCGTTCCTGTCGATGGTCATCATGATTCCGCTCACCGCCTTCCTCCTGGGCCCGCTGGGCATCTGGCTGGGTAGCGGCATCGGTGGCGGCCTCGCCTGGCTCAACGGCAATGCCCCGATCCTGTTCGCCATCATCATCCCCTTGATCTACCCGTTCCTCGTGCCGCTGGGTCTCCACTGGCCGCTGAACGCATTGATGCTGCTGAACATCCAGACGCTCGGGTACGACTTCATCCAGGGCCCCATGGGTTCGTGGAACTTCGCCTGCTTCGGCGCCACCGCTGGTGTTCTCGTCCTCTCCATGCGAGACAAAGATGTACAGATGCGTCAGACGGCGACGGGCGCACTGGCGGCTGGTCTGCTGGGCGGCATCTCCGAGCCGAGCCTGTACGGCATCCACCTGCGCTTCAAGCGGATCTACCCGCGCATGCTGGTCGGCTGTCTCGTCGGCGGTCTCATCACGGGCATCGGCGGTGGCGTCAAGACCGGTGCCTTCGCCTTCACGTCGCTCCTGACGATCCCGGTCTTCAAGCCGATGGTCCTCTACGTCATCTCGATCGCGGCGGCGTTCGCGACCGCGATGATCCTCGTGATCATCTCCGACTACCGGACCCCCGAGCAGAAGGCCGAGGCAGCCGCGGACCGCGCGCAGGCCGAGGCAGACCTCGCGCTCGAGTCCACTGGACGTCATGCCAAGGCTGCCGGAAGTCATGCCAAGGCTGCTCCTGCGGCGTCTGTCGCCGCGGTAGCTGGTGTCGACGCGGTGTCTGGTGGGGGTGGGGTGGCCACTCTCGTCGCGACCACGGACATCGCCACGGCCGTCGCCGGCAAGGTCATCTCGCTCGACGACGTCCCGGACAAGGTGTTCGCGTCACGGGCGCTCGGTGAAGGCGTGGGCATCGTCCCGACGGACGGCACAATCGTCGCTCCCGTGAGCGGCGTGCTGGCTACCGTGGCCGCGACGGGTCACGCGTACGGGATCAAGACGGATGACGGGGTCGAGGTGCTCATCCACGTCGGTATCGACACCGTGCGTCTCAAGGGTGAGGGCTTCACCGTCCTCGTCACCAAGGGTGAGCGGGTGACCCGCGGAGAGGTGCTCGGCACGGTGGATCTGGAGGTCGTCAAGGCCGCTGGGTTCGATCCGACGACCATGGTCGTGGTGACGAACACGAAGAACCTCACCACAGTCACCCCTCGCACGGGGGAGGATGTGGTTGTCGGCGACTCCGTGATCGACATCACGAGGTAAGGGGAGAGTCCATGGTCGCTCCGCAGCGTTGCGGAAGCCGGGTGTGAGGTGAAAGTCCTCCGTGTCTTCAACAACAACGTCGTCCTTGCCCGGGACGACGGAGGACGCGACGTCATCCTGACCGGCCGAGGCCTGGGGTACCAGGCCCGGCCGGGTCGGGAAGTCGACCCGGTGGCCGTCCAGCGCACGTTCGTACCGATGGACGGTCGCGACCCGGACCACCTCGCCGAGCTGCTGTCCGGCATCCCTCCCGAGCACATCCAGCTCGTGGGAGAGGCGTTGATCGAGGTCGGGCTGGACGACACCGTGCTGCGGAACCCCGCGCTCGTCATCGCGCTCGCCGACCATGTCAGCTTCGCCGTACGACGCCTCGAGCACGGTCTGACGCTCGAGTACCCCCTCCTCGCCGAAGTGAAGAACCTGTACCGGCGCGAGTACGGCCAGGCGCTCGCGCTGCTCGCGGCCGTCAACAACCGACTCGACCGACAGCTCCCCGAGGGCGAAGCCGTGGCGTTGTCGCTGCACCTGGTGAACGCCGGGTTCGCGACCGGAAACCTCTCGTACACGTACACGATGACCGCGGTCATCTCCCAGCTCATCGAGGTCATCGAGCAGACGTTCGAGGTGGCCCTCGACGAGGGCTCCGTGAGCGTCGGCCGGTTCATCACCCACCTGCGCTACCTCTTCGTACGCATCCAGCAACATCAACAGCTCGTCGACCAGCCGAGCGTCATCGCGACCGTGATCCAGGAGGCGTTCCCAAGGGCCGCCCAATGCGCGGATCGGCTCTCGGGGATCCTCGAGCTGCGGCTCGGCGCGCCGCTCACCGCCGACGAGATCTCCTACCTCGCCCTTCATGTGGCCCGCGTGGCCGCCGATCAGAATTGACCCCCTAGAGAAGGACTCACCATGCCCACCCGTACCGTCACCGTCGCCTCGTCCGTAGGTCTCCACGCCCGCCCCGCGGCGCTTCTCGCGTCCGCGGTCAACGACTCAGGACTCGACGTCACCGTCGCGCTGCCCGGGGGCGACGCCGTCGACGCCGGCAGCATCCTCGAGGTGATGACGCTCGGAGCCGCGCACGGCGACACCGTGACGCTGTCCGCCGACGGCGATGGGGCCGAGGGCGTCCTCGACTCCTTGGTCGCGCTCCTCTCCCGCGACCTCGACAACGAGTAACCGACATGCCCACCGAGCACCAGGTGCTGCATGGGATCGGCGTCTCCGCCGGCACCGCTTCGGGTCCGGTCGTCAAGGTCCACCCGGCTCCGGGCGTCGACCAGGGCGAGCCCCCCACCACGGACGCAGTGGAGGCAGGGGAACGCGTCCGCGCCGCGATGAAGAGCGTGGCCGACTCGCTGAAGCAGAAGGTCGCCACAGCGCCGGCCACCGCCAAGCCGATCCTCGAAGCCACGGCGCAGCTCGCCGGTGATCGTGGGCTGGCGAAGGCTGTCGACAAGCTGCTCGTCAAGGGAGTGGGAATCACGCGGGCGGTCGCCGATGCCGTCGCCGACTACGCGCAGATGCTGACCGCTCTCGGCGGGTACATGGCGGAGCGCGTCACCGACCTGTACGACGTGAGGGACCGGCTGATCTGCGAGCTCCGCGGCGTCTCGGCGCCGGGCATCCCGACCCTGACGACCCCGACGATCATCGTCGCGCACGACCTGGCGCCGGCCGAGACGGCGACCCTGTCGCCGGAGCTGGTGCTGGGCATCCTCACCGTTGCCGGCGGTCCCACGAGCCATACCGCGATCCTCGCCGCTCAGCTGGGGATCCCGGCGGTGGTCCAGGTCGCAGGGATCGACCAGGTCGAGGACGGCTCGATCGTTGCCCTGGACGGTGGGGTGGGCGAGGTCATCCTGGCCCCGAGCGAGGACGACATCGCCCTGCTCGCCGAGAGGTCCCGACGGCGGGCCGCCGCGCTCGCCGGGTCCAGTGGCGAAGGTGCCACCCGTGACGGGCATCGCGTGGCGCTGCTCGCGAACATCGGTACGGCCGACGACGCGGCCAAGGCGGCGAAGTTCGACCTGGAGGGCTCAGGCCTGTTCCGTACCGAGTTCCTGTTCCTCGATCGCGACTCCGCGCCGACACTCGAGGAGCAGACCGCCACGTACACGTCGGTCTTCGAGTCGTTCGGCAAGCGTCGGGTGGTGGTCCGGACGCTGGATGCCGGTGCCGACAAGCCGTTGTCGTTCGCCGATCTCGGGCCCGAGGAGAACCCGGCGCTCGGAGTCCGGGGACTGCGGCTCAGCCAGGCACGCGAGGACCTGCTCGACACACAGCTCGCAGCGCTCGCAGCCGCGTACAAGGCGACGGGCGCCGACGTACGGGTCATGGCACCGATGGTCGCCACCGTCGAGGAGGCTGAGTGGTTCGCCGCACGCGTACGAGCGGTGGGCCTGCCCAAGGTCGGCGTCATGATCGAAATCCCGGCAGCCGCACTGCGCGCCGAGCACATGCTCGCGGTGGTCGATTTCGCGTCGATCGGCACCAACGACCTGTCGCAGTACACGATGGCCGCCGACCGGATGCAGGGCGGCCTCGCCGACCTGCTCAGCCCGTGGCAACCGGCGCTGCTCCAGCTGGTCAAGGCTGCGTGCGACGGTGGTCGGGCGACCGGCAAGCACATCGGTGTCTGCGGCGAGGCCGGGGGCGACCCGCTGCTGGCCCTCGTCCTCACGGGTCTGGGTGTCACGTCCTTGTCGATGGCTCCCAGCAAGGTGAACGTCGTCAGGGCAGCGCTGCGGCTGCACGACTTCGCCACCTGCTTGCAGATGGCGGCGTACGCCGTCGACGCACGTACGGCAAAGGAGGCTCGCAGCGCGGTGACCGCGATCGTGCATCCGACGCTCATCGATCTGCTGTAGAGGCACTTCCCGGCCTCGCGATGCGGAGGTCGAGTACGCGCCCGCACCCGTCGCTTCCGGCCGAGCGTTCCGGCTGGTGTGACGGTACCTGGGGACGTGACCGGCCAACTGCGTTGACGCCCGCACACGTTCTCGCGTGGTCTGGCCCGTGCCCCGGCGATCAGCCTGCGCGTCGTGGCTGGTCGTGATCGAACAGGGTGGCTGCGTGACCGGTGCGTCGGACCGGTGTCCGGGCTGGGTCCAGTGCCGCGGGAGGGATGAACTCCGGCAACCCTCGGCTGTCGATCCGGACGTCCCAGCCGTCGGGGACCACCAGTTCTCCGCTGGGGCGGGCCGTGGGTGGCCGGGGTTCGCAGACCGTGTGGTGGACTCGGCACAGGGCCACGATGTTGTCCCGGTTCGTCGGCCCACCCTCTTGCCAGGGCTGCACGTGGTGCAGGTCGCAGTGCCGCATCGGTGTCGTACAGCCAGGGAACGCGCAGCCGCCGTCACGAAGACCGATCGCGCGTCGCAGTGGAGGCGGGGCGAGTCGCACAGCCTGGCCCATGTCAAGGACCTGGGAGTCAGTGCCGAGCACCACGGGGATCAGTTCCGCACCGCACGCCAGCACCCGCAGCTCGCCCGCCGACAGCGGCGTGCCGTCGTCGAGCAGGCCGCTCGCGGCCGCCCGATCGAGCAGGTCGGCGTACGGGATCAGCACCTGGATCTGGGGCGCGCCGGCAGGGATCGACGTGGTCTTCGCCTGGCCGCTCTCTACCGCCTCGGCAGCACCGAGGATCTCGACCAGGGCGTCTGCCGCGCGTTGCTGCGGTGTCTCCTGCAATGCGAGTCGATCACGAGAGTCCTTCGCGGACCGGTAGCGCCGGTCGGAGACCGCCTGCACCATGTTCTGGAGGCGACGACCGGCGACGATGGGCAGGCTGCCGCCGAACTCGATGGACCCGTCGGTCTCCGTGCCGAACCAGAGCTTCCGCCGGCTCCGCGCGCGAAGATCGCGCTCGGCGAGCTTCGCCGCCCGCGCTTCGGGGGAGTCGGACTTCTCCGGCGCGACCTGTTGGAGGATCTTCTCGGTCATGGTCCGCAGCTTCTCCGCGGGCGCGTGTTGCGCCTCGTTCAGGATGAGCTGCTCGGCCTCGGCCCGTTGTCCGCGGTCCAGACTGGTCGGCAGGGCATCCAAAGCCTCCCCGATCGCCTTCGCCTGACCGAGGCTGATCCGACCGCCAGCCGCCGCGTCGCGGACCGCAGGTCGACGTTCCAGCGCGCGGGCTGCCCAGACGGCACCGGATGCTTCGCGGGGAGTCTGCTGGCCCGATCGTGCCATCCAGTCCTCAAGCCGCGTGTGGCGGGCGCGCATGGCGGATCCGGCTTCGTCGGCCTCGGCCACGAGCACCGACGTGAGCGCCGTCACCCGGCGACCGATGTCGCGGATCTCGTCGATCCATGCCAGCCGGTCCTCGTCCGACGATGTCGACCGATCGGCCAGCCGGAAGTCCTCAAGCAGGGAGCGGATCTGGTGAAAGTCACCGTGCACGCTGGTCGACGCCACCGGGGTGGTGGTCGGAGAAAATGCAGCCTGGGCGTCCATGTATTCATGATAAACGAACGTACCGACAAATATTATCTCCGAATACGAACCACTGCTCCACCGATGCCTTCTTCCCTGAGACCGTCGGCCTGGTCGCAGCCAAGCGGCTCATCGACGTGATGCAGAAGTTCTTCACGGAGTACATCGAGCACGAGAGGGAACTCACTGGCGGGTCCGACATGGCTACGCTGCGCGCGGATCGCGGGGCAGGGCCGGCAGACCAGCGGGCGGCGACTGAGTCTCGCCGAATCTGGCAGGCTGCTCGCGTGGACCTGCCGATTCTGGAGTACGACCCCGCCGCTGACGACCTCATCCGACCGGGGCTGCTGACCCGACTCGCCGGTGACCGGTTGCCGCGTGTGGGCGTCGTGACGTTCCTCGGCGACATCTCGCGCGGATGGGTCGCGGAGCAGGGGTGGCCGGTCGGATCGACCGTCGACATGGTGACCAGTACGTTCCCGATCTGGACGGGAGAGTACGACGGCGTGAAGCTCGCTCTTGCCGAGCTACCCGTCGGTGCTCCCGCGGCCGTGATCGTCGTCGAGCAGATGCTCGCGGTCGGCGTCGAGACGATCGTCGCCGTGGGGTCATGCGGGGCGCTTGGGCCGGTCGAGCTGGGGGAGTTCCTCCTGCCCGTACATGCGCTGCGCGACGAGGGGACCTCGTACCACTACCTCCCGCCTGCCCGCTGGGTCGAGACGAATGCAGCGGTGCGGGAGGCGTGTCGATCCGCGCTTGAAGCGCGGGGCCTCAAGGGCACGGACTGTGACACGTGGACGACCGACGGGTTCTTCAGGGAGACCAGCGGTCTGGTCGCCAAGCGCCGTGACGAGGGCTGCACGGTGGTGGAGATGGAATGCGCTGCGTTGGCGGCGTGCGCGCAGCTCCGGGGGGCCCGGTACGGCCAGATCCTGTACAGCGCCGACACGCTCGCGGGGGAGGAGCACGACATCCGTGGATGGGGGCACGCGACCCGCGGTACCGCGCTCTTGGCCGCACTGGACGCCGCGACCCTCCTGGCGGGCGTCCCTGGGCGTGGCGATGATCGCGTGGGATAGGGTGAGCGTCACCTGAACCCCGTGGGGGAACCCGGTGCAAGTCCGGGACTGACCCGCAGCCGTGAGGACCGAAAAGTCCAAGTCGGAATGCCCGCCTGGTTCTGGCTCATTGAAACCCGTCGCGGCATACGGGGTTGAGCCGGACAAGCTCGTTTGGCCGGATCGCCTGGGTGCCCGCACGAAAGGAACCCTGGATGACCGCCAACCTCAGGCGAGCCCTGGCCGTCGGGATTACGGCCGCACTCGCATTTCTCGGTCTGCTGACCGTCCCCGCCCATTCCGCACCCACCCCAACGCCCTCGTCAAGCAGCGCGCCGGCGTCGAGCAGTGCCCCCGCCACCTCGGCGGGCACGGCGTCGAGCAGTGCCCTCGCCACCTCCGCGAGCACGGCGTCGAGCAGTGCCCCCGCCACCTCCGCGGGCACGACGTCGAGCACTCCCTCGACGTCGAGTGGGTCGGGTGCACATGTGACCGCGGCCGCGACAACGGATCCCACGCCCGTGATGCGGGCCGCCAGTTATCTGAGCGGGAACCTGCCGACGGCCGACGACGGCACCGGCACGTTCGTCAGCGCCGCACTTGCGTTGTCCGCGGCGCGGTCCTGCAACTACTCGGCGGCCATCGCCTCGCTGCTCGCCAGCATCAAGGCGCAGGCGGCCGACTACGTCGGTAACGACCCCGTACGGGCGGCGAACCTGGCAATCCTCGCGCAGGCCGTCGGTGAGGACCCGGCCAGCTTCGGCGGCCTCAACCTCATGCCGCTCATCGCCGCGGGCACGCAGCCGAACGGCCAGGTCGGCGCGTACGCGTCGTCGTACGCCCAGTCGCTCGCGGTCATCGCGTACGTGCGCGCCGGACAGCCCGTTCCTGCCGCTGTGTTGGCGAACCTCGTCGCAGGGCAGGACCCCAGCGGCGCGTTCGGCTACGCGTACGGCGGGACGTTCTACCCCGACTACGACACGACAGGGCTCGCGATCGAGGCCCTGTCGGCGGCGCACGGCGACAGCACGGTGATCGCTAAGGCGGTCGCGTGGGCGCTGTCCGAGCAGAACGCCGCCGGCTACTGGCCGAACCCGTACTCGCCCGTGGACAGCACGGGCATCCTCGGTTCGGGTCTGGAGTTCGCCGGGACCAGCTCCGGCAGCGCCGCGACCTGGCTCCGGGCCCAGCAGCTGGCAGATGGCGGGTTCCCCGCCTCACTGGACACCACCACCTCGAACGTCATGGCGACCGCCGACGCCATGTGGCTGCTCGCGGGCTCCAACCTCGTGACGGTGTCGAAGGTGCAGTGCTCCGCGACGGGGCCCACGGTGGTGATCACCGCAGGCACAGGTGCGTCGTCGCTCGCAGACACCGGCAGCCCGGAGGACGCACCGTTCGGCCCGTTGGCGGTCTCGATGATCGTCATCGGCGCAGGCATGGTCGTGCTTCGTCGTCGGCAGCGACAGGCGCTGTGACCGTGCCCAGCACCGGCCGAGGATCCCAGACACGCCACGTTGTCGGACGCATCCTGATGGGCGTCGTCGTCCTGCTGATCTGCGCGTGGTCGTACGCAGCACCGGCCCAGGCGCTGCCAGCGCCGCAGACGGCGAGCTGCGCGGGCGTCTGGGTGGTCGTCGACTACGGCGCCGTCGGTGGCACGGCGACGGCCTGCGCGGGCAGCTACAGCACCGGAACGGCCGCACTTCGCAGTGCCGGCTTCGCCCTCACGCTCGACGCGGGCCTGATCGTGAGGATCAACGGGCTACCCACGACGCCGAACATCCAGGAGAACTACTGGTCGTACTGGCACGCGACCCGCCAACCGGACGGCAGCTACTCCGGGTGGTCCTACTCCAGCGTGGGCCCGAGCTCGTACCACCCGGTCGCCGGCGGCGCGGAGGGCTGGCGGTACCAGCCTGTCAACGCCGGATACGTGGCCCCCGCAGTGGCTCCTCCCCAGCAGGGCGCGACCACGCAGGCTCCGGCCACGACGGCTCCGGCTCCGGCGACCACAGCCAGGACGACGACTGCGACGCGCGCCCCAACGACGAATGGGGCGGTCGGTCAGGCGACGACCGCGGCCGTCCCCACCGGATCGTCGGTGCCGGATCCCTCGTCCACGCAGGCGAGCCCCAGCGGGATCGGGACTCCCGCCCTCAGCACGGTGCCGATCGACTCGGGGTCGAGTGACGTTCCGCGCGCGCCCACCAGCACGTCCACCAACAGCCTGGTGGGTGGGGTGATCGCGATCACCGTGATTGCTGTCGCCGCGGCAGCGATGCTGATCTGGCGCAAGCGGGCGGCCGCCAGGGTTTGACGCCGGCCTGGCTGGAATCGGGAGCTCTGATGCGGTCGAACCACGTATCCTCTCCCGCGTGACCTCCCTGCGTTCTGTGCTTGGTACCCGTGTCCTCGTTGCCGACGGGGCGATGGGCACCATGCTGCAGGCTTTAGACCCGACGCTCGAGGACTTCGAGTCGTACGAGGGGTGCAACGAGGTCCTCAACGTGACCCGGCCGGACATCGTCCTCGCGGTGCACCGGGCCTATCTCGAGGCTGGCTCTGACCTCATCGAGACCAACACTTTCGGGGCGAACCTTGCGGCGCTGGGGGAGTACGACATCGCCGACCGGATCTCCGAGCTGGCCGAGGCGGGGGCACGCATCGCTCGGCAGGCTGCCGACGAGTTCACCACCCCTGACCGGCCCCGCTGGGTGCTGGGCTCCGTCGGCCCTGGCACGAAGCTGCCGACCCTGGGCCACACGACGTTCGAGGCCATCCGCGACGGGTACGCGACGCAGGTCGCCGCCATGATCCGCGGCGGTATCGACGCGGTCCAGGTCGAGACCAGCCAGGACCTGCTGCAGACCAAAGCGGCTGTGCTGGGCGCCAAGCGAGCGATCACCGAATCCGGACGCGACATCCCCGTGCTGGCCAGCGTCACCGTCGAGACGACCGGCACCATGCTGCTCGGTTCCGAGATCGGCGCGGCGCTCACGACGCTGGAGCCGCTCGGCATCGACGTCATCGGGCTCAACTGTGCGACCGGACCCGCCGAGATGAGCGAGCACCTCCGCTACCTCTCCAAGCACGCACGCTGCCTCATCTCGGTGATGCCCAACGCAGGTCTGCCCGAGCTCACCTCGGACGGCGCCCGGTACCCGCTCACGCCGGACGGCCTCGCCGAGGCGCTCGACCGGTACGCGGCCGACTACGGGCTCGCGCTCGTGGGCGGTTGCTGTGGAACGACCCCCGAGCACATCCGTCGCCTCTCCGAGGCCGTCGCCGCACGTCCCGTCGCGCCGCGCACGCTCGAGTACGAACCCGCGGTCGCGAGTCTGTACCAAGAGGTCCAGCTCGACCAGGACACCTCGTACCTCGCCATCGGCGAGCGGACTAACGCCAACGGCTCCAGGGCCTTCCGTGACGCGATGCTCGCCCAGAACTGGGACGAGTGCGTCGACATCGCCAAGGCCCAGGCGCGCGAGGGCGCCCACCTGCTCGACCTCTGCATCGACTACGTGGGACGCGACGGCGTCGCGGACATGACGGCACTCGCCTCACGGCTCGCCACGGCCGTGACGCTTCCGATCGTGCTCGACTCGACCGAGCCGGCGGTCCTACGCGCAGGGCTGGAGCACCTGCCGGGGCGCGCGATGATCAACTCGGTCAACTTCGAGGACGGTGACGGACCCACCTCCCGCTACCACAAGGTGATGGAGCTGGTGGCTGAGCACGGCACCGCCGTGATCGCGCTCTGCATCGACGAAGAGGGTCAGGCGCGGACCGCAGAGTGGAAGGTACGGGTCGCGTCGCGACTCATCGAGGACCTGACGACGCGTTGGGGGCTCGGTGTCGGCGACATCGTCGTGGACTGCCTCACGTTCCCCATCACCACCGGCCAGGAGGAGACCCGCGGCGACGCGGTCGAGACCCTCAAGGCGATCAGCGAGATCAAAACCTCCTACCCCGGCGTACACACCACGCTCGGGGTGTCCAACGTGTCGTTCGGGCTCAACCCGGCCGCGCGGCAGGTCCTCAACTCGGTCTTCTTGCACGAGGCCGTCGAGGCCGGCCTGGACTCGGCCATCGTGAACCAGAGCAAGATCGTGCCGCTCGCGAAGATCCCGGACGAGCAGCGGGAGGTCGCGCTCGACCTTGTCTACAACCGGCGTACGGAGTCGTACGACCCCCTCCAGCGTTTCCTCGAGCTCTTCGAGGGCGTCACCACGCGGAGCTCGGCGACGACACGCGCCGCCGAACTGGCTGCGCTGCCCATCGCCGAGCGGTTGGCGCGCCGGATCGTCGACGGGGAGTCCAAGGGCCTGACCGCCGACCTCGAGGAGGCGCTCGGGATCAAGCCGGCGCTGGCCATCATCAACGAGGACCTTCTGAGCGGCATGAAGACGGTCGGCGAGCTGTTCGGCTCCGGGCAGATGCAGCTGCCGTTCGTGCTGCAGTCGGCCGAGGTCATGAAGCAGGCGGTCGCCTACCTCGAGCCGCACATGGAGAAGGCCGACGCCGCAGGCAAGGGCACCCTCGTCCTCGCCACCGTCAGGGGCGACGTCCACGACATCGGCAAGAACCTCGTCGACATCATCGTGAGCAACAACGGCTACACGGTCGTGAACATCGGGATCAAGCAGCCCGTCTCCGCGATCATCGAGGCCGCCGAGGAGCACCACGCCGATGCCATCGGGATGTCCGGGCTGCTCGTGAAGTCGACGGTCATCATGAAGGAGAACCTGGTCGAGCTGAACGAGCGTGGCCTCGCCGAGAAGTACCCGGTGCTGCTCGGCGGCGCCGCCCTGACCCGCTCGTACGTGGACCACGACCTCAACCAGATCTTCCAGGGCGAGGTGCGGTACGCGAAGGACGCCTTCGAGGGCTTGCGGCTCATGGACGCTGTGATGGCCGTCAAGCGAGGCGTCCCCGGGGCGCAGCTTCCGGCGATCCGAGAGCGTCGCGTGAAGCGCCTGCCGGGCCAGGGCGAGCCGGAGGCGCCTCGGGCGATCGACACCACACCGTCCGACGTGGCTCGTGCCGTACCCGGTGGGGTCGACGTGCCCACGCCGCCGTTCTGGGGGTCGCGGGTCGTGAAGGGCCTCGCGCTCGCCGATGTCGCCGCCTGGCTGGACGAGCGAGCGACGTTCCTGGGCCAGTGGGGCCTCAAGACCGGCGAGAACGCGACGTACGAACAGCTCATCGAGAGCGACGGCCGCCCACGCCTGAGGATGTGGCTGGAGCGGATCCGCACCGAGCAGATCGCGGAGTTCGCAGTCGTGTACGGGTACTGGCCGTGCTACTCGGACGGCAACACGGTCGTCGTCCTCGACCCCACAACCCGGTCGCTGGACGACGAGATCGGCCGGATCGACTACCCGCGCCAGCGCAGGGATCGCCGGCTGTGCGTCGCCGACTTCTTCCGCAACCGTGAAGAGGCCGAGCAGTACGGGCCGGACGTGATCGAGTTCCAGCTCGTCACCATGGGGGCGGCGGTGTCGCGCGCCACGGGTGAGCTGTTCGCCGAGAACGCGTACCGGGAGTACCTCGAGCTGCACGGCCTGTCCGTACAGCTCACAGAGGCGCTGGCCGAGATGTGGCACGACAGGGTGCGGCACGAGCTGGGGCTGGCGGACATCTCGGTGGACACCGAGGAGATGATCCGCGACCAGGCGTACCGGGGTTCTCGCTACTCGTTCGGATATCCCGCGTGCCCGAACCTCGAGGACCGGGTCACCCTGGTCCGCCTCCTCGACCCGTCGCGGATCGGCGTCGAGCTGTCGGAGGAGCTTCAGCTCCACCCGGAGCAGTCGACGGATGCCTTCGTGGTGCACCACCCGGAGGCAAAATACTTCAACGCCAGCTAGGAATGTCGCGACTCATAGACGAGCCTAATAGCCTGTGACCATGACGCACCCCGCACCGAGGTTGCGACTCGCCGCGTTGACGATCGTCGCGGTGCTGTTCGGCGCCTCGGGCTGCGTGACGACCACCGCGATCATCCCCACGCCCTCCACTGCTTCCGCGACGCCGCACGACTTCACCGTCGCGACGACAGAGAAGGTGAAGGCGCTCGACCCCGTCGCCGTGACCGACTCCATGTCGACCACGATGGTGAGCGCGCTGTTCCAGCGACTGCTCACCCTCGACGAGGGGAAGACGGCGTTGCACCCCGACGCGGCGGCCGAATGCATCTTCGTCTCCGCCCTGCAGTACCGGTGCACCCTCAAGGCAAACCTCAAGTTCACCAACGGCCACGCGCTGACCAGCAGCGACGTGAAGTTCAGCATCGCCAGGGCGCTGCGGCTCGGCGTCGCCGGCTCGTCGGCGCATCAGCTCGGGGCGCTGGCCACGATGGACACGCCCAACGACCTGACGATCGACTTCAACCTGGCATGGCCCGACAACCAGTTCGGTTACGCGCTGGCGGAGCCGGCGGCCAGCATCGTCGACGAGGAGGTGTACGACCCGGACACCATCCGGTCGGTCGCAGACCTCCCCGTGGGCTCCGGGCCGTTCTGGGTGAGCGCGAGCTTCACGGACAAGCTCTACCTGCGGGCGTTGATCGGCTACTCCGGCTACACGCCCGCGGCGTCCGACTTCGTCGTGCTGAAGTTCTACGCGGACTCTGCGGCGCTCGAGGAAGCCATGAAGGAGGGTCAGGTCGACGTGGCCTGGCGGGGCTTGAACGCGGCCGCGCTGAAGCGGCTCGACGCTCAGATCAGCGCGTCGAAGGACAAGCTCACCGACTCCGGCTTCCGCCGCGAGACGTCCGTGGGACAGCGAGTCCACTTCGTACGGTGGTCTGACACGTCCACCTATCGACTCGACGCCGCACTCCGCACGACCATCAGCGCGGCCTTGCAGGATGATCGCACGCTCGACTCGATCATCCCTCAGGGCATCGAGGGCCACATCACCGCGTTCAAGCTGGGTGGGATCGCGTCGCTCCCGCCGCTCACCGGCGAAAGGCCCCGCCTGACCCTCTCGTACGACTCCCAGATCACCGGGGAGCTGGAGATGGCGCGCGGCATCAGGGATCGCATCGAGGCGGCGGTCGGGGTGAGCATGCAGGTCGTCGCGGACACTCCGACGGCCGACCTCGTGCTCTCCAACTACAAGGCCTGGAACGTGACGCCGATCGCGTGGCTGCAGCCCTACCGCACCGCGAGTCTGCCGGGAAGCGCGGACAAGATCGCGTCGCTCGAGAAGCTGTACCGGACGACGACCGATCAGGCGACGCGCGACTCGTCGCTCTCGGAGCTCCAGTCCCAGGCGGCAGTGGACGCGATAGTCCTGCCCATCTCTCAGGAAGACGACGACATGTTCCTGGCTGCGGCCGTGAAAGTGCATGAGCCCACGTACGGACCCGGCTACCAGCTGGCGCTGTGGTCGGTGGGTCTCCAGTGAGCGAGAACGGCGTGGAGCCAGGGATGGACGCGGACTGGTCCGGCATCCGGAGCGGGCCGCTCGTCGCGGGTGAGCGGGTGTCACTTTTCGACCAGAAGGGCAGGCGCCACTCGATCAAGCTGACGCCGGGGTCGACGTTCCACACGACCCGGGGCGGCATCAACCATGACGAGCTCATCGGGGGGCCCGATGGCGTCGTCGTGACGTCCGCCAAGGGCATCACGTACCTCGCGCTGCGCCCCCTGCTCGAGGAGTACACGGTCTCGATGCCGCGTGGCGCGGCCGTGATCTACCCGAAGGACGCCGCGCAGATCCTCATGTACACCGACATCTTCCCGGGCGCCCGGGTGCTCGAGGCTGGGGTCGGGTCGGGGGCGTTGTCGCTGTCGATCCTGCGGGCGATCGGTCCGGGCGGCAAGCTCTACTCGTACGAGCGCCGCGCCGACTTCGCGAAGGTCGCGGTCACCAACGTCGAGTCCTTCTTCGGTCGGCCGCACCCGGCATGGGACGTACGGGTCGGCGATCTGGTCGAGAGCATCGGACCGGAGCCGGTCGATCGCGTCATCCTCGACATGCTCGCGCCGTGGGAGTGCATCGACGCGGTGGGCGAGGTGCTGGAGCCCGGCGGCGTGCTCTGCTGCTACGTCGCGACGGCCACGCAGCTGGGGCGCACGATGGACACCTTGCGGGTCCATGGGGGCTGGTTGGAGCCGCGCGGTGTCGAGGTCATGGTGCGCGAATGGCACGCCGAGGGGTTGGCGATCAGGCCAGGTCACGGTGGCACCGGCCACACGGGGTTCCTCATCCACACCCGGCGGCTCGCTCCGGGTGTGACCGCGCCGCTGAAGAAGCGGCGTCCGGCTCCCGGTGCGTACGGACCGGACTATGAAGGCCCTCGCCCTGCGGGCGTCTCCATAGACTGACGCCGTGCTGGCCATCTCGGGGTTGTTCCTGATCCTCGTGCTGGCGTTCGCCGTGATCAGGCCGCGAGGTCTGCCGGAAGCCGTGGCCGCCGTGCCCGCAGCCATCGTGGTCGTGGTCATCGGCGCCCTGTCCGGTCATGAGGCGCTGGCGGAGATCAGCCGCCTGCTCCCCGTGGTGCTCTTCCTCGCGGCGATCCTCGTCGTGGGGGACCTGTGCGAGGCGGCCGGGGTGTTCCGGTGGGCTGGAGAGCTGATCGGGCGGGGGAGTGGCGGCAGCGGCAAGCGGCTGCTCCTTCTGGTCTTCGTCGCCGCCTCGATCGTCACCGCGGTGCTCTCCCTCGACGCCACGGTCGTGCTGCTCACGCCGGTCGTGCTGGCCACCGCGAGGACGTTGCGGGTACCCGCCAAGCCCCACATGTACGCGTCCGCGCACCTCGCCAACAGCGCCTCGCTGCTGCTGCCCGTGTCGAACCTCACCAACCTCCTCGCCCTGCGCGCGTCTGGGGTGTCCTTCGTCCGCTTCGCCCTCCTCATGCTCTTGCCGTGGCTTGTCGTGATCGGTATCGAGTACGGCGTCCTGCGCTGGCGTTTCGGGTCCGAGCTGACCTTGCGAGGCCGGCCTGTCACCTCGACATCGACACGTCTGCCCCTGCTCCCGGCGATCGTCGTCGGCGCGATGCTGGTCGGCTTCGTGGTCGCCAGCTCGGTCGGGATCCAAGCCGCCTGGGTCGCCGGAGCGGCAGCGCTCGTCCTGGCCGTGCGTGCACTGGTACGCAAAGAGGTGTCCCTGCGCTCGCTGGGCGGCAGCCTCAACATCCCGTTCATCGCGTTCGTGCTCGGGCTCGGGATCGTCGTCATGGCGGTCGTGCAAGGTGGTCTCGGGACCTTCCTCGGTCACCTCGCGCCCACGGGGAACGGACTGGTGTCCCTGCTGTTGTGGGCTCTGCTGGCCGCCGTGCTCGCGAACCTCGTGAACAACCTGCCTGCCGTGCTGCTGGTGCTTCCGCTCGCTGCGGCGGCGGGTCCGCTGGCCGTACTGGCGGTGCTGATCGGGGTGAACGTGGGGCCGAACCTCACGTACGTGGGCTCGCTCGCGACCCTGCTCTGGCGACGGATCGCCTCTGATCATGACCACGAGGTGTCGATCGGGGAGTTCACCGTGCTTGGTCTTCTCACCACTCCTGCCTGCCTGGTGGCGGGGGTCACGGCACTATGGGTTGTGGGCACAGTCGTCCTGGGAGGTACGTGATGGCGCAGTCTGTGAAGCGGGTCGTGGTGTGGGTCGAGCCCGGCACGTGGGAGGCCTGCGTGAGTGCCGCGGCCGACCTCGTACCAGGGGACTTTGAGGCCCAGGTCCTCCTTCTGTACGTCCCTGACGACTCGGAGGACCTGCTGCGTGACGCACGCGCGGGGTTGTGGGGACGCGGGCGGCCGGTACAGCCCGTCGCGGCGCCCGAGGACCCGGAGCTGCTCGCCGACGCTGAAGCGCTGCTGCGCGATCTCGCACGCGACGTGACAATCACCACCCAACTGGGGAGCGGTCCTGTGGAGCGGGTCGTCACGGGGGCTTCGGAGAACGCCGACTACCTCGTGGTGGGTCGCCAGGGCGACCTGACCCGTCGGGGGCCGACGAGTCTCGGCAAGCACACGCGGTTCGTCATCGACCATGCGCAGTGCCGCGTGGTCATCGTGTGGCCCCAGCCTGCACCGTCGGCGGCTACCATCCCGCCATTGCCACCGGACGACCCTCGCCGCTGATCCTCGCCGTGGGGGTGCAGCACCTGCGCTGAAGGGGTAGACCTGAAAGTGGACGACCACCCACGAGGAGGTGCCACATGACCAGCACACCTGTTCCCGACGACGACCGTCTCGCGTTCACCGACGAGGACGAGGTTGTCGGAGACGAGCTTCACACCATCCCGGCTGACGCTGACGAAGCCGACATCATTGAGCAGCACCAGGAGCTTCCGTTCACCGACGAGGACGCAGCGCCTGGGAGCGGCTCGTAAGCCCGGCTGACACGCCGGTCGTAAGGTTACTGCGCTCGCGCGCTGGAGCGGCTCCTCAACGCACTCCGCTGACCTCAAGCCGGTTCCTGGTGGTTACCACGCGACCGTGAGGGTGCCTGGTGCCCTCAAGTCGGTTCGTGGTCGAAATGGACCCCCTCCGCCGTCACCAGATCCACCACCAACCGGCTTGAGCACCCACCGTGCGTCCAAGTCCTCTTCATAACCACCGCGAACAGGCTTGAGTTCCTGTGGCGGACGCGGCGAACTTCGCGCCATCAGGCGAGGTTATAAGGTCGCGACCGGGTCGCTCGAGCCGGAATCAGGCCCGGCGACGGGCAAGCGCCGCGAGCATCCGCCAGCCGATGAGGAGTACCGCCAGGACTACCGTCGCGACGATGAGGAAGCCGAGCGCCATCCCACCTCCGGTGATGGCGCGCAGGAGCATCCCGAGCACGACGGTGGTCAGCCAGACCAGCAGGCCTTCATGCAGCCACGGCAGCCGCAGCATGCCCGCGATCAACGATCCGACAAGGCAGCCGACGAGGAACGGCCAGCCGGTGACGAGAATCCCACCCAGCGTGAGCGCCTCGCCGTGACTGGCGCGGCCGATGATCGCGAAGACGACGACGAGTACGAGGTCGAGGGCGATCCTGATCGATGTCCGCATGCCAGTGACGATACTGCGGCGCACACGTCGATAGGCTGGCGCGCGATCTACGGAGGTTCGGCATGCGTAACCAGACCGGCGAGTGCGTCGTCGTCATCGGCGCGGGACTCGTGGGTGCCTCCATCGGCATGGCGCTCGTCGCGGGAGGCCATCGCGTCCACCTCCGTGACCGGGTCTCCTCGCACGCACGCGTCGCCGCGGGGCTCGGCGCCGGAACCACGGACAAGGCAGCGCCGGACGAGGTGGGGCTGGTGGTCGTTGCCGTACCTCCCGCCGCCATCGCGTCGGCCGTTCTAGGCGCGCTCGAGCGGTACCCCGCGGCTGTCGTCACGGACGTGGGGTCGGTGAAGGGTGCCGTCCTCGCCGAGCTCGCTGCGAGCGGCGTGGACTTGTCCCGCTACGTCGGGTCGCACCCCATGGCGGGCTCGCAGCACGCCGGACCGCTCACATCGACGGCCGACCTCTTCGTCGACCGCACGTGGGTCGTCACACCCCATGCGACCTCGACGCCAGAAGCCCTAGCCAAGGTCGAGCGACTCGCCCGCGACTGCGGCGGCCGCGTCGTCGTACTGGACGCCCGCGAGCACGACGAGGCGGTGGCGCAGGTGTCGCACCTGCCTCAGCTCATGAGCTCGCTCACGGCTGGCCGCCTCGTCGATGTCCCCGAGGAGCATCTCCGGCTGGCCGGTCAGGGCATCCGAGACGTGACGCGCATCGCCGGCTCCGACCCGGATCTATGGCAGCAGATCGTCGCCGCCAACGCCGAGGCCGTACGGACGGAGCTGTTGGCCGTACAGGAATCTCTGGCGGAGCTCGTCGCCGTGCTGGACGACCCGGCCGGGGTCCGGGATTTCATCGCGCGGGGCCGGCAGGGGACCAGGGCGCTTCCGGGTAAGCACGGCCACCGGGCGACCGATTTCGCTCACGTCGTCGTCGAGATCCCGGACGCTCCCGGTGCTCTGGCACGGCTGTTCGCGGACATCGGCGAGGCCGGCGTCAACGTCGAGGATCTCGCGATCGAGCATGACGAGGTACGAGAGGTCGGCTACCTCTCGGTCGCCGTCACCCCCGACCGGGTCGAGAGCCTGACGCGCACGATGATCGGCTGCGGCTGGACCGTACGGCCGTAGCCGAGCGATCCGTGCGGGGGACGGTCTGGTTGGATGTCGCCCATGAGTGCGATCGTGGCCATCGACGGGCCGTCCGGGTCGGGCAAGTCGACCACCGCCCGGGAAGCCGCGCGGCGACTGGACTTCGGATACCTCGACACCGGCGCCATGTACCGGGGCGTCGCGGTGGCCTGTCTGCGTGACGGGATCGACCACGAGGACGCCGCAGGCATCGCGGAGATGACCCGTACGGTCGGGCTGGACATCTCGACGACGCCCGACGACCAGTGGCTGCGCGTCGACGGCGTCGACGCGACGCTGACTATTCGCGAGCCTCACGTGTCCGCCTGGGTGAGCGCGGTCTCGACGAACGCCGCCTCCCGCGCCGAGCTGGTGCGGCGCCAGCGCGCGATCATCGCGGCTGGCCGGTTCGTGGTGGAGGGGCGCGACATCACCACAGTGGTGTGCCCCGAAGCAGTCGTACGCGTGCTGCTCGTCGCCGATCCCGTACGTCGCATGGCCCGTCGCGGGGCCGAGCTCGCCGGGGCGCTGGACGAGGCGGCGCTCCACGACCAGGTGCTGCGCCGCGACAAGGACGACTCCACGCTCGTCAACTTCACCGACGCGGCTCCGGGCGTCACCATCATCGACTCCACGGAGCTCACGATCGACGAGGTCGTCGAGCAGATCGTTGCCCTGGCGCGTGACGCGGGATTGTCGTGACGCTGCGCCATTGGCTCGTCGTGATCGGCTCCGGCCTCCTCATGGCGCTCAACGTCCTCATGTTCCTGGGTAGTGGGCTGCTGCTCCCACCGCTGGCCGTCTCGCTCGGCGTCAGCCTGGGAAGCGTGATGGTGTTCACGTCGATCAACGCCCTGTCGGGAGCGATCGTCATGTCGGCTGCCGGACCTGTCCTCATCCGTCGGCTCGGTGTGCGGCCGCTGATCTTCATCGCCGGGGGCGTCAGCGGCGTCTCTCTGTACGCCATCTCGTACGTGTCCGGGCTGCCCGCTCTGTACGTGGCGGCGTTCACCGCCGGCTGCCTCATGCCCTTGTCGACCCAGATGGGCGGCGCGGTCCTCATCAACGAATGGTTCGTCAAGCGCCGCGGCACCATGCTCGGAATCGTCATGTCGACGGCCAGCATCGGTGGCATCGTGGCGGGGACGGTGCTGCCCGAGGTCGTCAGCACCGGCGGCTGGCAGGTCGGCTTCCGGGTCGTTGGGCTCACCAACCTGGGCGTCTGCCTGCTGACCGGCCTCTTCCTCGTACGTGAACGGCCGTCCCACGTGAACCTTCGCGCGTACGGGGCGCTCGACGACGTGGCGCACGGCGACGTGGGCCGTTCGCACGCTACGGCGGCGGCCGCGTTCGCCAGCCCGCAGTTCATCGCCCTCACGATCGGACTCGTCGTGTTCAGCACGCTCATGGCGATGCAGCAGCACTTCCCGCCGCTGATGAAGGAGCACGGCCTCTCGCTCGAGGCGGCCGGGACGCTCCTGGCCATGCTCTCGGTGGCGAACATCGTGGCTACCTTGCTCTTCGGCGCCCTCAACGACCGCCTCGGGCCGGTGATCTCAATGGCGGTGTCAGGGACCCTGCTCGTGGTGTCGTTGGGACTGTTCGTCGCGTCGAGCGGCTACGTTCCGCAGGCCGTGGCGATCCTCGTGTACTCGGTCCCCGCCATCACGTCTCCGATCATCACGCCGATCCTGTACCGGCACACGTTCGGCGATCGGCACCTCGTCGCCCTGCTGGGCGTCGGTATCGCCACGATGCCGGTCGGGGTCGCGCTCGGTGCCCCGCTGTGGGGCCTCGTCAAGGACAGCACCGGCTCGTACACGCTGGGCCTGTTCGTCGCGATGTGTCTGACCGTCCTGTCGTTCGGCTTGATCGCGTACGCCCTCATCACCGGGCCCAAGCGCTGGATCCTCCGGTCCAAGCCGGAGCAGGAACCGCTCGCCAGCGCGTGACCGGTAGGATGAGCAGTCGCGCCGCGGGGTGTGGCGTCGACTGAAGAGGGAGTTCCCGTGTCCGAGTCCGCCGTCAGGCCGGTACTGGCCGTTGTCGGTCGACCGAACGTGGGCAAGTCCACGCTCGTCAACCGCATCCTCGGTCGCCGTGAAGCGGTCGTCCAAGACATCCCCGGCGTGACCAGGGATCGGGTGTCCTACGACGCCGAGTGGGCGGGGCATGATTTCGTGATCGTCGACACCGGAGGCTGGATCTCCGACGCGACCGGGATGGCCGCCCAGATCGCCGAGCAGGCCGAGCTGGCCATCGCGGCCGCCGACGCCGTCCTGTTCGTCGTCGATGCCACGGTGGGGACGACCGACGAGGACGACGCAGTGGTCGAGGTGCTGCGGCGCAGCAAGAAGCCGGTGATCCTCGCCGCGAACAAGGTCGACGACACGCGCACCGAGACCGAGGCCGCGCTCATGTGGAACCTCGGGCTGGGGGAGCCGCATCCGGTCTCCGCTCTGCACGGCCGGGGCGCCGGAGATCTGCTGGACGCGATCCTTGAGGTGATGCCGAAGGGCGATGGGGCGTACGAGCTCCTGACCGGTCCCCGCCGGATCGCGATCGTCGGCAAGCCGAACGCCGGCAAGTCTTCGCTGCTCAACAAGCTCTCGGGCCAGCAGCGCTCGGTCGTCGACTCGGTGGCCGGCACGACCGTCGATCCCGTCGACGAGCTCGTCCAGCTCGATGGCGTGACGTACCAGTTCGTCGACACCGCGGGCATCCGCAGACGCGTCAAGGAGGCCAGCGGCCACGAGTACTACGCCTTCCTGCGTACGCAGACGGCGATCGAGCGGGCCGAGGTGTGCGTGGTGGTCATCGACGCGTCCGAGCCTGTGACCGAGCAGGACCTGCGGATCCTGAACATGGTCGAAGAGGCCGGGCGGGCCATGGTCATCGCCTACAACAAGTGGGATCTGACCGACGAGGAGCGTCGCCGGTACCTGGGGCGCGAGATCGAGCGCGACCTGGGCCACGTGATCTGGGCGCCGACCGTCAACATCTCCGCGCTGACGGGCCGCAATGTCACCAAGCTCAGTACGGCGATCGCCGAGGCGCTGGCCGGCTGGGAGACCAGGATCTCCACCGGAAAGCTCAACGCGTTCCTCGGAAAGGTCGCTGCCGCCCATCCGCATCCGGTGCGCAGTGGCAAGCAGCCGCGCATCCTTTTCGGCACCCAGGCGCATGCTTGCCCGCCCACGTTCGCGTTGTTCACGAGTGGTCAGTTCGACCCGCAGTACGTGCGTTTCGTTGAGCGCCGGCTTCGTGAGGACTTCGGTTTCCAGGGTTCCCCTGTACACGTTGAGGTACGAGCGCGGGAGAAGCGTTCTGCCTAGCCGGTGAGGAGTCTCTAACTCCCGCTCCGCTCCGGAATGGCCCCTCTAGTGTTGGCCCACGGGGGGATATCCAGTGGCTAGGTGGTCGGGCGTCGCGTTGCGAAGACGTGGCCCGACTGCGTGCGCTCCTTGGCTGGAGGGCGAACTCGCATGAGCCTGATCGGGGGGATCGTGGCTGCGAGACGCCGCGCAGTCTTGTGGTTCGGAGGGCTTGCGCTCTCGGCCCAAGCCGGGATCGTCATAGCCGCATTCGTCACCATGTCGGCCGGGGTGGTCATCGGCGCGCCGTACACACCGTCGTGGGCGCCGTGGCTGACGCCGACCGTGGCGCCGTACCGCACCGCTCAGACACCATCTCCGCTGAAGCCGTCCATGGTGGAGGCTGCGACCCCAAGCGGCGCGTCGCCGAGCAGCAAGATCTCCGCGAA
>Ga0208079_1000213_pt1 | contig 33106 bp, 20 predicted proteins | sample NGESurdeep092012_5_FD_184474 | JGI IMG/M metagenome (GOLD analysis project Ga0208079, IMG submission 184474) | Arctic peat soil microbial communities from Barrow, Alaska - NGEE Surface sample 210-2 deep-092012 (SPAdes) | ecosystem: Environmental > Terrestrial > Soil > Wetlands > Peat ... | reverse complement strand
ATGCGGAGGTTTTTAAGGGAGAATGGCAAAATGGTCTTCGAAAGATATTCAGAGACAGGTACTTATTTGATATCGAGAATTTTAATAATTCCTTATTCGTGAGAAATGATCTTGCATGGATAAAAGACAGTTATCTTATAATCCTGCAGATGGCGTGGGACAGGGAATTCTTTGACAGGCTCACAGGTAAATACACCTATGCAGACGTTTTAAAAAAGGGTATGGAGCTTTTCGGCAATATAGATGTTTTTGGAATCTGGCCAACCTGGCCAAGGCTTGGTCTTGATCAGCGTAACCAATGGGATCTTTATCGCGATCTTCCAGGGGGAACCGCCCAGTTAAGGACCCTGGCGAGAATATCACGGCAAAATGGTACCCGGTTTTTTATAGCATATAACCCATGGGATAACAGCACAAGAAAAGAGGATCATTATAAAGGGATGGCTCAGCTTATTGCTGAAACTGAGGCTGATGGAGTAGTCCTCGATACCAGGGGCAGTTCAAGCTATGAATTGCAGGCTGCTGCTGATAGTGTCAGGAAAGGAGTAGTTATGTATTCCGAAGGTATGGCTGTACCCAGAGATATGCCCGGAATCATATCAGGACGTGTACATAATGCCATCTTCCTAAGTCCCGAGCTTAATCTTAATAAGCTGATCAAGCCGGATTTTTCGATTTTCAGAGTTTGTGACGTCGGTGAGGATATAATTCACCGCGAAATTGCAATAGCTTTCTTTAATGGCTATGGGACTGAATTGAATAAGTTTCGACCTGGCGGAAGAGATGAAAACTATAATAACGATCTCAGCTATCTCGCACGTACAACTCTCATCCTAAGGCAGAACAATGACGCCTTCCTCGATAATGACTGGACTCCGATGATTGAGACTACCCTTGACAAGGTGTATGTCAATCGGTGGACGGCGGGTGAAAAGACAATATTCACAATTCTTAATATGCGACCCGCAGGAGTCAATGGAAAACTGTTTGAAGTTGACAAAACTCATGGTAAACACTATGTCTCTCTATGGAACCACGAAAATCTTTTTCCTTTAAGCGAGAATGGAAAATATTTTATAACAGTGAATGCTATGGGTTGGCAATCTTCATATTCGGGCACCCGAAAAGAAGGATCCGTAGACTGTATAGGTGAATTGCCTGATCTGATTAAATCAAAAATGAACGGAGATTCAATAAGGTTTTCAGGAAACAGAACAAGTAGTTTAATAATCTGGAAAGGGGACCCGTCATATCAAACCTTTCATAAGGAATTCAGAATATTTAATGATACTACTGTTAGAGTAAAAGACATTTTTGGTTTCTATGAAGGGAAAATAGTATTGCAACTAATTGAAAACAAGAGATTGAAAGATGAGAATATAGTATACGTGAAAGGAGGGAAGCCATGGCTCATAACCAGAGTAAATCAGACAAAAAAATCCTCAAATGTTCCAGCTGAAATGGTACTTGTACCAGGTGAACAATTCTCATTTAATGTATCTGCCAATGAGGACTTTATTCCAAATCCTGATGTCAGCAACATTGAAGTAAAAATTGATAGCTTCCTGATTGATAAGTATCCAGTAACGAATGAACAGTACTATAATTTTATAGTCAGTTCGGGTTATATTCCGTCAGATACCATAAGGTATTTAAGGAATTGGGAGTTGGGATCGTTTAAACAGGGACAGGAAAAATATCCAGTGGTTTATCTGAGTTATGAAGATATGCAGGCATATTCCAGGTGGGCACAAAAACGTTTGCCGACCCAGGCAGAATGGCAACTGGCCGCACAGGGTATGGATAAACGTAAATGGCCATGGGGAGATGAATTTCACGGGACTTATTGTAATAATTCTTTTGGCAGACCTACTCCTGTCGATGCTTTTCCAAAAGGTCAGAGCCCATGCGGGGCAATTGATATGGTGGGCAATGTGTGGCAGATGACAAATGATATGTATTTCAACGGGACAGATTATTTTACCGTGATCCGAGGGGGAAGTTATTTTAAGCCGGAGTCGAGCTGGTGGTATATAGAGGGAGGACCTCAGTCACTCGACAAAACTCAGATACTACTAATGGTCTCCCAAGGATTCGACAGGAGCGCGACGCTTGGATTCAGATGTGTGAAAGATATAGTTGGGAAGAGTTTTAGATCTAAACTTTGAAGTCCGGCAATTTAAAGTCTCCCCTCCTTCAAAAGGAGGAGAGAATAAGGTATACCTTATTCAATTCTCCTGGCTCCGTCACCGATCTCCGGCTGGTAGAAATCAGGAACAAGGCCTGTTTTCTTTTGATATACAGCTGACAGGGCAATCATAAATTTTGCGGAATCTTCCTTCTTTACAATGCTGATTGTACAACCACCGAATCCTGCACCTGTCATACGGGTACCTATAATACCCGGAAGCTTTCTTCCTTCATAAACAAGAGTGTCTAGCTCCATACCGGTAACTTCATAATCATCTTTAAGCGAATCGTGAGATTGATTCATGAGTTCCCCGAAACGGGTTATGTTATTCTCTTTCAATACTTTCACAGCCTCAATAACTCTTCCATTCTCGCTTATGATATGCTTTGCCCTTTTTCTGACCACAGGATCTTTGATATATTTTTCCAGGATACCAATCTCTCCGGTGTTCAGTTCGCTAAGGTTACGGATTGGTTTATATGATTGAAGTAATTCAACGGCTTTTTCACACTCGCTCCGTCTTTCATTATACTTTGAATCGGTAAGTCCTCTTCTCTTGTTTGTATTTGTAATTATCAGCGAACAGCCGTCAAGGATAATTGGCACATTTTCAAAAAACAGCGTATCACAATTCAGGAAAATTGCATGATCTTTCTTACCAAAACCTACGGCAAACTGGTCCATTATTCCACAGTTCATACCTACAAATTCATTTTCAGCTTTCTGACTCATTTTAACCATTTCAAGAGTATCAAAAGCTGCGTTGAACAGTTCATTGAGAGCAACCGAAGTTACCATTTCTATGGAAGCTGAAGAGGAGAGACCTGCTCCGTTTGGAACATCCCCGTAATAAAGAAATTCCAGTCCCGACAGCTTGACTCCCTTTTTAATGAATTCGTTAATAACACCAAGAGGGTAATTGATCCATTTCTTGCTTGTATTTTTGAACAGACCGTTAAGTTCGGCTTCAGAATCGTCGTTGAAATTGATTGTGCTGAATTTAAGAGTATTGCCTTTGATTTTTCTGATTAAAAGATATGTTCCGTAGTTAAGGGCACATGGAAAAACAAATCCACAATTATAATCTGTATGTTCACCGATAAGATTGACTCTTCCCGGGGAGAAAAAAAGAACAGGTTTCTCATTCCTGTTCCCATATTTTTCAAAAAATTTCTCTGTAAAGTTCTTAGTGTCCATTATTAAACTTTTAATTTTTTCTCAATTTCGTTAATTTGGTTTCTGAAGTGTTTATCGGTGTCTATAAGATTATTTACTGTCTTGCATGCGTGAAGGACTGTTGCATGATCCTTTCCTCCGATATGTGATCCTATACTGGCCAGAGAGGCTTTTGTGAGACTTTTTGAAAAGTACATTGATACCTGGCGAGCCTGCACAATTTCTCTCTTCCTGGTTTTTCCCTGGATAAGATCAATAGGAATTTTGTAATAATCACAAACAATTTTTTGAATATACTCAATAGTTATTTCTCTTTTGGCTGTGCTTATAAGCTTTTCAACCATTAACCGAGCCAGATCGAGAGTAATTTCCTTCCTGTTTAGTGTAGACTGTGCATAAAGAGAAATTAACACAGCTTCAAGTTCCCTTATATTATTGGAAATGTTTACAGCCAGAAATTCGAATATTTCATCGGGCAATTCAATTCCGTCATTATATGCCTTTTTCTTAAGGATGGCCAGACGTGTTTCATAGTCAGGTCTTTGAAGATCTGCCTGGAGCCCCCATTTAAATCTGGAAAGCAATCTCTGCTCCAAACCCTGAAGTTCAACAGGAGGCCTGTCGCAGGTAAGAATAAGCTGTTTGCCCGATTGATGGAGATGATTAAAGATATGGAAGAAAGTATCCTGGGTCTTTTCTTTACCTGCAAATTCATGAACATCATCGAGAATCAGTACATCTATCATCTGATAAAAATGAAGGAAGTCGTTTTTATTGTTGTTTCTGACTGATTCTACAAACTGGGTCTGGAATTTATTTGCATTTACATAAAGTACAATCTTATCAGGATGTTTTTCCTTTACCAGAATGCCGATTGCCTGTGCCAGATGAGTTTTGCCAAGCCCTGAATCACCATAGACCATCAATGGATTGAATGCAGTGCCACCCGGATTATTTCCAACGGCTATACCAGCTGATCTGGCAAGTCTGTTGCATTCTCCTTCTACATAATTGCTGAAATTGTAATCGGGATTCAGTTTAGGATCAAAATGTACTTTTTTAATGCCCGGGATTACGAATGGATTTTTTATTGATGGCTGGGTAACGTCGAAAGGAACCTGAACAGGTTTATTATTCAGGTCTGTTTTATTTCTTGAAGGATATCTGACTGTGTATGGTTTTCCATCGGAATAATTGGCGTTCTCCATAACGACGTTGTATTCAAGCTTGGCATCTGCACCGATCTCGCGTCTGAGAGTTTTCCTCAGAATATCAATATATTGCTCTTCAAGGTATTCATAAAAGAATGGGCTTGGAACTTGAATAGTCAGTATATTGTTCTCCAGTTTTAAGGGAATTATAGGTTCAAACCAGGTTTTGTAACTAATGGATGGAATTATATCTCTGATTATTTGCAGACAGTTATTCCATACGTCATTATGTGACTTATTCATGTAAAAAGGTTTTTAAAGAATTTCAAGGTTGGAATCAAGCCGATTCACGTAGCAATATTTGTAAAAAAAAAACTAATAAAAAAAATTTTTTTTGCTTGACTTTCTCGAAAAAAGTATATGTTTTTAACCATCAGCAACTTATAAATCAATTTTTTTTTTATTTAGTTAATACATTGAATATCAGATGTATATTATTATTCGTTTCGGTTTGTATGTGTAATACAATCCATTATGAATTGTTACTCAAAATTCAACCTGAAGTGAATAAAATGCGGACTATTTTGTCCTTGATTCAGATTGACTTTTTAAGAGTAAGATAATCTGATTTTTATAATAATATTATTTAGAAGCTGTGTTTTTTTTGCCAAAGAGTGAAAAATGTACATATCTCTTTGGATTGGCCTTCATATCCTTTAAAAGTAGATTTAAACTCTCAAGACTGCCCGATAAATTCGTATAAAGAGAGTCATTTGTAAGAAATTGACCGGCGCTTCCTTTACCTTTATTTAGATTGTCAACGAGCAAAGATGCTTTTTCAAGACTTTTTTTCAGGTTAGCAACAGAACCCGAGAGGTCGGAGGCTGCCAGCGTATCGCTGATCGTTTCAAGATTACTGAATGTCTTGTTCATCTTTCCGGAATTATCTGATAACATTTTGGTGAACTTATTAATATTATCAATGGTGGCAGAAAGTTCTTTCTCCTTTGATCCTAATACTTTGTCGAGACTTGCCGTAGTACTGTTAAGATGTGCAAGTGTTCCGCTAAAATTCTTTTTAAACTCAGGATTCATTACTTCATCTACTGATTTGATCACAGAATCGAGAACAACTATCAGATTTGTTATCTTTTCTTTCACCGGTAAAATTTCAGTATCGATTTTGTCCATTAGAGATTCAGCAAGCCTTCCGGGAATGGTATCACCATCGGAATATGTCCCGGGACCTTTTCCATAAACGAACTGAACTTTCATTCCTCCAAGCAATGATATCGGGACTATTTCTGCGACTGTGTTTTTAGGGAGTTTAAAACCCTTTTTTACTGAGAACTTTACTAAAAGCCTGCCGCTGACAGGATCTATAAAGTCAAGCGATCTGACGACGCCAACTTTATATCCGTTTATCTCAACCGGACTCGATTCGGCCAGTCCGCCTACTTTATCATATACAGTATAATAGATTGCGGTGCTCTTTAATAAATCTTTTCCTTTAAGAAAAGAAAAAAGCCATACAAAAACCGCTATAGTCAGTAATGCTGTTACTCCAACTTTAACTTCATTCGAGATCTTTTTCATCTAATAATCTTTTTATTTTTTCTTTTTTTGTTCTAAAGCTTGCTGTAAAGGTAATATTTTGTTGTCTTTTACTGCAATTACAAAGGCATCTGGAAAAACAGTTTCCAGCTTTTTTCTGTAATCAACTGCAGAAGAATAGTCAGTAAAACTTCCGGAAGCATATTTGAAGCGATCATTTGAATTTATTTCAGTAATATCTTTCAATCCCTTAAAATTTTCGGGTATAAGTTCAGTCCTTGAAGATGATGTCTTTACCTGTACCATGAAGAATATTTCTCCTGATTGAAGATCATTATTGGAAAGTGTGTCGGCTTCACGAACCGTATCATTTTTATCGTCTGAAGAAAATCCACTCTTTCTGTCAATCTCATTCAGATAGTCCCTGCATGCCCTATATATAGAGGATGCAAGATAGTCCTGCCCTTCTTTTGAATTAAGATATGCTTCCTCTGTTGGATTGGTTATGAAACCTAATTCAATTAGAATGCTTGGCATTTTTGTTTTATAAAGTACCCAGAATCCGGCCTGTTTCACATCCCTGTCGTTTCTGTTGACTCTTTCCCTGAACTCAGTCTGAACCTTTGAAGCCAGGTTTGTACTTTGTTCCTGGAAAACTTTCTGTGTGAGAGAGAACATAATATAAGATTCTGATGATTTAGGATCAAATCCCTCATATTTTGTTGAATGGTCCTCCTCACGCAGCATTACGGAATTCTCCTTCATAGCAACTTCGAGATTGGCCTGGTCTTTTGCTGTACCCATTATATATGTTTCTGCTCCCATGACTTTCTTCGAATCGGCGTAGTTTGTATGGATCGAGATAAAGAGATCGGCATTCACCTTATTTGCAATCTTAGGCCTTTCCTGGAGGTCAACAAAAGAATCGTCCTTCCTGGTATATATAACAGTTGAGTTCTTTATATACTTTTGAATATATTCACCTGTTTTAAGAGCAATTGCCAGGTTGATATCCTTTTCCCGGCTTGATGAGCCCACTGCCCCCGGATCTCTTCCTCCGTGGCCGGGATCGATTACTATCACCCAGCCTTTTTCATTTTTAATCCCGTTTGCTAATGATGAAATGGTTAATGCAGTAAGGAAAAGTAAAAACAATATTGCTTTAAATATATTAATGGTATGATGTTTGCCGTTTTTAATTCCTGTACTCATTTTTAGTTAATGTTTTTTAATTAGTTTTGCGCAGGCATCCCGGTAACACACAAAAACTATACAAAAATAGTATTTAAGTTGTATTTTTTTAAACAAAAGCGGTTAGTTCTCTTGTTCCTACTGTTGGTCCTGTGTTTTTCTTTGTTTTCTCAGGAAGGCAAAACAATTACGGACACACTGGTCATACAAAACGATACTGTAAAAGCTGATACCGTTTTACTTAAAGTTCGCAAACCGGCAGCAGGAGCTATCAATTCAAAAATCACCTATAAATCAGCAGATTATATTAAAAGAGACATAATAAACAAGAAATTCATACTTGTCAAGAATGCAGTAATTAATTATGGCGATCTTGAGATCAAAGCCGATTCGATTATTATTGATATGAACACGAATCTTCTTTTTGCAATTGGCAGACGTGATACAACCGGGAAAGTTCAGGGTAAACCGGCATTTAAGGAGGGAGGCAACACTTTTGATTGTGATGAGCTTACATATAATTTCAAGACCCGTAAAGCTTTAATTAAGAATATTATAACAAAGCAAGATGCCGGTTTGCTGCATAGCCAGTATACAAAGCTTCTTGAGGACGGCACCTCCAACATTTCAAAGAGCACCTATTCTACATGCGATGCAGATACTCCCCATTTCTATATAAACCTTCCCAGAGCCAGAGTCTACCCGGGGAAAAAAATTGTTTCCGGTCCTGGTAACCTTGTAGTAGAAGGAATTCCTTTGCCTCTTATCATCCCTTTTGGATTCTTTCCCATACAGACAAAAAGAGCTGCATCAGGATTAATCATTCCCCGGTACGGAGAGGAACGCACCCGTGGCTTTTCACTCACTGACGGTGGATATTATTTTGCAATCAGCGACTATTTTGATCTTCAGGTTAAAGGAAGCATATATGCCAATGGCTCCTGGATTGGAACTGCACAAACCGATTACCGGAGACTATATAAATACAACGGAAATTTTTCATTCAGTTATGCCAATAATATTGCAGGACATTTTGGATTATCAGATTATAGTAAATCGAATAATTACAGGTTATCGTGGATTTTTAACCAGGACCCAAAATCTTCTCCTAGTTCCAGATTCACAGCCAGTGTGAATATGAGTTCCAGCGGATATGATCAGAATAACAGTTATAATGTCAACGACCATATTACAACTCAACGACAGTCGAGCGTTAGCTATTCCAAATCGTGGGATGGAACACCTTTCAACTTATCAATAAGCGCCAATCATATGCAGAATGTGAAAACTAAAAATATATTGATTGATTTGCCAAAGGCCAGTTTTAGCATGGGAAGGATCTATCCGTTCAAATCAAAGAACAGTTCAGGACCAACAAAATGGTACCAGGAGATTCAGCTCTCATATACTGCATCGCTCGATAACCAGATAGATACAAAAGACAGTCTCCTGTTTACCTCCTCGATATGGAAACATATGAGAAATGGATTTAAACATGAAATCCCTCTGAGTTTTCAGCTCCGTCCATTCAAAAATTTTTCAATATCACCATCTCTGACATATTCAGGTGTGATGTTCACTCAAAAAATATTAAAGGAGTGGGATCCGGCTTATAAAGATGTTGTACTGAATACTGTTCATGGTGCTGTCGTAAATGATACAATACACGGCCTCTTTTATGGTCAGGCCGTAAACCCGTCAATAAGCGCAAGCTTTAACCCACAGATATTCGGAACATATGATTTTGCTGAAAAAAATCCGAATTCACGTCTTCAGCAAATACGTCATGTGATGAAACCTTCCGTGAGTTTTGGTTTTATCCCTTCATTTGCAGGTATGAGTTCAAAAATGTACCGCCAGGTCCAGATTGACACTATTCCGCATTATTCGATATATTCAATATATGATGGTAATATTTTCCCAACACCCTCATTGGGAAGTAAAAGCGGAAATGTTTCCTTTAGCCTGGTCAACATCGTGGAGGCTAAAGTTTTTGCAAGAAATGACACAACAGGAAAAGCCAAGAAGATAAAACTGATCGATAACTTCAGCATTAATACGGCATATAACATTTTTGCAGATTCGTTGAGATGGGCTCCGGTTACAATGCAGTTCAGGACTACTCTCATGAATAATGTCAATCTTTCTGCAAACAGCAGCTTTACTTTATACGGGGTAAATCCTGAAAATGGACAAGCATGGGGCAAATTCCTATGGTCGCAGGAACACAAGCTTATGAAACTTACCAATTTCAGCGCCGGTCTCGATTTTAGTCTCAGCGATCTGCTCAAGAAAAAGGATAAGAACACAACAAATACAACTAATCCGCAAAATTCCGGTACCCAGGGAACCCAGGGTAGTTTCGGCATGCCTTCCCAGGGAGCATCAATACCACAGAATAATAATGCCGGCGGCACAAAGGACGCTTATGGTTATCCGGTTTTTAATGTTCCCTGGACCCTCAATATGAACTACAGTCTGAGTTATGTCAATTCTTTCAAAAAACCAGTTTTGTCGCAGACTCTCTCATTTAACGGGAATGTTGCATTTACTAAAAAGATGTCAGTAACATATACAAGCGGATATGATTTTACCGCTAAGAAGATAACCATGACAAATATCGGAGTCACCCGCGATCTTCATTGCTGGGAGATGAATCTTAACTGGATTCCGAATGGTACTATGCAAAGCTGGAACTTTACCATCAGGGTTAAAGCTTCTGTCCTTGGTGATTTAAAATACGAGCGCAGAAAAGATTTCCACGATTCATATTAGGGACATCACATAAAAAAGTAGAGACGCCCAATTTGGGCGTCTCTACATATAATAATATTGTTTGGGTTTTTATTCCCCCAGTATCTCAAAATCCACCTCAACTTTCACATCCCTGTGAAGTTTGACGATGGCTTTGTAGTTGCCAACCTCCTTGATCTGATCTTCTGGAAGAGTGATATTCTTGCGGTCAATATCAAATCCTTTTTCTTTCAGCGATTCGGCAATCTGAATGGTGTTAACTGAACCAAAGATTTTCCCCGAAGTACTTGTTTTTGCACCAACAATAATTTTAAGACCTGCCATCTTGCCGGCCATCTCCTGTGCTGCAATTCTGATCTTCTCTTCTTTGTGGGCTCTCTGTCTCAGGTTTTCAGTATGCATCTTTTTTGCTGAAGGTGTCGCAGCAATTGCATATCCCCGAGGGATTAGAAAATTTCGGCCGTATCCTGCTTTAACATTAACTAAATCGTCCTTTTGGCCAAGCTTATTGACGTCCTGTATTAATATAATTTCCATATAGCGTCCTCCTTATTTTAAAAGGTCAGTTACATAAGGAAGAAGAGCGATGTGTCTGGCTCTTTTAACGGCTTTTGCCACTTTCCTCTGATATTTAAGTGAAGTACCTGTAATTCTGCGTGGCAGAATTTTACCCTGGTCGTTCAGAAACTTCTTAAGAAATTCAGGATCTTTATAATCTATATAACGGATCTTGTTTTTTTTGAACCTGCAGTATTTCTTTTTCTTGATCTCAACGGTTGGTGGAGTCAAATATCTGATTTCCGATTCGTTCTGTGCCATATTCTATTCCTCCTTCGCTTTACCTGATTCTTTCTGTTTTCTCTTCTTCTCTGCATATTCGACGGCAAATTTTTCCATCCTGAAAGTCAAAAACCTGATTATCCTCTCATCTCTTCGATACTGGACTTCAAGTTTCTCAATTAGATCGCCTGTGCCTTTAAATTCTACCAGGTAGTAGAAGCCGGTTGACTTCTTCTGGATGGGGTAGGCCAGTTTTTTCAGACCCCAGTTCTCTTCATGAACGATCTCACCGCTATTGTCGGTGATAACCTTCTTGAATTTCTGTACCGCTTCCTTCATCTGGTTCTCAGATAAAACGGGAGTTGCAATGAAAACGGTTTCGTACTGATTCAACATAGTAATTAATAGTTTATTAAATAAATGATTTTGGCTCGCAAAAGTACAACTATTTTGGTTTATTCAAAAATATTGTAACTAAAAATATCAGGAAAATGATTATCAATTTGTTAAAGGGGCTGTTGAAAAGTCTTTTTATCCAAAAAGAACACAAAGAAGGCTGCACCGTGTCCACTTCGCAGCCATCCTCCTAAAGGGATTTAGTTGAATTGGTTCAAATATAAAGTACTAACTCCCTTTCAGGGCTACCCTTTATACATATCTTTTTCTTTTAGTTAGATGTATTATTGTAAAAGACGCCGAAGGCGTCAAAACCCAATAGCCACAGTCACGTCTGTGGTAATCAAAACGGGACCTCATCCAACACTGGAGGTGTTGAATTCCAATGGTCATGAAATAATAATGTCAACATTAAAACTTAAACATATTCAACACCCTTCGGGGTTGCTAGATCAACTAATCATTCGACCACGAACGCTACCGTGGCTATTGGAATTAAATGCCTTCGGCATTATTCCATGATATAAAATGTTTAATAACTTCCTATATACCAATCTAATAAAAAAAGATGTATATAAAGGGTAGTCTTTAGGGGGGCAGGGGGGCAAAAAGCCTTTGTGCCATTGCGCCTTTCCGCATTTTATTAACTAAGGCCACATATTTATAAAGAGTCGCTTTACATGGAAGCCTTTTTATCTATATTTGTGTTCAGGAATTATTAAATACGTCGACTGCAATTTTATGGAAAACTTCATTGTTTCAGCAAGGAAATACCGGCCAGCCAGTTTTGATATGGTAATTGGCCAGGATTCGATAACAAATACGCTGAAAAGTGCAATTAAGAATAATCATCTTGCTCAGGCTTATCTTTTTTGCGGACCAAGAGGTGTAGGAAAAACAACCTGTGCAAGGATCTTTGCAAAAACAATTAACTGCAGCAATATTGGTGATAATCTTGAAGCATGCGATGAATGCGAATCATGTCTGTCATTTAATTCGTTGCGGTCATTCAATATCCATGAACTCGATGCTGCTTCAAATAATAAGGTTGAAGATATAAGATCTCTGAACGACCAGGTGAGGATACCGCCTCAGATAGGAAAATACAGCATCTATATAATCGATGAAGTTCATATGTTATCTTCATCTGCTTTCAATGCTTTTCTTAAAACACTCGAAGAACCACCATCGCATGCAATATTTATTCTTGCAACTACTGAAAAACACAAAATAATACCAACCATTCTCTCACGTTGCCAGATTTTCGATTTCAACCGGATAAAGATAGAAGATATTGTCGGCAGGTTGATGTATGTGGCTAATAATGAAGGAATAACCGCAGATGAAGAAGCTCTTCATATCATAGGTCAGAAAGCTGATGGCGCTTTACGCGATGCCCTGTCAATCTTTGATCAGATTGTGAGCCTCAGCGGGAAGACAATCACATATAAGGATGTTATTGATAATCTGAATGTACTCGACTTCGAGTATTATTTTAAATGTGTCGATGCTGCAATCAGCGGGGATGTATCATCACTTCTTTTAACTTTTAATGAAGTCCTCGAGAAAGGATTTGATGGTCATAATTTCATATCCGGACTAAATAGTCACCTTCGTGATCTTCTGGTTAGTAAGGATGAGTCGACACTTCGACTTCTGGAAGCAACACCAGCCATAAAAAAAAGATATCTGCATCAGACCGGAAATTGCCCTGTTGATTTCTTGTTCAGGGCTCTGGAAATCGGAAATAACTGCGATATTAATTATAAAAGCAGCAAGAATCCACGTCTGCATATCGAACTTTCTCTTATCAGATTGTGCCAGTTGGGAAATGAGAACAGTGTGTCTTTTGAAAAAAAAAAGTCTGATCCTGAACAGTTGAAAAAGCAGGAAGAGGAAATTCCGCTTCCTTCAAAATCTGAGACAATCAGGCAGGATGTACAGAATCCTGATAAACGGATCATCTCACAGGAGGTATACTCCGGGAAACATAATCCCGTAATTGAAAAGCCATCAAAATCATTTTCAATAAAAGATATTATTTCAGACGATATTAAACCGGCTGAAAAGACCTCGGAGAGTCATGTATTGAATGATCCTGAAGTTCAGATGTTGCCAAAAGCTGAGTTCACCCCCCAGGCTTTCGAAGTTGCCTGGCAGGAGTTCACCGATCAGCTTAAAGGAGAGGGAACAAGAATAGTAAGTATGTTTAAGTCAGTAAGACCTGAATTTGAAAATGAACAGACAATAAAAATTCATCTGAGCAATGCAGCGCAAAAGGACACTTTCATTTTGAATTACAGGCCCAAATTAGTTACTTTTCTTGAGAACAGGTTCATAATGACAGGAATCGAAATTGAAACAACGGTGGACCTTTCAGAAACAAATGAAATCCTGTATTCCGATGAGCAGAAGCTTAATTACCTGTCCAACAAATATCCTATATTGAAAGAAATGAAGAAAATATTTAATCTTGATATTACATAGCAACCACTGACTTATTTATTCATGACGATAAGAAGCTCAATTGATTTTATTCGTTTACCCCGGCCCCAGGGGGAGCGAATAAAATCAATTGAAACCAAACAAAGAAACTTTTTCCTCCATGAACCTGACAAAATAAAACTAACTACTTGAAAAAGAAACTTGAAATTTCTGACGTTAATGATTATTTGAAATATCTCACAAAAGAAAAGGATATTTCAGATCAGATCATTAACCACTCCCGGTCTATGATAACCATTATTAACCGGGATTATATATATGAAAAGGTAAATTCCACTTTCTGCAATGCTCATCAGGTCGTTTTGGATACCATCCTTGGTAAAACTATGGGAGATGTATGGGGGCACGATACTTTCCAAAACATTATCAAGCGGAATGTGGATATCTGTTTCTCAGGAAAAACTGTGCAGTATGAAGCGACATTTATTACTCCACAGTCAGGTAAAAGACATTTTGAGGTAATTTTCAGACCCTTGTCTGTTGAACCCGGAAAAATTACTCACCTTCTGGCTGAAACCTTCGATATTGATGATCTGAAAAATACCAAACTTGCTGTCATTGAGAAAGAGGAAGAGCTCAGAAAGTTCGAATCAAATCTTCCAATCGGTTTCCTGAGATGCGATCCAAAAGGAAAAATCCTTCATGCCAATCAGGCATTTTTGATGATTGCCGATTGCCGTGATGATCTTTCAGTAAAAAGTATGAATTTAAAGAGTTTTTATCTTGAGGAAGAGTTATTTGATCTGCATCTGGAACAACTCAAGGAGAACCATACGAAAAATTTCGGGCGGGTATCTTTGAAAAACAGTTTTGGAAAGGAAGTCCCTTGCCGGATCAGTGGTTTTCTTGCTCTTGATGGGTCGGGGGCTCCCGCATATATTGATTTTGCAGTTGAAGATTGCTCACGCGAACTGATGCTCGAAAATCGACTGCTTCAGGCTCAAAAACTCGAAACAATCGGATCGCTGGCAGGAGGGATTGCACACGATTTTAATAATATTCTGGCTACAATTTCCGGATACTCTGAAATGCTACATGAAGATCTGCCAAAGAATTCTGACATGTCAGATAAAGTAACCAAAATACTCGGGGCGGTGAAGAAGGCTCAATCTATTACTAACCAAATACTTACATTCAGCCGGCATGTTGAGCAGGAAAAAGTTCTTATAAATGTTTCAGAAGTTCTTAAAGAGACTATAGGATTTGTAAAATCATCAATTCCGTCCAATATAATATTGAAAAGCAGGATTCCAAAAATGAGTGCTAATGTTCTTGCTGATCCGACACAATTATTCAGGGTATTCCTGAATCTTATGACAAATGCCATTCAGGCAATGGAAGAGGATGGAGGTGTTTTGTCAGTGAATATCGCAGTTGTGGAAAGAGAGTTTGTTCAGCATGAACTTAATAAGGATATTGTTGCAGATGAATATGTACTCCTTACTTTTAAGGATACAGGAGAGGGAATGGAATCATCACTTATCGGAAGAATTTTTGAGCCATTTTTTACAACCAGGGAGGTTGGAAAAGGAACTGGTCTGGGCTTGTCTGTTATACATGGAATTATATCTGAAATGGAAGGGGAGATACTCGTATCTAGCAAGAAGAAAGAAGGTTCAGTCTTCCTTGTCTACCTGCCTATATCGAAAAGCTATTCGGATATCACGGATAAGAAGCTTTCGAGGAAGAAAATCCTTTTTATAACAGGGAATAAATATGAATCCAGGATATTATCTCTGGCTCTTGAAAGTGCAGGCTATGAGCTTGTTTATATATCCGACGGCAGGAATTTTGTCAAAGTTATGACGAATGTAACAGAACGGCTCGACATGGTTATCTATATGAGTGATTCAAAGCAGATCAAGCCTGAAGATCTCATAGGAATATTCAGGAGTCAGAAAATTCTCACTCCCTGCATACTCATCACCGACCCAAACCAGGATATGTCACCTGAAAATTTAGTAAATTCGGGAATTATAAATCAACAATTGACAAAACCTGTTTCTCTGAAGGAAATCAGGAACGCAATTCAGGAACTATTGAGATAAAAAATTAGTCTTAACCTTAACCTTAACCAAAAATTATAAAATATGCCAGGAGTACTAATCGTAGAAGATGATAAAGAACTGAGAGAAATGTTAAAAATGTCGCTCCTTAGAAGACACTTTACTGTTCTTGAGGCAGAAAATGGCAAAGAGGCAATAACTCATTTCAAGCCATCTTTGACAGATCTTGTAGTTACTGACTTAATTATGCCTGAGGAAGATGGCCTTAAGGTAGTTATAAAACTGAGGGAATTGAAACCATCAATTAAGATTATTGCTATTTCGGGAGGTGGCAAAGTTGGTCCCGGAAGCTACCTGAATCTGGCAAAGGCACTCGGAGCAGACGCTATCTATTCAAAACCTTTTTCAATAAACGACCTTACAGCAAAGATTGAGCAATTGTTGGATAATGAACAACATTCTTTGTAAAGCTACTGCATGAAGAAACTCTTTTCTCTTCTTCTCGGGTTACTGATTATAAATTCTGGTCTTCCCCTTAATGCACAGGAATTGATAAGGAATTCCTCAGTAACAGGAGTTTGTTATGCCGGGAAAAAAATTAACCGTATTTACGTTCCTCCTCCAAGGGAGTTTTACAGGAACGGAAGAGCAAATGGAGGAGCAGTTATAACTGTCAACTATACGGGCTTTTCAAATCAGGCAGAAGCTGCAGTGGATTATGCAGTGTTGATACTTGAAAAAATACTTCCTTCCGATGCCCGTTTCACAATAGATGCCAGCTGGCAAAAAATTTCAACGGCAGGTGTACTGGCGCAATCAACAATTACTAGCTATGCTGCTGGTTGGGATATCAATGCTTTCAAGCCTTTATCGCTCTACCCGCTTGCTCTTGCTGAAAAGATTGCCGGCAGAAGCCTTAACAGCAATTTGCAGGGAGATATAACACTTGCAGTCAACAGTTCAATTAACTGGTACCTTGGTATTGACGGACAAACACCCGTTCAGAAATATGACCTGGTTACAGTTGCAATGCATGAGATCTGCCATGGACTAGGCTTTTTTGACAGCTTTAGCGATACCGGAAATATTGGTTCATACGGAATAGGTTCCATACCAATGATCTACGATACATTTATTGAAAATTTCCCTGGCAACAAGTTAACTGATACCCTGAAATTTCTTAATTCCTCAATTTCACTTGGGAGTCAGCTTGTTGGAAATCAATTATATTTCAACGGACCTCTCCTGAAGAAATATACATCCTCAAATCCTGTCCGGTATATCGCTTCCAGAGCAAAGCTTTATGCACCGGCAACCTGGGACGCGGGATCAAGCATATCACATCTTGATGAATCTACCACCCTCGTGTCAGATGGCCTCATGACTCCTTTCATTGATTTTGGTGAAGCAATTCACGATCCGGGTAAATTTACACTCTCAATACTTGGTGATATTGGCTGGATAAATACACGAATAATACATAAACCACTAGGAGATACTGAAGCCCACCTGACACAGATACAGCTCTCGGCAGATATAAAATCAGATACTGTCTATAACCATAATAAGGTTGGAATCGTATTCTCATTCAATAACTTTCTTACCAGTGACTCTCTTTTCCTTTCCTCCCCAAATTCTAATAACTCGTATAATACTATAATCACAATTCCGGGGTACAATTCTGAACTGCAGTATTATTTCTTTGTTGAGGATTATTTTCTCCGGAGGTACCATTCTCCCGCATTATATAAAGATTTTAACCTTTTTAAAAATAACAGGTATCACTTTTTTATAGGAACTGATACAGTAAAGCCTGTGATTGTCCAAACTCCGGTTCCTTATTATTTGCAGACGGTTGATTCTATTAAATTTGGTGCAGTAGTAACTGATAATCTGGGAGTTGACTCAGTATACGTACAATATAAAATAAATAACGGTCCCTCGAAATTTATCAGACTGAAAAAGGGAGATTCTGATAACTATAGTACTGCTTTTAAGGCCAGGTCTTTAGATTTAAAAGGCCACGATTCAATCGAATATAAAATATATGCAGTTGATACTGCAAAAGTTCCGAATATAAGTGTACTGCCTAAATCCGGATATTTTGTGACACACATTGAGGAAATATCCTCAACGCTGACAAACTATTCCACAGATTTTTCTGGTGCTGCTCCTGACTTCTTTAATATTGGATTTCAGATTTTAAAACCAGCTGGTTTTAGCAAGTATGGCCTTAATTCCAAACATCCTTACGAGAGTCCTGAAGACAATAATAAGAGCATAGATTATACTGCAATCCTGAGACATCCGCTGAAATTTAGTGAGTCTGGTATGCTATTCAGCTTCAATGAGATTGTTCTTGTTGAACCGGGAGATGCGGGATCTGTATTCGGATCGCCTAATTTTTACGATTATGTAATAGTAGAAGGTTCAAGGAACTTTGGGAAGAGCTGGTTCAATCTGATCGATGGCTACGACAGCAGATTGTATCCATCGTGGCTGGCGGATTATAATAGCAGTATAGTCGGAGACAATTCAACATTTGTTGGAACGGAGGATATGGTGCAGAAGCATGCTTTTCTATACAAGGCAACTGACAATATTGCTGCAGGCGATACCTTACTGGTCAGATTCAGGTTATACTCTGATCCGTTTGCCAATGGATGGGGATGGGTAATTGAAGATCTGAAGATCAATCCGCTTGTTGACGCTGTTCCTGAAACAACTCAGCAGAAGATAAATATTTATCCCAATCCTGGGAAAGGGATTATTAAAATAAGTACTGATATTTATAGCAATGGGAATTATAAACCACTGCACTTCAATGTTTTCAATGCGGCAGGTATAAGACTGATAAATGCCACCACCACACTGTCGGGCGAGACCCTCGTTAATATTTCAGATTATCCGCCAGGTATGTACATCATTGTGTTGTACCTCGATGACGGGATAAAGACAATTAAATATAGTCTTATTAAATAAAAGCAAAACCCCGCAAGAATGGCGGGGTTTTTGTATAAATTGATTTTTTGGAATTCTTTATTGGAAAATAAAGCTAATTTTGCTGAAGATTTAAAAAAACTGTAAAACACCTTAAAATGAGCATTATAAATAGTGTATTAGGCCTTTTTCTTGGTAATAAATATGAAAGGGACATTAAGGAAATTAATCCCTTTGTCGATAAAGTACATATAGAATTTGAAAAAGTAAAGGGTCTGTCAAATGATGAGTTAAGGGATCGGACGGATGACCTAAGAAAGGAGATCCTTAAAAGTGTTGAGGATGATGAGAATGAGATCAGATCACTCAGGGAAAAGGCAGAGATTGAAGAGGATGTATATCTGAAAGAGGAGATTTACAATTCTATCGATAAGGTTGAGAAACAAATTAATGAAAAACTCGAAGCAACACTGGATCAGCTTGTTCCAAGAGCATTTGCAATTGTCAAGGAAACGACAAGGAGATTTAAGGAAAACAGCGTGCTTGAGGTGACAGCACGACAATATGACAGAGACCTGGCTGCAACCCGCGAAAGCATAATAATTAATGGCGATAAGGCCATCTGGAGTAACAAGTGGATTGCAGGAGGTAATGAAATTACCTGGGACATGGTTCATTACGATGTTCAGCTTATCGGAGGTGTAGCCCTACACAAAGGTAAGATCGCCGAGATGGGAACCGGAGAAGGAAAAACCGTCGTAGCTACCCTGCCTGTTTTTCTTAATGCACTTGCAGGAAGAGGAGTCCATATCGTAACCGTTAACGATTACCTCTCTAAACGCGACTCGGAATGGATGGGTCCAATATATGAATTTCACGGCCTTACGGTGGATTGTATCGATAAACATCAGCCAAATTCCCCGGAAAGACGAAAAGCATATAACGCAGATATTACTTTCGGAACGAACAATGAGTTTGGTTTCGACTACCTGAGGGATAATATGGCAATTAATCCTGAAGACCTTGTGCAGCGTAAGCATCATTATGCAATAGTTGATGAAGTTGACTCTGTACTTATCGATGATGCCCGTACACCACTTATTATTTCGGGTCCGACCGCAAAAAGCGATACTCAGCAGTTTGATGAGTTGAAACCCAAAGTCGATAAGCTGGTAAATGCACAGAAAAAGCTTGTTACCCAAATAATCGCTGATGCCAAAAAACTTATTGCGGATAATAAAGATGAAGAGGGAGGACTGCTTCTTCTTAGAGCATACAAAGGGCTCCCCAAGAACAATGCACTTATAAAATATCTTAGTGAGGAAGGAAATAAATCACTGCTGCTAAAGACAGAGAACTTCTATATGCAGAATAACAGCAAGGAAATGCCCAAAGCAACTGATGCCCTATATTTTATAATCGATGAAAAAGCCAACTCAATTGAACTCACTGAAAATGGACTTGATCTGATTTCAGATTCTGTCGAGGATGTAAGCTTTTTTATACTGCCCGATGTTGGATCAAAGATTGCCGATATAGAGAAATCAGAAATGTCGGACCGTGAAAAACTTAAGATAAAAGATGAACTTCTTCAGGATTATTCAGTTAAGTCAGAACGGGTTCACACGATGACGCAATTGCTTAAGGCATGGACACTTTTTGACCGTGATACAGAATATATTGTAGTTGATAACAAGGTAAAAATTGTTGATGAGCAGACCGGTCGTGTTCTTGAAGGGCGACGTTATTCCGACGGGCTTCATCAGGCTATTGAGGCAAAGGAAAATGTTAAGGTGGAAGACGCAACGCAGACCTATGCCACAATAACTCTCCAGAATTATTTCAGGATGTATCATAAGCTGGCCGGTATGACAGGAACTGCTGAAACAGAAGCCGGTGAACTCTGGAATATCTATAAACTCGATGTGGTGGTTATTCCGACAAACAAACCTGTAATCAGAAACGACAGGGAAGATCTTGTTTATAAAACCAAAAGGGAAAAATATAATGCTGTAATTGATGAGATTGCTGAGATGAACCGCCAGGGGCGGCCTGTTCTTGTCGGTACAACGTCAGTTGAGATTTCTGAATTGCTGAGCAGGATGCTAAAAATGAAAGGTCTGAAACATAATGTCCTTAATGCAAAACTTCATCAGAGGGAGGCAGAAATCGTCGCTGAGGCCGGTAAAACAGGTACCATTACCATCGCGACTAACATGGCCGGACGTGGAACCGATATAAAACTTACCGAAGATGTAAGGAAAGCCGGAGGTCTTGCCATCATAGGAACTGAAAGGCATGAATCGAGACGTGTCGACCGTCAGCTGAGGGGCCGTTCAGGCAGACAGGGAGACCCAGGTTCTTCGCAGTTCTTTGTCTCTCTTGAAGATGAACTTATGAGGTTATTTGGTTCAGAAAGAATAGCCGGAATAATGGATAAGCTCGGACTCAAGGATGGAGAGATGATCCAACATTCGATGATTACAAAATCTATAGAAAGAGCTCAGAAAAAAGTTGAGGAAAATAACTTCGGAATCAGAAAACGACTTCTTGAATATGACGATGTCATGAACTCCCAGCGTGAGGTCATATACAAGAAAAGACGCCATGCTTTGCTTGGTGAGCGATTAAGTGTCGATATTGCCAATATGATGTTTGATGTTACTGAAAACCTGGTTGATGTCTATCACGGAGATGGCGATTTTGAGGGATTTGATTTTGATCTTATACGTTCGTTTTCAATGGATTCTCCTGTTCCTGATGAGGATTTCAGGAAAGCTAATTCCAAAGAGGTGACTGACAAAGTCTATATAAAAGTGCTTGATACATATAAAAGGAAGGTTGAATCTATTTCCGCTCAGGCCTACCCGGTACTTAAAGATGTTTATGACAGGATGTCACATGTTTATGAAAATGTTGTTGTTCCTATTTCAGACGGAGTTAAGGTTTATCAGGTTGTGACGAATCTGAAGGCTACCGCAGAATCGGAAGGGAAAGAACTGGCTAAAGCATATGAAAAAACTGTTGTTCTTGCCACAATAGATGAGGCATGGAAAGAACATCTGAGAGAGATGGATGAACTTAAACAATCAGTACAGAATGCTACTTACGAACAAAAAGATCCTTTGCTTATATACAAGTTTGAGTCATTTGAGCTGTTCAAGACAATGCTGACAAAAGTGAATAAGGATGTTGTCAGTACGCTGATGAAAGGTCACATACCAACGCAGGATCCGGAGCAGGTCAAAGAAGCGCAGAGAAAAAGGCAGGTAGATATGAGCAACCTGAGAACCTCAAAAAGTGATTTTTCGCAATATAGCAGTACGGGCGGTGGCGGTCAGGAGAAAAATCAAAAGATAGAACCTGTCAGAGTCGATAAAAAAGTAGGAAGAAATGATCCTTGTCCCTGTGGAAGCGGCAAGAAATACAAGAACTGCCATGGTGTGCAGCAGGGGGCCGGTGCTACAGTCTGATCAGATTTTGCTTACTTCATCGATAGCTTTCTGAATCCTGGTATAATTGGTCCTGTTAACCGCAACCAGCGGGAGCCTGAGATTATTCTGGCAAAGGTTCATTATACTCAGCATGGCTTTTACTCCTGCAGGGTTTCCATCGATAAAAAGTAATTCTGTCATTTCAAGATAGCGAAGTTGAATCTCGCGTGCTGTTTTAAAATTGCTTTTAAGTGCATTTGAGACAAGTTCACTGGTCGCTGCTGGGAATGCATTGGCGAGAACAGATATGACACCCGATCCTCCCGAAGCTATGATTGGAATAGTCATCGTGTCATCGCCTGAAATAACACTGAACCCATCGGGTTTACCTCTTATTATCCTCATAATCTGCGCTATATCGCCCGAAGCTTCTTTTACTGCAACTATATTTTCACACTCATTGGCAAGCTCTATGCAAGTATCTGACGAGATGTTGCTGCAAGTCCTGCCAGGAACATTGTATATTATAACAGGTATAGGACTGCATGTTGCAATCGCTTTAAAATGCTGAAAAAGCCCTCTTTGATTTGGCTTATTATAATAAGGTGCGACAGATAATATTCCATCGACACCGGTAAAGTTAGTATGCCTGACACAATTTATTACTTCCTGAGTGCTGTTACCCCCGATACCTACTACCAGCGGAACCCGATTATCAGTCACTTCAACCACATAGGAGATAATAGCTTTCTTTTCATCCTTTGTGAGTGTGGCTGACTCGCCGGTAGTTCCCATTACAACTATATAATTAATACCTCCTGTTATTACATGATTTACCATACGTCCGAGAGCAGCGAAATCAATGCTGGAGTCATTTTTAAAAGGTGTTACAATAGCAACTCCGGTCCCTCTGAATTTTTTCATATACTTAATTATTTACAACTTTTTGAACGGTTCCCGAATTAATCATGCCAAGATAATGTACTATCTGATTGAGGTAATCTTCAACGTTGACAGGATTTTTTAGTTCCATCATCAGGTCGAAGGGTGTGTTCCTGGTTTCAGGTTCAAACAAACCAACTTTAAGGCCGGCATTTGATAGTGATGAAATGTATTGAAGGGGTAATACTTTTTTAAAATTCAGATCTATCAGAACATCAAAACGGATATTTATAAAGGCAATGGATTCATGTGAGACCGGGTGATAGAAAAAGTTCAGTTCATCATTTTTAATAACAGAAAGGTAGCTGATTGCGGTATATTGATTGGGCAGATTCTTTCCTGGAAAATATCCCATGATCTTTACATCAGTCTTGCTATCATGCATCTTTTGAAAAAAACGCGATAAGCAAGCAAAGTCATCTGTTTTTGAAGCATCCCAGACAATCCCTATATTTCTTACTTCATTTATATTGGAAAAATGCTTTTTTCTTTTTGTTCCGGCTATCTTGTTTCTTAGAATAGCATCTCCGATTTTAAGTCTGATATTTCTAAATAATTCCATATTGCAAACCTAACAGTTTTTTATGAAAATCAGCTGAGAGTACGTGTTATTCTTCACCAATTTCTTTGAGAAAATCATCCTCACTCTTGAGAGCTATTTTTAGTTTTTCAGCTTCTTCTTTTTTTGACGGGCCCATGTCCTCTCCTGCAAGAATGAATGAGGTTTTTCCTGAAACTGACCCTGTATTTTTACCTCCGTTCCTTACAATTATTTCTTTATATTCTTCACGGCTATGTCTATGGAAGACACCTGAAATTACTATTATTTTGCCTTCCAGAGCATTACCTGTTCTAGTTGTCTGCCTATCATCACTGAATCTGATACCGGCTGATTTAAGTCTTTTAATCATTTCAAGATTGTCATCATCAGAAAAATAGGCAACAATACTTGCGGCTATTTTAGGTCCGATTTCATAAACACCGGTCAGTTTTTCAATATCAGCATTTATCAGATCATCAATGGTACTGAATCTTCCTGCAATAGTTTTTGCAACCGTCTCACCGACATGTCTGATCCCAAGAGCAAACAGCACCCTGTGATAAGGAGTATCAATTGATTTCCTGATGCTTTTCATAATATTAGAGGCAGATTTTTCACCAAGGCGTTCAAGTGGAACAAGCTGATCAAGACGCAAATCGTATAGATCTGAAATGTTTTTTACCAGTTTTTCATTGAATAGAAGGTCGATAGTTTCTTCTCCCAATCCATCTATATCCATTGCCTTCCTGCTGATAAAATGTTCGATTCTTCCTTTGATCTGAGGAGGGCAATGAAGGTAGTTTGGACAAAAATGATTTGCTTCACCTTCATTTTTAATGAGGGCAGTCCCGCATTCCGGACAATGAGTGATGAACTCAATCTTCCTGTTATTCTCATTTCTGAATGAGTGATCTACTCCAACTATTTTTGGAATTATTTCGCCACCCTTTTCTATGTAAACCATGTCGTTCTGATGCAGGTCGAGAAGGGCTATCTGATCAGCATTATGAAGTGTTGCACGCCTGATTGTTGATCCGGATAGAAAAACAGGTTCCAGATTTGCCACTGGTGTAACTGCCCCGGTCCTTCCTACCTGAAAAGCCACTGAGAGCAGCCGGGTTGTAGCTTCTTCAGCTTTATACTTATATGCTATTGCCCACCGGGGAGATTTGGCAGTGAATCCAAGTTGCTGCTGCTGAACCAGGGAGTTGACCTTAATAACCACACCATCAGTGTCATAGGGCAGGTTTTTCCTCTCTGATTCCCATTGCGAGATAAAGTGTATCACTTCATCTATGTTATTGCATAACCGTATGCTGTCAGCAACTTTGAATCCCCAGGCTTCAGCCTCTTTGAGATTATCATAATGGTTATCGTAGGGCAGATTCTCAGAAAGAAGAAAGTAAACCATACAATCAAGGGATCTGGATGCTACCACCCTTGGATCAAGAAGTTTAAGTGTTCCTGCGGCAGCATTCCTGGGATTCGCAAACGGAGTTATATCCGATTTAATCCGTTCCGCATTTAACCTGTCAAATACAGCTCGTGGCATAAGAATCTCTCCTCTTATGACAAATTCTTCAGGTAGGACTTTATCAGATATCTTTAAGGGTATACTTTTTATTGTTTTCACATTAAGGGTAACATCATCCCCTTTGTTACCGTCACCTCTCGTCACAGCTCTGAAGAGAGAGCCGTTTTTATATGTAATACTGATTGATGCACCGTCAAACTTCAATTCACAAACATATTCAACTGGCTGTGATATTGTCTTATGAATCCTGTTGTCAAATTCCCTTAAATCATCTTCACTGTAAGTGTTCCCGAGTGAAAGCATGGGATATGCGTGCTCATACTGTTCAAACTCTTTTGTTATATCGCTGCCAACGTGACGGGTGGGAGACTCCGAAGTCATAAATTCGGGAAATATTTTCTCAAGAGTATCAAGTTCATTTAAGAGAATATCGTACTCAAAATCAGAGATGGAAGGCTGATTTAAAACATAATATCTGTTGTTATGTTCTTCAAGTTGTTTCCTTAGAACATCTATCCTTGATTTTGCTTCAGACTTTTTCATTTAGAAGAAAAAAATTATTTCAATTCCATATTCCATCAATTCCGGCACCGCATTTGTTACATTTCCCTCCGCTAATGTTATTAGTCACGATCCGGTAACCTTGTCTGGCAACTACAATCGTATTACACGACGGACATTTGGTATTCGAGATCTCGTTTCCAGGCACATTTCCGGTATACACATATTTTAATCCTTCTCCGGTTGCAATCCGATAAGCACTTTCAAGTATTTCAACAGGTGTTGGCGGCAATTGTTCAAGCTTATGCAAAGGGTAGAACCGGCTGAAATGTAATGGAGTGTTTTTAAACCCATTGTCCCCTAACCATTTGCACATTTTCCCAATATCATCAATATTATCAGTCCAGTCAGGTACAACGAGATTTGTTATTTCAAGCCAGACACCGTTATCTTTTAATACCTTGAGAGAATCGAGAACTGGCTGTAACTTTCCTCCGGTTAGTTTCAGGTATAAGCTTTCACTGAAAGCCTTCAGATCAATATTTGCAGCGTCAATAACATTGCTTAGCTTTTTAAGTGGTTCAGCGTTTATATAACCATTCGATTTGAAGATGTTTTTAATTCCCGATTTCCTTGCAAGAGAAGCAGTCTCGAACACATATTCATAAAAAGTTACAGGTTCAGAATAAGTATATGCGATAGATTTGCAGCTGTTTTTAGTGCATTCATCAACTACAGCTTCAGGCATCAGGTCAACATTTCTCGTTTTATCCGGACTGGTCTGAGAGATGGTCCAGTTCTGACAATTCAGGCATACAAGATTACATCCCGCTGTTGCAATGGAAAATGCTTTGGAACCAGGGTAGAAATGATAAAGCGGCTTTTTTTCTACAGGATCTATATTTACCGAACATGGATTACCAAATGCCAGGGTATATAATTTGGACCCTTTAACCTTGCGATTATTACATTTGCTTAATTCACCCTCCTTAAGAACGCATTCATTCGGGCATATCCTGCACATTATTCCCCTCGCCGTTTCTTCCTGGTACATGGCGATTCTCTTATAAATTCCTGATTCTTCAAAAGGTTTTTCAGGAAACAGTGACCGGCATGGGACACATAGCAGCCCTGCCGATAAAGCCAAAGACTTTTTAAGAAAATCACGTTTGCTTAGATCACAACTTCTGTTCTTCATCTTACCTCCTCATTTAGTGAACTAATTAACTCATGTATTCATTTACAAAATTGCTAATAATATCTAGTGTTAACACATAAATTGATCATGATATTTCCTTAGTGTTACTTTGTGAATTACTTCGTGTTCCTTTGTGGTTTACTAAAACTACTATTTGTTTATAATTGTACCAAACAGAATACCTCCAAAAACAAGTGCTGATAGTAAATATATTGAAACCTGGATCCCGAAGAGAGGTACTGCAAAACCTGAAATGATCATAAACCCAAATGCAGAACCCGCAAGATCGGCACTGTAAATTGCAGGTGATATCTCAATTCCTTCTGTTTTCATTGTCAGTTCATGAAATATTCGTCCAGTAAATAAAGCAGGTAAAAATCCTGAAACCAAAATCGTAATGACTGACAGTAGTAAGCTTTTTAGTTCTAAAATGTAATTATGTATCAGACCAAAAATCAAATAGAATATCAATAAGTAGATAACTTTGCTTCTCAGTGAAATAGTATTCAGGAAATTAAAATTAATTCCTGAACCGATGGCCAGACCAGCCATTAATCCAGCGATTATCAGTCCGGTTAACTGATACATATTGCCAATCATTATCTGAAGTGTCAAAAGAAGGATTATCTCAAATCCTGCAAGGGCTGAGGCACTGAAATACATAAGCAGATTTCTTCTTTTTATAGTCACAACAGGTACTGCGAAGACCAGTAATAGGAGAATTATGGCAGGTATCTTCTCATCCAGAGTTTTACTGAACTGATAAGACTGGGATTGAAAACATGCCACCGGAAAATCTGATCGGTTCTCTTTTATTCCCCGGTCAATCAGAGAAACCAATTCTTCAGACTTCCTGGTAACAAGAACATCGTCAAGGAAATCAGAACTCACATAAATATTTTTGATATGCCGCTCATCAGCGAGCTGGCAGAAGGAACATGATAGCGCTTTGTCGGAGGCAATAAAATAGAGCTTATTTCCTACGACAGGCATTACATTTTTGAAACTTGAAGCGAGGCTGTTATAAATTGATGAATAAAGATTTAATGATTCTTTATTGAAGTAATTGTCTCCGGGACCGGGAGAACACATGAAGATACCGCCAGGCTTAAGTTTTTTCCTTGCCCCTGTAAAAAATTCAGAAGTATAATACCTGTTTAGAAGAAGAGTCGAAGGGGGGGGAATAAGCAAAATAATAACATCAACTTTCTCATTTGAATCTCTGATATACTTGTATGCATCCTTGTTTACAAAAATTGTATTGCCAGGCAAATTATTAATTGCAGATGTTTCAAGACTTGCGAGGAAAGGATCTCTTTCAATATAAATGATACGGTTTACAGGATACTTTAAAATTTCTGGCAGATGAGATTGCAGGGAGCCTGATATCATGATAACTTTTTCCGGCGAATCGCTCTGAAGCATTGCATAGTGTATATCTTCCTCCCTTTCGGTTGCATCATCGTTATATGCCAGGAGTCTTTGATTGTAATAGAGACTTTCTTCGCCCTTATATTTCCCTTTTGTAATGTTTCCGTAAGGTGTATCTTGTGTCATTGTTACTTTTACTCCGGGAAGCAATATCTGCCTGAAGAAAATATCGGGATTTGAAAGGATAGTGAGTGAAGCCAGCATAAAAACAACAATTTTTGTAATTTCTTTTTGTCGATTATCCTTTAAATAATAATTAGTTAATACATATGTTACCGACAATAACACTATAATTAACAGCAATTTATATGTGTTGACCAAACCAGCTGTAAAAATTGAGAGAATGATACCAGAGACGATCCCCCCTGTGGTTTCAATTGAGAATGATTTTCCGGCCAACATTTTATTTCCTTTTCCGGCTAAGGTTAACAGTTTGATAAAGGTGAAACCTGACACCAGGCAAAAGGGGATCAGAACGAGGAAAGTACCGATGATTGAAACCATAAATGACGGGGACTCACCCGGATTTAAAAACACCCGTGAAATAAAAAGCATCAGCAACAGTGAAATAAGCGGGCTGAGAGAAAATATCAGGTTTATCTTTTTTATATCATTTAGTAAAGATTTTCCTGCCATAGAGGCTCCGATTGACGAACCTATGAGCCATGATCCTAAAAATGAACCTGTTATCAGTTCATATCCGCCTGTGATGTTCATTATCTCTCTCATCAACAAAAGCTGAATTGAAGAGCTGACAAAACCGGCTATGAACAGATTGGTTTTTATTTCGGAAGATGACAGATTGTATGGCTCATTTGTCTGGGATTTGTTAAATGTTTTTTCGAAAAGCTTTCCATAATATTCAAGATGCCAGATAAAATGGAAAAGGCCAGTTATTGCCATACCAACTCCAAATTCTACATGCCATTTGAGTAAGGTCTTGATAAAAGGAATGTTCCATTTATAGTTGATTTGCAGAGCAAGGAACAAACCTGCAGTGGCTGTCAGTATAAATGCTGCAGCAAGTGCCGAGTTCCAGATTTTTCTGTGAAGCTTAAGGGAGTAATAGCCAATGCGATAGAAAAAATAACTGATTAAGTATAAGAGTATTGCGGTAAGACCTGTGCTTATAACGTGATACATATTCTAGTGCCTAAATCACTTATTATCTTCAAGCACAACCCCCTCATAGATAAAGATCTCAGCATCCTTCCATCCATCCCATCCTATGCCGGCTTTATCTCTTGAGGTATATCCAAGGAACTGCTCAACCGTCCATCCGTTTTCTGTTGCAACCTGTGGAAGCATTGTGCCAGCTCTTGAGCCCTTCTTAATGTAAATTCCATGCTTACCCAGGATGATCTCATTAATATTACTGATTTTCTTTAGAGGTCCAAGCACAGTAATCTCTATATCAGTGTTTTTATATTCTTCTTTTGTGAGAGGGGAGAAACGCTGATCTTCAAACGCAGAGGAAATAGCTGATCCGGCCACTACCTTGTATAACGGCACCGGTGAATCAGTCATATTGAAATTCCCTATACAACCTCTTAAAGCACCATTTATTTTTAATGTTACAAAAGCTCCCATCGGCATTTTAAGATTTGAGGAGATGGACCTTTCATCCGCATTATATTTTTTCTCATCGTAGAGTCTTGATCTGATATTGCTTTTCACGATTGTAAAAAGTTGTTCCTTTTCCGCGTCAGTAAAAGAAAAGCTGCCTTGAGTTTGGGGTACAATTGCAGCATCGCCCTTCTTCTCATACATTGCAATTGCGTTATAACCAACTACTTCATCTTTGCCTGCGTTTGGAGAATCCCCTGAATTTGAGTAATCGAGAAGTTTCATTTCAAGGTTTTTGTTCCCTTCGGACAGATAAAGGAGAGTGAGTCCCGATGTCCATCCACACATGCTTGTAACAAGGCCATGAATATGTTTTGATTCATTATTGCTTAAAGTATTGAGAAATTTCCCGGGGCTGCCCGTCAGAATGCTTGCTGCCGTAAGACTATCGGTCTCAGTGGCATTTTTAAAAGAGGGGTAATGCGAAAAGTCGCTACTGATAACAAAAAGATTTTCGGGAGTGAACCAGGGCCTGAGAGCCTCAGCTATCTTCTTCACAGTATTCACATTATCAGTACCGATTATAACTGGAATAATCTTAATATGATCTTTAAAATAGTATTGAATAAATGGCAATTGAACCTCTATGCTGTGTTCCTGCTGATGTGCAGTTGTTGGAAAACTGAACACTTTATTATTGAGGATCAGTTTATTAGCAATTTCCTTGTTAACTGTAATTCTCCCAAGTGGTGTGATATAATCTCCTGAATTATATACTGAAGCTCCATCGAAATACATTATGTGACTCGATCCGATAATAAAGATATTTTTGAACACGGCATTCTTTGGTATTGAGGAATATGCAGCAGCAGCAGTTTTTCCTGAAAATATATATCCTGCATGCGGGCTAATTATGGCCCTGACATTCAATTTTGACGGGGACTTTTTGCACTTTTCAAAAAGTTGGGAAAGATCCCTGGTAAGCGTGTCTTTATCAGCCGGATAAAACCTACCTGCTGCAACCGGCTGCCTGTCAGTTGTAATATTCTGGGCAAATGTTTCCATGATTGTGAATATTGAAAGCAAAACAATGAGAACTGTTTGCATAACTACTCGAATTAATTGGCGAAATAAAGTTATGCCAAAAAATTGAAGAATGAATAGTTTATCGATAAAAGTTAGGCTGGGAATTAAATGAGCACCATCGACTCTTTAATAATCTCCCCTTTGTCGTCGGTACCGTAAATTTTAATGCCAAAGCTTACAGTAGGCACTCCTATCATATGTATAATGGGATGCAGTTCATCTTTCAGATCTTCTGCTTCCATATTGTCGTAGTCTTCAATATTGAAGTAGAGATGAATCATAAGGGTATATTCGCTATCCTTTATAGAACCAAGTGCCTGGACTATTTTTGCCAGCCATATTGCTGAAGCTGTGTTGAAGTACTCAAGATTAAGGCGCAGGTTTGTGGTGGGTCTTGGATTTTTGATATATTCATTAACCCATTTAAGAACCGCTTCGTAAATTAATGCTGCATTCTCCGGGATTGACTTTCCTGACATGATAAGTTCGCCTGAAGGATAATTTAAATCAACCTGGGGTGTCTTAGCAGTCGGTTCTATAAATAAATTTTTCAACTCCACCTTTTAATCTATTATTGATTATAAAGTTATAAAAAACATATTCAAAAGTATAACAAGTTTTTAATTTTATTATTTTTCTTTATCAAAAAGAAAAGGGCCGTTGTCAAATATTTCAGCCCTTTGGTATAAACCCGATAATTTTAGAAGTACTGCAAAATGACCTTTTTTGAATATGTTTTCTTGTAAATCAATATATTAATATGTTATCTTTGCACCTGAAATTTGCCAAGGAAAAAATGGAGATTGTTCTTAAAGAAAAGATAAAAGAAGCTGTTAAAAACATATACAATAGCGAAGTTAAGGATGACCTGATTCAGATTCAGGAAACAAGAAAAGATTTCAAAGGAGACTTTACCCTGGTTGTTTTTCCACTCCTGCGTTTCTCAAAAAACACTCCGGAAAAGACAGGAGAAATAATCGGACAGTATCTTAAGGATAATTTTGCCGCTATAGCCGGATTTAATGTCATAAAGGGATTTCTGAATCTTGAAATATCGAATGCATGGTGGGTGGAGTTTTTCAGAAATCTGACCCTTGAGAAAAATCATCTGGAAAACTGCCAGGTTTCAAAGCCTGAAACAATCCTGGTTGAATATTCTTCTCCCAACACAAATAAACCGCTTCATCTGGGGCATATAAGGAACAACCTTCTTGGCTACTCACTATATCGTATTCTGTCAGGCTGTGGTCATCGCGTGATAAAGACCAATATAGTAAATGACAGGGGTATCCACATCTGCAAATCGATGCTTGCATGGAAGAGATTCGGGAATGGAGAAACCCCTGAATCATCCGGCATGAAGGGAGATCATCTTGTCGGAAAATATTATGTCTTATTTGAAAAGAATTATAAGATTCAGATTGAAAATCTCATCAAGGATGGCATGGAAGAAGCAGAAGCAAAAAATGCTGCTCCTCTTATGAGAGAAACAAGGGATATGCTTCTGAAGTGGGAAGCCGGTGATGAAGAAGTCGTCGGACTATGGAAGATGATGAACTCCTGGGTTTACGCAGGATTTGATGAGACATATAAAAAACTCGGAGTTGATTTTGACAGGATCTACTATGAGTCAGATACCTATAAAGTAGGGAAAAATATTGTGCTCAAAGCATTAAAAGATAAACTTCTTTATCAAAACCAAGATAGTTCCATATGGGCTGACCTGACTCCGGACGGTATGGATCAGAAACTGCTTCTTCGGTCGGATGGGACCGCAGTCTACATGACTCAGGATCTGGGAACAGCAGTAGGAAGGTATAATGATTATAATTTTGACAAGAACATTTATGTAGTCGGGAATGAGCAAAACTATCATTTCCAGGTTCTGAAAGCCCTTCTTAAACGAATGGGTTATCTATGGGCTGACGGTCTTATTCATTTTTCATACGGTATGGTAGAATTACCCGAAGGCAGGATGAAATCGCGCGAAGGAACTATCGTCGATGCAGATGATCTTATAAAAGAGATGCAGATGACAGCAATGGAGGTTTCTCTTGAACTCGGCAAACTATCAGATTATTCAGATGAGGAGAAGGAAGACATTTTCAGAAAGATCGGTATGGGAGCCTTGAAGTATTATATATTAAAGGTAGATCCAAAGAAGAATATGACATTTAATCCGGCAGAATCGATTGATTTCAATGGCAATACCGGCCCGTTTATTCAGTA